>Ga0210395_10004271_pt1 | contig 10990 bp, 8 predicted proteins | sample IncBWH4OmetaG_FD_150861 | JGI IMG/M metagenome (GOLD analysis project Ga0210395, IMG submission 150861) | Forest soil microbial communities from Barre Woods Harvard Forest LTER site, Petersham, Massachusetts, United States - Inc-BW-H-4-O ...
CGACATCGCATCCCCAAACCGGTGGCTCCGCCGGCACCCGCCACCGTCAGTGGTCACGATGAAGAAAGCAGGCGATCCACGCGAGGGCTAGGCCGCTCTTGGCCTCGGGCACTGCGACTGGCGCCGGGCTGCCGCAGCTCGGATCAGGCAGGCGTGGCTGCCGTTAGCATCATACGTCAGTTGACGCCGGGCCCGTGCGCCGCGGGATCATCGACTTCACGATGTCCAGCACCCTCGGATTCGCCACGCCGCGCCAATCCGGAGCCAACAGGCCATACGAGTGAGGATCTCCCCAGTTCCACCGCCGCTGACCGTCTTAGCCAGCCTGTTACGCGGGGGCATGCTCCAGCCCGGCCTCCACGCCGCAATCCTGCTCGGCGCCGTACCAGCTGACCCCAGCGAGGCGGACGCGACATCCGTGCACGTCGACGATGAAACGGCCGTTCGTCGACAGCGCCGGGGCGATCTCCACGTCCTTCACTCCCAAGCATTTCGGTACGCCGGCAGTCGATCACGGGACGAGCCAGCGTACGACCGCCTCCGCCGCAGCGGGGATAGCTTCAGTTAGCCGGTCCGCCAATCCGGGGACAAGCGCGTCCGGGGCAGCCAGGATGTCGGGGAGCCGGGTACGGTAGTCCGAGTTCAGAGCGGCCGGCAGGCTGACGGTTGCCTTAAGAATCCATTCCATAAGGTCAGTGTTGCCATCCTGGACCGTGCGCTTCTTCAGGTAGCTGGCCAGCAAGGGCCGATTCGTTTTCGTCGTCAATGCAGGTTCTTGCCACGGGACTCGGTAACTCAACATCGGCACGGGCCGAAGATAGATGTGCTGCACAGACACGGACAATTCCTCGGCACAACCGCGATGCCATAGCTCCCAGAGAACCCGCTCGTCTTCGCCGCCGAGGGTAACGATCGACGCCCTATTAGGGGGCCTTCTATCCGCCAGCCCGGCAATCTCGCGCTCAAAGACAATCCAGTTCCTAATCGGTGTAATGAGTCTGCTAGCCTTAAGTGATTCTGTCTGCCGGACAAGTTCGAGGACACTCTGTTCTGCATCTGTGTTGTACTGGAGTGGTGACACGGCCTTGCTGGCGAGCAGGAACTCCAGGACGCTGCATCCGGCATCGAGGTAGTCACTCATCGCAGTCCATCCGCGTTGTTCGAGCACTTGATCGGTAAGGACGCTTGAATAGAGATCCACCGTGAGTTTGCTTTTGTCGCCAGACGCGAACTCGAACCAATTATCGAGGCGGAAATCGAACTCATCGCGCAAGGCCTGGCGTCTCCTCGCGGGCAGGTTGACATCATCAAGGAGCAGACGCACAGAAAGGCCGGCGCGAGTAGCAGTGGCGGCGGCCAAGGCCAGCACACCATGCACAAGATTCGGCTCTCGTAGCCGCTGCACCCAGAAAACAGCCGATGGCGGAACGGCCCGAAGATGCTGGGTGACGAGTCCGGCTGATTGCATTATCCCCGCGAACTCGGAGAAACTAATTTCCCACTCCGTTGGCCATCCCCATACCTCGAATGCCTGACCGTCGCTATAGCGATCGTCAAGCAGCAACAACAGCGCTCTATTCAGCTGCTGCGCCTGCTGGCGGGTGGGACCACAATAGTCTCCTGTGCCGGTTTCCCAGGTGCGATAAGTGGACAGGCCCACATGGACCTTCGCAGCCATGTCTTTTTGACTGAGACCCGAGATCCGGCGCCACCCGGCAGTCTGGGCCTGGGCCTGGCGACGTTGCTGTGGAGACAGCTGCACCGGCCGCTCCACGGGGCGCCCAACACTGGTCATGTCCATACGCTACGTGAGCCCATCCCTGGCCCGCACTCAACCCGAGCAGGGAAGGAAGGTGGCGGGATGCCGACCAGGCGGAATCTAGCCGGACCTCCTGGCGTCTTACCGCCGCTGCTGTGAAACTCATTAATTGCGTGGTTTCGTAGCACGATTTCTTTGCGCCGACGCAGCGGTTACCTAGTGGCATGACCGACGCACGGAAACTCACCAGGCGCGACACATGGACGCAGCGGCTGATGGCCTGGCTGTTCCGCGAGGACGACGCCGCAGCCGCCCGGCACGGCTGGCAGATCAAGGTCGGGCCGGGTGGCCGTAGCCGAGTTTACCGGGATCCGCGCTTCGACCGCTTCGCACGCTGCGCTGTATGCGGCGGGACTGATACAGAGTGCTCCCAGTGCCGGGGCACCGGTCGCGTGGTCCTCGACCAGCGCTCAAGCCGAGAGACGAGTCAGCCGTGATGACGACCAATTCACCACCTCGCGCGTACGGCGCGAAGCGTGCGATGGCGGGACTGGAGCTCGCCCTTGGTGCCGTGGCCCGGCCTAACCCGCTCGTCATCGCCTGGCGCTGGCGATACGAAATCGGACTGGCCGTCTTCCTGGCGGTCGCAGTGATCGAGCTGAGGTCCGCCATCGGACTCTGGTGGGGGCTTGCCATGATCGGGGCCGTAAGCTGCGCGATGGCAGCCTGGCCGACTGTCAGGAAGTGCATGGTCATCCGCGCATGGTGCGTCATCACACCGCACCGGGTGCGGACCGGCTGCGCGCAGGCGTGGATTCATTCGCGCCGGGGCAAGATCCCTGTCGTCTTCTATACGACCGCCGAGCCATTCGGCGAGCGCGTGTACCTATGGTGCCGGGCCGGAGTCGCCGCGGAAGACCTGATCGCGGGCCGTCCACTGCTGGCCGCGGCATGCTGGGCAGACACTGTCCACGTCGTCCGCCATGACCGCTTCGCGCACCTAGTGGTGCTCGACGTGGTCCGCCGACCGGCCGCCCCTCCGGCCGAAGATGAGTGGCCCGACGTTACTGAGCCGCCGTCATGGCCTGACGCGGGCATCCTCCACCATGACTTATGTCTTTGGAGACGTGTCGTATGCCCGCAGACAGAGATAGCGTCCGCGTGGCCAGGAGGCGCGCATCAGCATGCCGCGCCACGGTAGTCCCGCCGTACGGTTCTGGATTAGCGCATCCGCGCCGCGTGTACAGTCTCGGTCGTGGCGCTGATGTCGCGCCAGGTTCCAGCACGACCGAGCCGGTCGGGAAAGCAGTCACATTAAGTCATCAAGCCTGCTCCGTCACCTGCGCAATCGCAAGTAGCCGCCAATTGCCGGCTACATATTCGTCGCACTCATACCGCTGCGCTCACGGGCGAGTCTTGCCGGCTTAACGCCGGATCGATCCAGTGGCAGCGCTCCATGAGTCGTCGGCACCGCGACGTCCGACGGCGCATTCGCAAGCTCTGGCACGGCCCTAACGCGTATGGATCTCGTACACAATCCGCGCAAGGCCGCCGATGTTGATCGTGACGATAAGGTACTGCCTGGATATCTCCAGACGTCACAGAACTGCGACCGTCCGGTCCGTGCCGTACCCAGCCGATGGCGAAAAGCTACCTCATGCCGCTGCCTTGCCATGGCGCGGAATCTAGAGCAAAATAGCGTGCTAAACGTTCCAACCCAGGCACCGGCGCAGTGCCGCATTCAAGTCGGGACCCGTCCATTACGTTCCGCGCCGACAGAGCAGGACTATCCTATGTTAACGTCGAACAAGCAAGGAATCAAGCTTTTCTCGCTATGATAATCAAAATAAAGGTTATGGATTAACCCTGGTGAATCTACAAATCAACCTACCGCATCCTGCTGATGCCCAGCTAGTCCAGCGCTGTGTCGAGTTTCTCCATCCGGAATCCGAAGGAGCTTCCGTCCGGCCTCTTGGCCGATACGGATATACCGAGTCTAGATTGTATCTTGTCTACTGCGCGCCGCAGGACGGCGGTATACCATTTGTCGTCAAGACTGACCGCCCTGAAGTTGTCGAACGTGAGGCCCGAGGCGTTAAGAGCCTGAGTGTCTATTTCACCGGCGCGCAATCCGCACGCATTTTTCCTCATTCCGGACCGCCCGAAGCTATCATCTATCCACTCGTCTCTCTCGACGGCGCTGGAACAGTAACGGAGCTAAAGGAACTAGTTTATCTCCCAGCTCACGCACGTCACCACGGCCGACCGGACTCCCTCGAGCTCCTGCGGAGTACGTACGAATCCTGCAGGTCATCACACGTAGGCTCGATAACGACGGTCAACTTCGGCGATCAATATGACGCATACCTCAGAGAAACGCCGGAGAGGCTGCTCACAGATCCTTTGCCGCACGTGTTTCCTGAGGGCAGTAACGCAAGAATCTACGGACAAAACTTCAGGGATCCTCGCCGCATCCTGGAAGCAGTAAAACAATACGAGGTCACCACATTTGTATGTCCAGTGCACGGCGATCTTCATCCGAATAACGTACTTTTCGGCCGAAACTTCGTACCGGTCTTGATTGATTATGCATTCGGCCACCGCAGTGGGCACTTCATCAAGGACTTTGTTCTCATGGAATGCTCGCTCCGTTTCTTGCAGACCCCTAAGCTATTGCAGCCGGACCTTATGGCCTTGCTCGACGACGTGCTGCTCGAGGAGAACGGGTATAACATCGCGCTAACCGGCGAAACTCGGGGACGGACAGCAGAGGTATTCAAAGAAACCGCCGACCTTGTCGGCATCATCAGAAAAGAATGCAGGTTGCGTCATGAAACCTACGATTTCAGCGAATATCTGGTGGCCCAGTACATGATGCTAATGGGCGCCTTGCGCTTGCTGCCATATCAGGATTTCCGCACTCTGCGCACCTTGTGCAAGCTTGCGGATCACATTGAAGCGGAAATACTTAGATAAGTTCTTATCGCCAAGATGAGCACCTTGCCCGTGTCTCCTGCCTCCTGCCTCCTGCCTCCTGCCTCCAGGCGCGACCTACCTCTGTCCCTGGGCGGCAAGCTAGTCCACGAAGAGCGGCGCCTTGATAAACCAGTCCACAAACTCTGCGGTGCCGTAGGTAAAATACGACGTCCTAGTGAAACGCTCTGAGGAAAGCTCGGAGGATAGGTTGGATAGTTGTTTAGCAGCATCGTTCGCGTGACTTCTTACATAGCCAGCTCCGGGTTTCATCCTGCCGATAAAAGTCACCGGCGTATTGAACGAACGCGCTAGGGTCTCAAATTCATGTTGCCTTTCCTCGCGGATAGTCGCAACCAGCTGCCAATCACCCCATGAGAGCATGAGCTTCAGCGGAGAAATATCTAGGCGAGAAGATACTTTATGCACCAGCGGACTCGGCTCAAGCTCATTCAGATAAACGTCCAGCTTGTTGACCCGGCCGAGTTCGGCCAGTGCGCCGAGCACACCATCGGAGGCATCCATACACGCGGTGACCAAGCCAGACGCAGCCAGCGCTTTACCTTCCTTTATACGCGGAGTAGGACAGTTAAGAGCCCGGTGCGCCTGCTCCTGCTCTTCCTCGGTCAGTGGCAGGTCATTCGCTCTTAGCTTATGCAGCAGAGCCGACCAAAACATGCCCATCTCGCCGATGACATACACCAGGTTGCCGTCCGAGCTGCCTGTCCTCCGCATGACCGACTGGTCCGTGCACCAGCCGAACGCCGCGCCTTCCGCGGAAAACCTGTGCCCATCCTTGATATTTCCGCCCAGTACTCTGCATTTCCAGGCGTCGCTAGCCTCGACAACCCCGTCCCAGAACCTACGGTAATCATCTGCTGACATGTCATTGGGCATAACTGTGGAGATGAGTATGCCCACCGGATCCGCGCCCATAGACGCTAGGTCGCTAAGGTTAATAACGAGAGTCATCCAGCCGAAGTGCCAGTAATCAGGTTCAAAAAGCTCGAACACAAGGGGTTGCGGGCAGGGATCGATTGTGGCTACGAGTGAGGTGCCGGCCAGCGCAGCGGGGACTTCCACGATGGCGCAGTCGTCGCCGAGCGCACCGGCTCCAGCGACTGACCGCGCAATACTCGGGAACACTATAGAACTTAGGATCCCTTGTTCCCCAAGGTCGATCAGTCTTTGGCTAGCCACGTCGGTGATCCTCCCTATGTGATCGCCTGAGGCCTCAGCATCAGCGAGATTTGGTTATGCTTCCGGCCGGCTTCCTCCACTGCGGGAACCTGAACGGAAGAGGCCGCTGAACCGACGCTTCCCGCCTCGACCCCTGCCAGGCGAGAAGAAGTTCAGTCTGCATGGCTTGCTTCCCTTCGAAGATCATGTCATACGAGGGGAACGCCTGCCAATCCGCGAGAGCGGCATCGTTGAGGACCTGCTCCGCCGCCTTGGTCCTAAGGTAGCGCGGCGGCAGTGCTTGCGGATTGAGCGTGCAGTTGAGGTCATTGCCGTCCTGAACAAGCAGATATGTACCTCGCCGTGCCGTCCGCGAGAGATGGTCTAGGCCGGGAAGGACTTCAAGCGGATAATCAGCTCGCACCGCGCTCGCTAGGTTAACGATAGTAGGCAAGAGGTGCATGTGGGCATGGTGACAGAGCTCATCATTATGACTGCCGAGCAGGCAACCGCCATTTCGGCCATGCTCGAATAGAAGCGAAGCACCGAAAACTTTCCGTTGTGTGTTCTGAACTGTCTTTACGACCTCGAGAAATTCCGGGAGATACCAATCAGGGAGCTCCGCGTAGCTTGCGTAATGCTTTTTTGTAATAATTATGCAGTAACCGATCGCGATGGGCCCAAGGCCCATCAAAACGACGAAATTGGGCGTTTCGAGCGCAATTCGTTCCGGCTCCGGCAACATACAGAACCTACATGTCTTACTGGTGACGCCATATTTACTGGACATATACGGCAAGTGTACCATCGACTTCCTCATCGTCGCGTTGTATCCGGACGCCGCTAGGGTTGTGAATGCATTGTGAGTGGTGATCGTCGGGGTAGGACTAGCAAGGCCTCAACAACAGAACGAGACCTTAGGTTCGCGGTGAGACTTTATTGAGGGCCGCCCCCGGCGCGCCTAGCACATGCGACCCGGAGTAGCCCGGTTCTAAATTTAGCGACTCTGAGCATCGCAGGCCGCGTTACGCTACAAAACCAACGGCGATCATCCCGCGTGAAACGACCTGGGACCGCCGACCGGCTGGTGGGCCAGGGCGGCGATGTGCGGGGGCAGCGGGATGCCGGCGGGTAGCACGGGGTCGGGGTCCGGGTCCTGCCAGGCGGCGGCCAGCGGCAGCACGCCGGCCCAGACCGGCAGGGCCGCGTCGGGGGAATCGCCGTCGTCGGGCGGGCCGCGGCGGATCTTCACCGAGGCTTCGTCCAGGGACAGGGCGAGCAGGGAGGTCTTGGCCAGTTCCTTCTTGTTTGGGCGGCGGGCGTAGTCCCACTGGCCCGGCGCGATGTGCTCGGTGAGGGAGCGCAGCCCGGCCAGCTTCTCCTCCCGGTTCGTCACCAGCCGGGGCGTGCCGTAGATCATCGCGCTGCGGTAGTTGACGGCGTGCTCGAACACCGACCTGGCCAGCACCAGCCCGTCTACATGGGTCACCGTCACGCAGATCGTGGCCTGAGGCGTCGAGACCAGGCTGCGGCTGGCCACCGAGCCGTGCAGGTACAGCGTGTCCCCGGCCAGCCCGTAGACGGTGGGCACGACCATCGGGCAGCCGTCTACCACGACGCCGAGATGGCAGATCATCCCGGCGACGAGAATGTCGGCCAGGTCCCGGCGGTCGGTGCTGCCCTGCTCGCGAAGGCGGCGGTGCCTGGTGCGTTCGGTGACGGGCAGCGGGGACGCTTCGGGCATAGCAGGAGTCTACGAGGGCGCGCCCATTCGAACGCGTGTATCAGCCTGAGCCGGGGCGGGCACCGCGGTCCGTTCGGCCCAAGAACGTTTTTAATAGGGTGAGGGCATGAAGATCGGATTCGGTGCCCCGGTCGCGGGCGCGTGGGCCACGCCGGAGTACCTAGCAGCATTCTCCGAGCGGGCCGAGGAAGCCGGGTACGCGTCGCTGTGGACATTCCAGCGGCTGCTGGTGCCCGAGGGATCCGGCATGGAGCCGGTGTACCACAGCGTGCTCGACGCGATGGTGGCGCTGGGGTATATCGCCGCCCGGACGTCGCGGATCAGGCTCGGCGTGGCCATCCTCAACCTGCCGTTCGTCTCCCCCGCCTACCTGGCCAAGCAGGCGACGACCGTCGATGTGCTGTCCGGCGGCCGGCTCGACCTCGGGCTCGGTATCGGCTGGATGCCGGAGGAATTCGCCGCGACCGGCGCGTCCATGGCTAGGCGCGGTGCGCGCACCGAGGAGTACCTGGCCGTCCTGCGCACGCTGTGGGCCGATGAGGTCAGCTCGCATGACGGCGAGTTCTACACGATCCCGGCGGGACGGCAGGACCCCAGGCCGGTACAGCGGCCCGGGCCCCCGGTGCTGCTCGGCGGCATGTCCCGGCCGGCCATGGAGCGGGCCGGGCGGATCGCGGAGGGCTGGATCACCTCCAGCCGCGCCGACCTGACCAAGATCAGCGAGGCGGTCGGCGTGATCTCCGAAGCCGCCGCGGCGGCGGGCCGGGACCCGGACGCGGTGCGTATCATCTGCCGGGGCGTGGTGCTGGCCGGCGCCGAGGCCAAGGGCCCGGACGGCAGCCGCAGGCTGCTGTCGGGCAGCTATCCGCAGATCCGCGAGGACGCCGCCTGGCTCGGCGCCCGCGGCGTCACCGAACTGTTCTACGACCTGAACTGGGACCCGCAGGTCGGCAACCCCTCGGTCGCGCCGGAAGCCGCGGCGGAGCGGGCCGGCGAGATCCTCGCCGAGCTTGCGCCGGAGTGAGCTAGCGCATCGTCGACCGGACCGACCCCGTTCCCGCGTATCGGGAGCGCCGCGAGATCAGCGTCCTGAGGGCGGTCAGCGGGCTGACGGCTGGCTGACCAGGCCCTCGCGGTGGGCGATGGCGGCGGCTTCGGTGCGGCTGGCGGCGCCGAGCTTGCCGAGGATGTTGGACACGTGCACGCTGGCCGTTTTCGGCGCGATGAACAGCACGGAAGCGATTTCCCTGTTGCTGCGGCCCGCGGCGATGAGCCGAAGGACCTCACGTTCGCGGCTGGTCAGCCCGGCCAGGACCGTGCCGTCACCATGCTGTTCCGCGGTTCCGATCCTGGCCCGGCGGGCGAGGTCGTCGAGCGCGCGGCGCAGCGGCCGGGCGTGCAGCTTGTCCGCTGTCTGCGCCGCCTGGTACCACTGTTCCGCGGCCTCGTCCCGGCGGCCCGCCTCGGCCAGCGCCTCGGCCAGCCGCCACTGGGTGCGGGCTGTCTCATAGACATACATGGGACCGAACGCGTCCAGAACGGCCTGCCACGCCTGCGGGTCGTTGTCTCCGCTGGCCCGGCGGTAGTGCGCCTCGGCCCGGGCCAGCCATCCGCGTCCCTCGGGACCGAGGACGAACTTGGGCCGCTTGCGGAACGCGGCGCCCTCGCGGGCGATCTGCCGCAGCTCCGCGGCCGCGGCGACTTCGGCGGCCGCGGTCTCCTCGTCACCGGTGGCGCGGGCGCGCACCGCCCGGTCGGCCCGGGCGCTCAGGGCGATCGCGGCCGGCCTGATGACGGACGGAAAGTAACCCCAGGGCGGCTCGTTGACGAGGTCGATGGCGAGCTGAGCCGCAGAGATGGCCTGCTCGGTATCCCCCCGCCAGAGGGCATGCTCGGCGAGCAGGCTGCGGGCGATGAACCCATCGAAGCCGTGGCCCGACCAGAAGGGCTCGATCCAGGCTAGGCGTTCGGTCACGGCCGGGTTGTCGCGCGCGATGTCGATGAACAGGGCCATGGAGGACAGGAACGCCTCGGGCGCGCTGGTCACCCGGACCGGGAATCCGTCGGCGATCTCCTGGGCGTGGTCCCACTTGCCGTCGGCGAAGTGGCACTGGAAGTGCAGGTGCTGCACGTCCAGGCCGAACGGCGCCAGGCCGAGCCCGGTCTGATTGGCTCGCTTGGTCCCTTCGTGGGCTACGGCCGCGCCGATGGCCAGGTCGCCGAGCTCCAGGTGGGCCTGCGCCAGGTGGTTCGCGGCGCGCAGCTCCACGCCGAGGTCTTTGGCCTCGCGGGCCTGCTTGTGCGCCTCGGTCAGCAGCTTGATCGCCTCGTCGTTACGGCCTTCGCGGTTGCTGATGAAACCCAAGGTGACCAGCGCGTCGGCCTCGACCCACGGCGCGCCTGCGGCACGGGCCACGGCCCGCCCGCGCTCGGCCTGTTCCCTGGCGATGGTGTAGTCATCCTCGGCCAGCAGGGTGTTGGCGTAGGTGGAGATGGCGCGCGCGTACTGCCACGTCGGCGGTTCCGCGGGCGTGGCGTCAACCGTGGCCCGGGCCACCTCGACGGCCTCGGCGGCGGCCTTGCGGTCCTCCATCAGCATCAGGTACGAGGCGAGGCGCTCGCCGATCCTGCTAGTCAGCTTGACGTCTTCGGGGCCAGTGCCCTCGTCGGCCTGCGCGACGAGCACCTGCCGCAGCCGTCGGAGCAGGTGGATGGCGCGCTCGTAGTCGCCACTGTCCGCCGCGTGGGTCGCGGACAGCAGGCCCAGCTTGGCGCGGGCCAGGCCGGCCGTCTTCTCCGGCTCGGCTACCCGCTCCCACAAGGCGAGCGCCTGGTCGTAATGCCGGTGGGCCTCGGCCGGCGCGCCGAGGCGTCCCGCCTCCTCACCGGCCCGGACCGAGGCGGCGAACGCGCCCGGAATGTCGTGGCTGGCCAGGCAGTGCTGGGCCAGTTCCGCGGCCGTTCCCGGCATCGCGAGCCGCTGCTCTTCGGCCAGCAGCGTGCTCATCGTGCCGTGCAACCTGGTCCGCTCGCCGGGGAGCAGGTCCGCGTAGACCGCTTCCCGTAGCAGCGCGTGCCGGAAGACGTAGCCTTCCATGCTGTCGGTCACGAGCAACTGGTGCGTGACCGCCTCACGGACCGCGGCCTCGTATTCGTCGGCCGCCAGGCCGGACGCGGCGCGGACGAGCTCGTCGTCGGCCCGCCGTCCGGCAACCGCCGCCGTGCGGAGTACCCGCTGCGCGGGATCGGACAGTTGCTCCACCCGGCTGAGCAGAAGCGCGGCCAGCCCGGCGGGCAGGGCGCGGCGTTCGGCCGGATCGCCGCCGACGAACGCG
>Ga0210395_10004272_pt1 | contig 10989 bp, 11 predicted proteins | sample IncBWH4OmetaG_FD_150861 | JGI IMG/M metagenome (GOLD analysis project Ga0210395, IMG submission 150861) | Forest soil microbial communities from Barre Woods Harvard Forest LTER site, Petersham, Massachusetts, United States - Inc-BW-H-4-O ...
AGGTAGATCGCCTTGTCGATGGTTGAGAGAAATTCTCAGAAATTCTCAGACTGAACTACGTTGCCACACAATCGACTCCAGTTGTTTACACGATTTAATCTTGCCGCCACCTCCTGCTGGGGACGGCCGACGATACTCGACGAAGTCCCTGGGGTGAACGGCGGTGACGATTCGTGGAGCGACTCAACGCGCTCGATGCAGGCTTTCTCATGGCGGAAGATTCGGACCGGAACGTCAGCCTGGCGATCGGCGGAGTCGCGATCATCGACGGTTCCGCCCCCGATTACGGCGAGTTCAAGGACGTTCTGGCAGAACGCATCCGGGCAATACCGCGCTGCACTCAGATGTTGCGTACCCAACTTTTCGATGTTGGTGCTCCACAGTGGGTCGACGATCCGGGATTCGACCTCAGCCGTCACGTGCGCCGGGTGGCACTTCCACGGCCCGGCGATGACGCCGAACTGTACCGCGTCGTTGCCGACGTGCTGGAGCGCCGTCTGGACCGAGACCGCCCGCTGTGGGAATGCTGGGTCATCGAGGGCTTGAAGGGCAATCGTTGGGCGATCCTGATGAAGATCCACCACTGCATGGCCGATGGAATCTCGGCGACCCGCATCCTCAGTCGACTGTGCGATGACGTCGACGGCGATGCGTTCGCTCGCCCCACCGTCGCCAAGCGGAGTGCCAAGACACGCCATCACCTCAAGCCGGTGCCGGACCCCAAACCGCTGGAGAACCTCTGGAACCCGCTGGACAGCCTGTGGCGGACGGCCACCGGCATCACAGGTGCCGCTGTGCGCACGGTTGGCGGCGCCGCGGAAATTGCCACCGGGCTGCTCCGGCCTTCGGTGGGCAGCTCACTGGTGGGACCGGTTACCAGGATGCGGTGTTATCGGGCGGTGCGCGTCCCACTCGCCGAGGTCGAACAGGTGTGCCGGAAGTTCGACGTGACCATCAACGACGTTGCGCTCACCGCGATCACCGAAGGCTTCCGCTCGGTTTTGCTGCATCGCGGCGAGGAACCCCGACCGGACTCGCTGCGCACCCTGGTCCCGGTGTCGGTGCGCTCGCCCGACGCGCTGGACAAACCCGGCAATCGCCTCTCGATCATGCTGCCCTATCTCCCCGTCGAACAAGACGACCCGATCCAGCAATTGCGCGTCGTGCACAGCCGGCTGAGCCGGGCCAAGCAAGGTGGGCAGCGGCAAGCAGGCAACGTTGCCGTCTCCGCGACCAGCTACATCCCGTTTATGTTGTCCTCGTGGCTAATCCGGTTCCTCACCCGTCTGCCGCAGCGCGGCATCGTGACGCTGGCGACCAACATCCCGGGACCACGCCGCCAGTTGCAGATGATGGGCCGCGAGGTAGCGCGCCTGCTGCCGATTCCACCGATCGCACTGCGGTTGCGCACGGGTGTCGCGGTGTTGAGCTATGCCAACGACCTGGTGTTCGGTATCACGGCTGATTACGACGCCGCAGCCGACGTCGACGCACTGGCCAACGGTATCGCGATGGCCGTGGCGCGCTTGGAAATGCTCAGCCAAGACTCGATCTTGCTGTTCGCCAACAGAACGGTCTGATTAACCTTGCTACCGGCATCGCAACAGCGTGCCGGGAAGGCAGGGCAGCCGAATGTCGGTCACCATCGACCCGCGCCGCTATGACGCGGTGCTGTTCGACCTCGGTGACCGGGCGGCCGATAAGCCCCTCTTGAAGCGGCTGCACGACGCCGGTGTGGGCTCCGACGAACTCCGCCAGCCGCCCGACACCGCGGCGCTGGTCGAGGCAGCGCGGCGGCTGTCGGTGCGCCCGGGCCGGTGCGCCGTCGTCACGGCGACCGGGAGCGGTGTCGACGCCGCCCGCGCCGGCGGATTCGCGCTGGTGATCGCGATCGACACGACCGCACGCCGCGATGAGCTGACCCGCCGAGGGGCCGACGCGGTGATCACGGACGTGCGCGACATCAGCGTGCGCACCGGGGACCACCGGATGTTCGAGCTGCCCGACGCGGTGCAGGCGCTCGACGTGGTGACCGGTCGGCAGCCTGCGGTGTTCTTCGACTTCGACGGCACGCTCTCCGACATCGTCGAGAATCCCGACTCTGCGTGGCTGGTCGAGGGTGCGGCCGATGCGCTGACATCGCTGGCTGCACAGTGCCCCGTCGCGATACTGAGCGGCCGCGACCTCGCCGACGTGCGCGAGCGGATTGGCCTGCCTGGCATCTGGTATGCGGGCAGTCATGGTTTCGAGCTGACCGGACCCGACGGCACACATCACGAAAACGCTGAGGCGGCGGCGAGTATCCCCGCGCTCGAGGAGGCGGCCGCCGAGCTGGCCGACCAACTCGGTCACATCCCGGGTGTTGTGGTGGAGCACAAGCGGTTTGGTGTCGCCGTTCACTACCGCAACGCTGCGCGCGACCGAGTCGGCGAGGTGTCCGCAGCGGTACGAAGCGCCGGTCGGCGCACTGCGCTTCGCGTCACCACCGGTCGCGAAGTCATCGAGCTACGGCCAAATGTCGACTGGGACAAGGGCAAGACGCTGCGCTGGGTGCTCGACTACATTCGCCATGACGAGCACCCGGGTCCGTTGTTACCGATCTACCTCGGCGACGACATCACCGATGAAGACGCCTTTGACGCCGTCCACGACGACGGTATCCCCATCGTGGTGCGGCACACCGACGACGGCGATCGCGCCACCGCCGCGAAGTACGCATTGGACAATCCCGAACGGGTGCGGGACTTCACCCAGCGGCTGGCCCGTCAGCTCGGTCGCTGATCACAGGATCGCTTGGGTTTGCAGTACTTTGGCGGCCAACTTGCCGTCGTCGCCACGGACTTCGGTTTCGAGCACGATGACGCGCTTCCCGATGTGCAGCGGGTGGCAGTGCGCCTTGACCGTGCCACCGCGGGTCGGGGCCAAGAAATTCGTCTTGGATTCGATGGTTGCGGTTCCTCTCGCCCCCTCAGGGAGATTCAGGAACGCGCATAGCCCACCCGCCGAGTCCGCCAGGGCCATGACGATCCCGCCGTGCAGCACGTCGTTGCCCGTGCAAAGCGTCGGCGCCCAATCCAGACTCAGCACCACCTCGTCGGGCCGGAACGTGTCCGCGGTGATGCCCAGAGTCGCGCACAGCGGCACCTGCGCGTGGATCATTTCGGTCGCGGTCGTGTCGGTCATGAGCTCACCCTCCGATTCGGTGCAGCGCCGCAGCGGTTTCCGCGTCGGCAGGGTAGAACGACTCGATCGCAACCTCGGCGACCGTGACGTCCAGCGGCGCGCCAACCACGGCGGTCATGCTGAAGAACGCCAACTCTTGATCGCCATGAAGCAGGCGCAGCGGCACCGCGACGTCGGTGAGCTCGGGGCGCTCGGTCACGCCGCCCGGATAGGCCGCCAACTCGGCGTGCAACTCGGCCAGCCGCCGGTCACGTGTGCTGTGCGCTTGCCGGTGCAGGCGTTCAAGGATGTGGGCGCGCCACTCTGCGAGATTGGCGATGCGTGGCGCCATGCCGTCCGGGTGCAGCGACACCCGTAATGCGTTCACCGGCGGTGTCAGCAGTGCAGGGTCGCATCCTTCGGTGAGCACCGCGATGGCCGCGTTGCCGTCGAGCATTTCCCACCACCGGTTAACAACCAGTGCGGGATACGGCTCGTGTCCGGTGAGGATCTGACGCAGCGCGGCGCGGAGTCGCGTTAGTTCCGGCTCGTCGAGCGAGTGCTCAGGATAGGCGGGGGCGTAACCACCGGCCAGCAGCAGCGCGTTGCGCTCGCGCAGCGGAACGTCGAGTTGCTCGCTGAGCCGCAGAATCATTCCCGGGGTCGGGCGCGACCGTCCAGTCTCCACAAAGCTCAGATGCCGAGCCGAGATATCGGCCTGAATTGACAAGTCAAGCTGGCTTATTCGACGCCGCTCGCGCCATTCGCGCAGCAGCTGACCGACCGGCGGTGTTGCCGGTGCCCGCTGGGCCAGAGTCGTCACCGCCACGATGCTAGCCGCGCGGGCTCACGACGACGATTACCTCCCGGGTAATCGACAGCGCGCGGCGGCGCCGTCCACGATCGGGTGCAGAATTTCTACCCGCCGAAAGGATGAGCACATGCACGAGTTGATCGACCGCTACCTTGCCTGCTGGAACGAGACCGACTCAGCCACCCGCCGTGAGCTGATCGCGAAAACGTGGGACGACGACGCCACCTATGTCGACCCTCTGGTCGACGCGCACGGGCACGACGCCATCGACGCCGCCATCGCCGCGACCCAAGGCCAATTTCCAGATCACGTCTTCGCTTTGGCCGGCCCAGTCGACACCCACCACGACGTTGCCCGGTTCAGCTGGGGCCTTGGCCGCGACGGGGATGACCCGCTCGTGATCGGCTCCGACGTCGCATCGCTCGGCGCCGACGGACGGCTGGCCCGCGTTGTCGGATTCCTGGACAAAGTGCCGACCTGACGTCGTGCTACAGCGAATCGCACCAGATCGTCACCGTGCTGGTGCGGCAGCTCGGCGAGCTGTTGTTGCGGCCGATGATCGAGGCGGTGTGGGAACGCGCGGCATCCAACGGCGAAAAGCAACCCCGCCTGGTCATTCGCGTCGACGATTGACGCGGTCAGCCGTCCTCTTCGTCGTCCTCTTCGCCCTTTTTGTGTTTGCCCTTTTTGTGCTTGTCCTGGACTTTGTCGCCTTTGTCTTCGTGCCCGTCGCCGCCTGTTTTGTCTCGATCTTTGCCGGCCACAAGCTCGAGGGTGGCCCAATGACTCGGGGAGATGAAGACCGTCCACTTGCCGGCCTCGCGCCCCATCTTGACCACTCCGTTTTCGACTTCCCACTTGGTGCTGTCGTCGTAGTCGGTCGATTGCCCGTCGCTGTAGGTGAGTTTGAATGCCATAGCCGCAGGCTGCCACAATGGCGGCCCCGCTAAACCTCAGCGCTAGCCCTTCGCGTATTCGACCGCGCCGTCCTCCAGCACCAGCCGCGCATTGCTGCCGTCGGGCCCGGAAGCTTCCGTACGGAACACCGCCTTGCCGGGTTCGGTGCGCCAGATCAAGGTGGTCAGCGTCTCGCCGGGAAAGACCGGCTTGGTGAATCGCGCGTCGATCGAGGTGATGGCGCTGGCATCGCCATTGCCGAGCTCGGCGACCAAGGCTCGGCCGGAGAACCCGTAGGTGCACAGCCCGTGCATGATCGGCTTCGGGAAGCCGGCCAGTTCTTTGGCGAACCACGGGTCGCTGTGCAGCGGATTACGGTCGCCGGAGAGTCGGTAGATCAGCGGCTGATCCTCCCTGGTAGGCAACGCGACTCGGGCGTCGGGCTCGCGGTCAGGGATTTCCGGCGCGACGGGCCGCTGGCCCGGCTCTCCGCCGAAGCCACCGTCGCCGCGGATCACCAGCGTCGTGAGCGTCTCGGCGACCAGTGTCCCGGTGTCGGGGTCGCTGCCGCGGCCGCGCAGCATGATGATCGCGTTCTTGCCCTCGCCCTTGTCCTGGATGTCCGCCACCTCGGTGACGACCGACAGCTTGCCCGCGGCCGGCAGCGGCGCGTGCAGCCGGATGCCTTGCGAACCGTGTAAAAGCATGGCCCAGTTGAACGATCCGACCTTGCCCGCCGCGCCGAACGCCGGGCAGCAGATCACCGCGTAGGTCGGTAGCACCTGCTGGGTGATGCCGTGGCTGTTCTCCGTGGTGAAGGACAAATCCTCGGTTCCAGCACCGACACCGAGCGCGTACAGGATGGTGTCCCGGTCGGTCCATTCGAACAGCATCGGGTCGGTTGTTGCGCCGATGGCCTTCGGGTCGATCGCCATGCGGGTCTCCTCTCGATCAGATTCATACGGCCAACCATGGCGAACCTATGCAAACCCACCACATCGAAGCCGTCGACAAGGCAGGCTATCGCCATGCGCAACCGCACCGTCATCTGGAAGGCTTTGGCCGCGCTCGTCGTGACGATGATGATCGGCGCCTGCTCGGGATCCCCGCATGTGCGCAGCATCACGCTGACCTTCATCCGACATGCCGAGTCGCAGGCCAACGCCGACAATGTCCTCAACACCGATATTCCCGGTCCGAGCCTTACCGAGGAAGGCAAGGCGCAAGCCGAGCAGCTGGCCCACCAGCTCTCCCGGAACAACTTCGACGGCATCTACGTCTCCGACATGGTTCGTACCCAGCAGACCGCTGCACCGCTGGCCCACGCGCTGGGCAAGCCGGTCGAAGTCCTGCCCGGTCTGCGGGAAATCGACGCTGGCTGGTACAACGACACCTCGACCAAGAGGGCCGACCTGACCTATCTGCTCGCGCCGGCGGATTGGCTCAAGGGCGACACCAAGGACGCCATTCCGGGCTCGATCAGCGGCAATGAATTCAACGATCAGTTCACTGCCGCCGTCCAGAAGATCTACGACAGCGGTAACACCAAACCCGTTGCGTTCTCGCACGGCGCAGCGATCATGTACTGGACCTTGATGAACGTCAAAAACCCCAAGGACAGCCTGGCGACCAGCCATCGGCTGCCAAATGTCGGCCGAGTGGTGGTCACCGGCAGTCCGGCGATGGGATGGACGCTGGTGGACTGGGACGGCATCCGCGACTTCAGTTACTGAGCCGAACGCGCCAGGACTCGACGGCTGGTTGGCAGCGAAATCCCCGCGGTACGGTACTGGACAGTACTGCCGCGGTGGTTCTATCCTGAGCGCGTGACGCAGACTGCCGATCCCGCGGCGGGGTGGTCGCCGCGGGAGACCGAACTGCTTGCGGTGACGTTGCAGCTCCTGCAAGAACACGGGTATGACCGGTTGACGGTGGACGCGGTGGCGGCCACCGCGCGCGCCAGCAAGGCCACGGTATACAGGCGCTGGCCCTCGAAAGCCGAATTGGTTTTGGCCGCGTTCATCGAGGGCATCCGCCAGATCGCCGTCCCACCCGAAACCGGAACGCTGCGAGGCGATTTGTTGCACATAGGAGAGGTGGTCTGCCAACAAGGTCGGCAGCACGCCGGCACCATCCGCGCGGTGCTTGTCGAGGTATCGCGCAACCCCGCACTCAACGACGTCATGCAGCACCAGTTCATCGAGCAGCGGAAGGCCTTGATGTACCAGATCCTCCAGCAGGCCGTTGACCGCGGTGAGATCGATCAAACCGCCATCAACGACGAACTCTGGGACCTGATGCCGCACTATCTGATCTTTCGGTCCATCTTTCCCGGCCGGCCACCAACCGAGCAGACCGTGGAGGCCCTCGTGGACGATGTGATCATCCCGAGCCTCACCCGATGCGCTAATCGAAAGGTCAACGGGTGAGAGGTATTTCGTTGACCGGCCTTGTCAGGGGGCACTGGATGATCCTGGTCACCGCCGTGGTGGTCGCGCTGGCCGGGTTCGCCGTCTTCCGCCTGCACGACGCCTTCGGTTCTCACAAAAATGCAGCACTCGGCAGCGGTGGCTCTAACGAGATCGTTCCCTTCAACCCCAAGCAAGTGATCTATGAGGTCTTCGGCCAACCGGGGACCACCGCGACCATCAACTACCAGGACGTCCATGCCGCGCCGCAACGAGTCGACAACGCCCCGTTGCCGTGGTCCTACACGATCACGACCACCGATCCCGCGGTCATCGCCAACGTGGTTGCTCAAGGCAACGGCCCCACCTTGAGCTGCCGCATCACCGTCAACGGCATCGTCAAAGACGAAAGGACCGTCAACGAATTGAACGCGTACACGTTCTGTTTGGACAAGTCCGGATGAGCGATCACAGCAGCCGCCGACCCGTCGTGCCACACACGATTCGCCGCCTGGCGGTGCCCATTCTGTTGTTCTGGGTGGCGTTGGCCGCGGTGCCGAATATCCTTGTGCCGCAACTAGAAGAAGTCGGCAGGATGCACAACGTCGGCCTCAGCTCCCCCGAGGCGCCGTCGTACCAGGCGTTCAAGCACATCGGCAAGGTGTTCCACGAGTTCGACACGGACAGTTCGGCGATGATCGTCCTGGAAGGCGACAAGCCGCTCGGCGCTGATGCTCACACCTTTTATGACGCGCTGATTCGCAAGCTGGAACAGGACAAGAGGCACGTTCAGCACATCCAGGACTTCTGGGGAGACACGCTGACCGCGGCGGGATCCCAGAGCAGCGACGGCAAGGCCGCCTACGTTCAGCTCTTTCTCAACGGAGCCCAGGGCGAGGCATTGGCGAACGAGTCAGTCGACGCGGTCCGCAGCACCGTCGATCACATGCAGCCGCCGCCAGGCGTCAAGGCCTACCTCACCGGCGCTGCCCCACTGATCGCCGATCAATTCACCGAAGGCAGTAAAGGATCCAGCAAAGTCACGGCGATTACCGTCGGCGTGATCGCCGTGATGCTGTTCTTCGTCTATCGATCGTTTTCCACCACGCTCCTGGTCTTGGCGACTGTTCTGATCGAGATGGCCGCGGCACGGGGATTCGTTGCATTCCTTGGCAATGCCGGGATTCTTCCGCTGTCGACCTACGCCACCAATCTGCTGACATTGCTGGTGATCGCCGCCGGAACGGATTACGCGATATTTTTCGTCGGCCGATATCACGAAGCGCGCGCCGCCGGCGAAGAACGGGAAGACGCGTTCTACATCATGTATCGCGGCACGTCGCACGTTGTCTTGGGCTCTGGACTGACGGTTGCCAGCGCGGTGGCGTGCCTCAGTTTCACTCGGCTGCCCTACTTTCAAAGCCTGGGCCTGCCCGCGGCGATTGGGATCCTGGTTGCCCTGGCGGCCTCGCTCACGCTGGGCCCGGCCATCCTGACGATTGCCAGTCACTTCGGACTCTTCGAGCCCAAGCGCGTACTGCAGACCCGAGGCTGGCGTCGCATCGGCACCGCCATTGTCCGTTGGCCCGCACCGATTCTCGTCGTTTCGATCGCCGTCGCCCTGATCGGTCTGCTCGCCCTGGCCGGCTACAAGACCAGCTATGACACCCGGCCCTACATCCCTGCCTCTGCTGCGGCCAACGTCGGATACACCGCTGCCGAGCGGCACTTTCCCCGGTCCCGGTTGGAGCCCGAACTGCTGATGATCGAGGCCGATCACGACTTACGGAATCCGGCCGACATGCTCGTGCTGGACAAGGTGGCCAAAGGCGTGGTCCACATCCCCGGTATCGCTCAAGTGCAGTCCATCACCCGGCCATTGGGAGCACCACTGGACCACAGTTCGATCGCGTTTCAGATCAGCCAGCAAAGCATCGGCCAGGTTCAAAATCTCAAGTACCAGATGGATCGCGCGCGCGACTTGGTAACGCAGTCAAATGAGTTGAGCAAGACGATCGGCATCTTGCAGCAACAATATGCCCTGCAGCAGCAACTCGCCGCCGCCACTCACGACGAGACCCAGAAATTCCACGAAACCTTGGCGATCATCTCCGAGGTGCGAGACAGGCTCGCCAACTTCGACGATGTCTTTCGACCGATCCACAGCTATCTCTACTGGGAAAAGCACTGCTACGACATCCCGGTGTGCTTCGCGCTGCGAAACACGTTTGAATCAATCGACAGCGTCGATGAGCTGACCGAAAAATTCGAAGACCTGGTCACAAGCCTGGACAAGCTCGATGCGATCCAACCGCAACTGGTGGGACTGATACCCCCCCAGATCGCCAGCCAAGAAATCAACCAAGAACTGGTGCTGAAGAACTTCGCCACCAACTCCGGGATCGCCAATCAGTCGGCCACCGCGAACGACAACCCGGCGGCCTTGGGACAGGCCTTCGACAAAGCCAAAAACGACGACCTGTTCTACTTGCCGCCGGAAGTATTCAGCAACCCTGACTTCAAACGCGGCCTGAAACTGTTTCTGTCGCCCGACGGCAAAGCGGCTCGGATGATCATCACTCATGAAGGCGACCCGGCAGAGCCCGCGGCCATCTCCCATGTCGAGCCGATCAAGCTGGCCGCGCACGAGGCGGTCAAGAACACGCCGCTGGCGGGCGCCCGCTTTTATCTCGGCGGCACCGCGTCGACCTACAAAGACATCGCTGATATGGAGACTTACGACCTGCTGATCGTCAGCATCGCCTCGCTGAGCCTAATCCTGCTGATCATGATGATCATCACCCGCAGCCTGGTCGCCGCCATCGTGATCGTCGGTACCGTGGTGCTGTCGTTGGGCGCATCGTTCGGGCTGTCGGTGCTGGTGTGGCAGTACATGCTGGGCATCCAATTATATTGGGTCGTACTGGCTTTGGCGGTCATCCTGCTGCTGGCCGTCGGATCCGACTACAACCTGCTACTGATCTCCCGGTTCAAAGAGGAAATCCACGCCGGCCTCAAGACCGGTATCATCCGCGCGGTGGCAGGCTCTGGGTCGGTGGTGACCGCCGCCGGTCTGGTCTTCGCCGTGACCATGTGCGTGTTCGTGTTCAGCGGTCTGCAGGTGCTCGGCCAAATCGGGACAACCATCGGCCTCGGCCTGTTCTTCGACACCTTGATCGTCCGTTCCTTTATGACGCCATCGATCGCCGCCCTGCTCGGGCGCTGGTTCTGGTGGCCGCAGCGGGTGCGCCCGCGGCCGGCCAGTCAGATGCTGCAGCCCTACGGATCGCGTCCCGCGGTTCGTCAGTTACTGCTGTGGGACGACCCGGACGAGGCGGAGACGGCGGTTACTTCCCGGTAGGCCCGGTAGGTAACGAGCTGCACTTCACCGATCGCGTCACACTGCGTTGACGTGCGACGTGCCACGCGCCACCATGTGTTGCATGCATTATGTCGTTACCGGCGGTACCGGGTTTATCGGGCGGCGCATTGTCTCGCGTCTGCTGGACTCCCGGCCGGACGCCGAGGTGTGGGTCGTGGTTCGTCGCCCGTCGTTGGGCCGGTTCGAACGGCTGACCGGTCAGTGGGGCGAACGAGCGAAACCGCTGGTGGGCGACCTGGCCGAGCCCGATATGGGGTTGACCGACGAGGCCGTCGCCGAGCTGGGCAACGTCGAGCACGTGGTGCACTGCGCGGCGATCTACGACC
>Ga0210395_10004273_pt1 | contig 10988 bp, 8 predicted proteins | sample IncBWH4OmetaG_FD_150861 | JGI IMG/M metagenome (GOLD analysis project Ga0210395, IMG submission 150861) | Forest soil microbial communities from Barre Woods Harvard Forest LTER site, Petersham, Massachusetts, United States - Inc-BW-H-4-O ...
CTCGATCGAAGGCTTCGGCGCGGTGATCAAGCTGTTTCGCGACAGCGCGCCGGCGGCAGCCGCCGGCGCCGGCGAGCCGACCGTCGGCCGGCTCGGCGGCACGCGCGGCGATACCGTGCATTTCGATATTATCGATACCGCCGGCAACATGGTGTCGGCGACGCCGTCGGGCGGCTGGCTGCAATCATCGCCGGTGATCCCCGAGCTCGGCTTTTGCCTCGGCACCCGCGCGCAAATGTTCTGGCTCGAGGAAGGTCATCCGGCGTCGCTCGCCCCCGGCAAACGGCCGCGCACCACGCTGACGCCGACGCTAGCGCTGCGCGACGGCGAGCCGTATCTCGGCTGCGGCACGCCGGGCGGCGATCAGCAGGATCAGTGGATCACGCAGTTTTTTCTCCGCCACGTTCACCGCAAGCAGAACCTGCAGGAGGCGATCGACGCGCCGGCCTGGCACTCCGAACACTTTCCCTCCTCGTTCTGGCCGCGCGCGGCGCGCCCCGGCGTGCTGGTGGTCGAAGGCCGTGTGCCGAAGGACACCGTCGCCGAGCTGAAACGGCGCAGCCACATTGTCGAGGTCGGCCCCGACTGGTCGGAAGGCCGGCTCACCGCCGCTGCCCGCGACGGCCGCCGCCGCCGCGCCGCCGCCAATCCGCGCGGCATGCAAGGTTATGCGGCGGGGCGGTAGCAAGTTAGCAGCATTTCCCGGACGCGGTGCAGCACGCAGTGATGCACCGCTGATCCGGGATCGTCACAGGCTTTGGAGTTTGGAACGATCCCGGGTCTGCAGCGCACCGCTGCGCGCTGCGCTGCGCCCGGGAAACGGCAAGTGCGAAAGAAGCGCTACGCCGCCACCGTCCGCAGGAAGTCTTCGACCTCGCCGCGCAGCTTGACGGTGGCGTTTTCCACCTCTTCCGACGCCGCCAGCACCGTTTGTGCCGAACTGCGCGTCTGGGTGACGCCGGCGGCGACGTCGCCGAGTGCGGTGACAACGGCGCGGGCGCCGGAGGCGGCGCTGGCGACATTGTGCGAGATCTCGCCGGTCGCCAGCTCCTGCTGGGCGATGGCGCTGACCGCTTCCGAGGTATGCGAGTTGATATCGACCATCCGCTGGGTGATGGCGCGGATCGCGGCGACCGCGTCGCCGGTCGAAGACTGCACCGACGAAATCTCCTTGGTGATTTCGCCGGTCGCCTTCGCGGTCTGCACGGCGAGCGACTTCACTTCCGAGGCGACCACGGCAAAGCCGCGGCCGGCCTCGCCGGCGCGCGCCGCCTCGATGGTGGCGTTGAGCGCGAGCAGGTTGGTCTGCTCGGCAATGTCCTGAATGAGCTTGACGACGTCGCCGATCCGCTGCGCCACCGCGGCGAGCGCGGTAATATCGTCGTTGGTTGCGGTCGCGGCGGCGGCGGCGCTGCGCACCACCTCGTTGGTTTGCGCCAGCCGGCGGCTGATCTCCTTGATCGAGGCGGAAAGCTCCTCGGCGGCGGCAGCCGCAGTCTCGACATTCGCCGATGCCTCGTTCGATCCATGCACCGCCCCTTCGGCGCGCTGCATGGTATGGCCGGAGGTGCCCAATAGGCTCTTGGCCGCCGCCTTCATCGCCGCCGCGCTCTGCCCGACGATGTTGAGCCCGCTCTCGACCCGGCCGCGAAACGCCGCGATGTGCGCATCGATGGCGTGACGGTTCTCTTCGCGTTTGCGCAGCGAATCGCGCTCCCGCTCGGCAGTATGCTGCCGCGTGATATCGGTATGGGTGGACACCCAGCCGCCGCCACGCAGCGGCTGAAAGATCACGGAGATGGTCCGACCATCACCGAGGTCGATTATTCTTTCCTCGGCGCGCCCCTCAGCTGCCTTTCTGATGCTATCGGCGACATGTTGATCGGGATCGTCGGCGAACGTTCCGGCCGCCACGCGACGGGCAAGAATCTCGCGCATCGGCATGCCCATGCGGAAAGCTTCGCGTGGCAGCTTGGTCATTTCGATATAGCGCAAGTTGCAGAGCACCAACCGACCGGCGGCATCGAACATGGTCAGGCCTTGCGTCATGTTGTTGAGCGCGATCCGCGCCAGCAGATTGCGCCGGCGCTCCTGGGCGACGGCGAGGAGCGCGCCGATCGACAGAAAGGCAAGCGCCAACAGCACCGAAAGCCCAATGCCGAACATGGTTGGCGGCATCGCGTTCAGCGCGCGGCAGATGCCGTCGACGCCGAGCATCGTCCACCCGGCGATGCCCACGGCAAAGCCGGCGACACCCAACGCAATGAGGAGTCCCCACTGGCGAACGGTCTTAGCCACAACATGGCCGCTGGACATGCGCGCACCTGTTCGATTAGTGAAGATTATTCACTAATCGGTTGTTTTGCCGTTAACAGCGGAACCAGATGCGGTACGATTTTGCGCGCTCGAGCGCACAATCGTGTCAGATTGAATCGATCGCTAATCTAACTTTTTGGTTGAGCATGATCTTCCGGGAAAAAACGGTTTCCACGGCGGATCAGCGGCGGGGCGCTTTTTTGGATCACGCGCTAGCGCAGAAAGTGCCGGCGAAGGTTGTGCCGAACGCCTTTCGCCGCGGCGATCGCGGTGGAGCGCAACGCCTCCAGGCGCCGGACCAACGAAAACGATAGTTGCGGGCGGACTGCGATCAAGCGGTTGCAGAGCGCAAGTCGCTCGCGCCAAAGATGATCGATCATCGGGTGATTGGCGGCGGCGCACGAGTCGGTCTGGACGAGAGTCGTATCTTCGACCAGCTCGTTGGTCAGCACCGCACTGAGCATCACGCCCGGCGAAAAGCGGGCGAATGTTTCGTCATAGGCGATCTTCCAGAACCAGGCGCAGCGGCCGCTGCGCAGCATGATGGTAGCGGCGATGGTGCGGCCGTCGACCAGGATGCGATCGATCGCGACTTTGCTTTCGTCCGCAAGCGCCGGCATGGCGGTTCGCATGAAGCGGCACAGCTCTTGATGTTGAGCCGCGGCCGTGCCGGCGCGGCCTTTCCAGCCGCGCGCCTCGAGCACAAGAAAATCTTCGACCGCGGTAGCGACCGCCCCGCGCTTGCCGGCAGTGGTGAACAAGACGGCGCCGGTCTCGCCCAGGCGCCGCCACTGACGGCGGATCTCCTTGAGCCGATGCTTGCCGATCGCGCGCTCGAGGTAGCGCGGGCGCTCGCCCGCCGGCGCGAGCAGCGCCCGGCGATGGCGGTCGAAATCGGCGACCGGCATTTGCGCGCGCCGCGCAATGGCGTCGAGCGTCGTGGCGAACGGTCCCTGTTCGGTCAGGAACGGCAACAACACCGTGCCCGGCAGCGTCGCGTCCGCGGCGAGATGCGCCAGCCACGCGGCGATGATCGGCTCCGCCGCCTCGCGCTCGACCAGCGGCACGCCGAGCGGAGCGAACGGATGCGTCCAGCCAAAGAGGATCGGCAGATTGACGCCGTAGCGGCGCTTTTCGACCTGCGCCGGAAACAAGCCAAGGAGCCGGCGCGGGCTCGTGCCCGACCAGACCAAGAGCGCGCCGGCATTGCCGCCGAACACCGGCGCCGCCGCGAGCGCAAAAGCCGGCTCATAGAAGATATTCGGCTCCAGCGCGCGCTCGGCAAGCTCGCGCCACTCGCGCACGATCGACGACAGCTCGGCGAAATCCCGCCATTCGACGATGAGCGAGCTCGCCGCAAAGCGGTCGGCGAGAACCGCGCGACGCGCACTGGCGATGGCCGAGGCTGCGCCATCGAGCGCGGCAACCGGCGCCTGACTGGCCGAGACTCTGACCGCCATGCTCGCGCCCTTTTAGGCTTTGGGGGCACCGAAAATGAAGCAGTGCAGGCCCAGGCGGCTTTTGGCCACCACGAACAGGCCCACCGACTCGAACACCAGAGCCGCGGAGCTTGCGGCCGCCGCGCCGGCAAGTCCGAGACGCGGGATCAGCACCACGCAAAGGATCAGGCTGATCGCAAACGAGGCGCCGTAGACCAGCGCGCAGGCGCGGCGCTCGCCGAGCATGTTGAGGAGCCGCTCGGCCGGGCCGACCGACGCGCGCGCCAGAAGCCCGACGGCGATGATGAACATCAGATAATAGCCAGCGACGAATTCGCGGCCGAACAAGCGCAGCAGCGGGTGGCCGAGCACCAGCAGGCCGACGATCACCGCGAGCGAGGGCCAGAATGTCAGCCGCACGGCGTGCTTGAGGAAGGCGGTCAGTCCGGCGCGATCGCCGCTGACGTCGAATTCGACGAACTTGTGGGCGATGGTCTGCGCCACCGAATAATAGATGAACGACACCAGCGCGATGGTCTTGGCGGCGGCGTAGTAGATCGCCACCTCATCGGCGCTACGGAACTGCTTGAGCACGATGACGTCCGAATAGGTCAGCAAAAAATAAAACGCTTCGACGAGGAAAATCGGCACCGAGGTCGTCAGCCACAGGCGCGCCGCATAAGCTTTCGGGCCGCTCTCGACCACGCCCGCGAGCCGGCGATTGAGCACCACGATCTGGCCGATGCCGACGCCGGCGAGCGCGATGACGCCGGCCGCGGTCGCCGTGACCGCATCGGTGGGCAAGCCAAGCGCGAACGCGAGCCCCACCAGCGCCAGCAGCAACAGCGGGCGCTGCACGTAGACCGGCGACAATCCGAGGTTGACCCAGTCATAGGAGCGCGCGATGCCGCTCTGCGTCCCCCAGACGCCGAACAGCGGCAGCGCGGCGCAGGAAATGTAGAGCGGAACGACGGTCGCCGGGTCGATGTGCGGCGTGAGCAGCCGGACCGCGATGGCGCCGGCCACGCCGGCGATCGTGCCGAACAGCAAGGCGAGCCAGCGGCTGCCGCTGAGAAAGCCGCGCAACAAGGCGAAGCTTTTGCGCTCGGTATATTCGGGAATGAAGCGTTGCGCCGCGGAGCCCAAGCCCAGATCGACCATACCGCCGATCAACAGAATCCAGGTCCAGCCGTAGATGTAGACGCCGAACTCGAAGCCGCCCATCCAGCGCGCCAGCAAAATCTGCGACACGAAGGTGAGCGCCGCACTGACAACCCGGATCAGGAATGCGGCACCGGCCAGGCGCCGCGCCAGCGACGAAGAGCTGCCGTCGGCGAACAGCGCGTGGGCGCGCGCGAGCGCGCTGTTGATTTTCTCGCCCCAGGGCACGGACCCCGGAACTGACCACGAGACGCGCCAAGCCGGCCGCGGCGCATGCTCGGAACGGATTGATGCCACACAAACCTCTGCGCCGCCGGGAACCAACGACGCGAAGCGTTATCAAGGAAGCGTTAACATTCGGTTCGAATAAATTAACAATTGTGGTGGAGGACCCAGGTGATCCAACCTGCAGCAAACAGCACCGCGCTCATCCTCGGCGAACGAGCTCGCCTGTGATGTCTCGTCGCTCGTGGAGAATGCGAAGAAGTGTAATGGCGTCATCCTTCGGGTCGTAGTCATAGATCATGAGGTATGGGGAGACGCGTCCCGCGCGAGCAAGGGCGCCGAGCGCCGGCTGTGGCGACCCGCTTCTCGGAAACCGAACGAGGCGTCGCAAGGTGACGTCGAAACGGCGACTGTACTCGACCGCAGTGTGCTCGCCGGCGTCTGCTGCGGATAGGCAAAAATATCGACGAAGTCAGAGTTGGCGTCGCTGGTGACGACCAGACGCGTCACGCGGAGCGCAGAACATTAATCTTTGCGTTCAGGCGCCTGAAGAACTCCTCGCCAGAGATCACATCGCCGCGCGCCACCGAGGCCCGCGCCTCATCGACGTACGGCTTGGCCCAGGCCAGATCGTCCTCACTCAACGCTTTGAGATCGGCGACCGCGACCGAAAGCGCCTCGTCGATCGACGAGAAATGCCCGGCCGCGACCTCGGCCTCGAGCCACTCCAGCTGTTCTTTGGGCAGCGAAATGTTCATAGCTCGAAATATCTCAAAAGCAGGCGAATAGCGAAATAGCGGGTAGTGTCCCAGCTTCAATTTTGTGCCCGAATAAGGACAATCGCCGCGCCCACAATCACCCCGCCTAGAATCCAAAACAGCGAGTCGTAGTTATAGCCCGAATAGACATCTGACACCCAGACCGCAAAATTGTCAGTCCCGTATGTTGTTGCTTGGTGAACAGTGAACCCAATGGCGAGGCCAAAAACTGCACCAATAAGTACCGCGGGAATAAAAATTCTTACTTTCATGCGGTTAAACGCTTTTTGTACGGTCCTCTCTTGCGGGGCCTCGGTTGCGCCACGTCAATCATCTCCGCGAGATCAGTCATAGACAAAAGACGATTAGAAAGGCCGGCGGCCATAGCTAGCGTAACGCCGAGTGTCTTGTGCAAACGCGCCCAGTTGTACCTGAAGAAACAGAGTGCCACGGCGTGGCAATGGTTCTCAAACTTTTTCGAGGAGGCATTTGTGAGGCGTGTAAACCGGCGCATCGCCATCCGCATTGTGAGATTCTGGCGTTCGGCAAATGAGGCCAAAATGTGCGTCGGCCGGACGCTTATCGCCTTTGGGACGCTTAGGCATCATCTTCATCGCCTGCGTGCCACTTGCCCAACATCATCTTCATGTAGGGCACAAATTCCTGTTTGTTGCCTTGATCCCAAGCCGTTAGCGGGTGCATGATGTCTGCAGACGCGTCGGAAAAAGTGCATTCCTGGTCGCGGAAGCGGCGCAAGACAGCTTGAATATAATCTTCAAGCGTGCCGTAATCGTCGTCTGACAGCTTTTCGACCATCTGTGCACCTTTTCCCGAGCCCTAACGCAAGTAGGCATTGCGGCGGTCAAAGGGCGAGCAGTCAAAGTTCGAAAAATTCAAACTGAGACACCAAATAGCGAGTGGTGAATAGAATGAGCTAACGGCAACTCAGCCGCCACTATTTGCTATTCGCCACTCGCTATTCGCAAACTCAATAATCCTTGAGCAGCCGCTCGATATAGTCGAGCTCTTCCTGCGGACGCAGCACGTCGCCGAAGCGACGGCGCAACTCCTCGATGATGCGGCGGGCGCGCTGCACGTCGATCTCGCCCGGCACCTTGACGCTGAAGTCGTCGGGGTCGCGGCCATGCAGCGGGCGGCCGAGCGGATCGGTGTCGCGCTGCGCCCGCGGCTGGCCGAGCCGGCCGTTCGGGCCGGGGCCCGGACCTTGGCCCATTTGCTGTTGCATCGATTGCGCCAGGCCCTGTGCGCCCTTGCGCAAGGCGTCGAGCGCGCGACCTTGCGACTCGACGGCGCTGTCGGCGTTGCCCTCGCCAAGCTCGCCTTCGGCTTCGCCCATCGCATCGCCGGCTTGGCCGAGTTGATCCATGCTCTGGCCCTCGCCCTTTTGGCCCTGCTGACCCTGCCCATTTTGGCCGACGCCGTGGTTCTTGAGCTCTTCCAGGAGCTTCTTGAGCCGGTCGCGCAGCGCCTGCTGACGCTGCTGCAGATCGCTCATCGAATCGCCTTGCTGACCCTGCTGGCCTTGCTGACCTTGCTGACCCTGCTGGCCTTGTTGGTTTTGCTGGCCCTGCTTTCCCTGCTGGCCGCGCTGACCGTTCTGTCGGCGCTGATCCTGGCCTTGGCGGAAGGTGTGGTCGCGCAATTCCTGCTGCTTCTGGATCATGTCGCCGAGCTCATCGAGCTGCGACATCATATCGTCCATGTCGTCGCCGCCGTTCTGATCGGGCGACGCCATCTGCAGATTCTCCATCATCTGCTCGAGCTGCTGCAGCATTTGCCGCGCGGCGTCCTTGGCGCCGTTGCGGGCAAGGTTCTCCAGCCGGTCGAGCATGCTCTTGAGGTCGCGCTGGCTCAACGTTCGCGAGTTGCGGTCGAGCGGACGGGCGAGCTGCTGGCTGTTGCGCAGCTGCTCCTGCATCGCCTGCAGGAAGCGGTCCATCGCCGCGCGCAGTTGATCCATCAGCTGCTTGATCTCTTCATCGCTGGCGCCGCGTTCGAGCGCCTGGCGCAAAGCTTCCTCGGCGTTGCGCAGATTGGCTTGCGCGTCGGAAATGTTGCCGTCCTCGATGGCGACCGCCATCTGCCATAGCCGCGTCGTGACGTCGCGCAGATCGTCGTCGGTCTTGGCGCGAATGAGCGTCCAGAAGATCGAACGCAGTCCGAGATAAATGCCGGCGTCGGGCGTGAATTTTTCCGGCGCCATGGTCAGCGCATCGAGCGCGGTGGTGACGAGCGGCCGAGCGCCGGCGTCGAGCGCTAGATTGCGCCGCTGTTCGACCAGCGCGCGCGCCAGCGGCTTGCTGAACAAGCGCTCGGGAAGGCGGAACGTGAAAGGCTCGCTCTTGCCCTCATTGCCGGCTTCGTCGTGGGCAACGAGCGTCATGACCACTTCGGCGCCGGCCCAGGGATGATCGGTCAGATCCTTGATGGTCTGGCCGACCCCGTTCTTGGTGCGCGCCTGCGGCAAGACCAGCGCGAAATCGGGCGCACCGAACAGCGGATGCGCCTCCCCTTTCGCTCCCGCTTGCTCCTTGCGGGCAAAGGTCGCGCGCGCCTCGATGACCCCGTAATCGTCTTCGAGCCGGTACGACAATAGCAGCGAGCCGCGCGCCTGCTGCTCAGGATCCTTGGCCAGCGCGATGATCGGCGGCTTGTCGGGAACGACATTGAAGGCCCAGGTCAGATCGTCGCCGGCGCCATGCAGCGTCGCCGTGCCGGTCGACTGGATCTTGAACCGAAACTCTTGCGTGCCGGCCGGCGCTTGCGCCTTCTCGGTCGCCGGCGTCACGCCGCCTTTGCCGGACACGTCGAGATCGAGCTTGCCGGTCGCGCGCACGACCAGCGTCGAGCCGACCGGAACGGTGACCGGCTCGTTCGCGTCGAGATCCTGGCGGGCAATTTCGCCCGGATGCATGCCGGCAAGGATGATCGGCGGCTTGCCGGTATAAGCCGGCGGCGCCACCCAGGCGTCGACGCGGAAATTCGCCGGCAGCACGACGCCTTGCCAGTCGAACGCCGCGGCGATGCGCTTGAAGTGTTCGCCGCCGGCGGCAACGAAGGTGGCGATGACGGCGATGAGGATGAGGCCGCGCAACGCGTAAGGATCGCGCGTCGCCAGACGCGGCGACGGCCAGCCGGCCTTGAACGCCCGCGCCGCGGCGAGCGTGCGCTCGACGTGCGCCTGCCACAGCGCCAGCGAATAGGGGTCTTGCGGTGTGACCGCGAGCTCATCGGCAATCGTGGTCGCCGGCCGATGACGGACGCCGCTGCCGCGATCGAGCCGGCGCAGCGCGTCGGCGGCGGCCGGCAGCCGCAGCGACACGAACGGAACGATCGCCGCGATGGCGAGAATGGCGAACACCACGAGTCCCGCCGCGCGGGCGAGCGGCGGCAGCCAGAGCCAAAGCCCGAGCCAGGATACGGTGAGGAACAGTCCGACGATCGCCGCAAGCCGCGCCAATGTCGGCCACAGTCGCTCCCAGAAGATGCTCCAGCGGGCGCGGCGCACCGCACTGCCGAGCTGCGAACGCGCCGTCGTATCGGCGCTTCGCTGCGCGGCGACAGGCTGGCTCAACGACGGATCGGTCACCGGGTTCTCCGCGGCAATCTCGCCCTGACAACGCCCCATCAAAGGGGCAGTTCGAAGGCGCGGAAGTACACAGCAAGCCGCGCTGCGCACATAAGCACAAGCAAAATCAGCGCCAGATCAAAGCCACGCCGGCATGCGATCGAGCGCGATCAGCTCTGCGGCCGTGACACGGGGCCGCACCAGCGCCCATTCGCCTTTGCGGACAAGGACTTCCGGAACGAGCGCGCGGGTATTGTAGGTCGAGGCCTCGACCGCGCCATAGGCGCCGGCGCTCATGATGGCGAGCAGGTCGCCCGGCTTCGGCTCGACCATGGAACGATCAAGCGCGATGAAATCGCCTGATTCGCAGACCGGCCCGACCACGTCGGCGACGGTCCGCGGCGCACTGACCTGCGGCTCGCGGACCGGGCGGATGTCGTGGTGCGCGTCGTACAGCGTCGGGCGGACCAGATCGTTCATGCCGGCATCGACGATGACAAAGGTCTTGGCTTCGCCGCGTTTGAGATAAAGCACGCGCGTCAGCAGAATGCCGGCATTGCCGACGATCAGCCGGCCCGGCTCGAAGATCAGCTGGCAATCAAGATCGCGCGTCGCGTTTTTGACCACGGCGGCGTAGGCGTCCGGATCCGGCGGCGGCTCGTTGTCTTCGCGATACGGAATGCCGAGCCCGCCGCCGAGATCGACATGGCGGATGACATGGCCGTCGGCGCGCAGCACGCGCACGAAGTCTGCGAGCAGCGCGAATGCGTCGCTGAACGGATCAAGCGCGGTGATCTGGCTGCCGATATGCATATCGACGCCGACCACGCGTACGCCATCGAGCTTGGCGGCGCGGGTGTAGACGTCGCGGGCGCGACTGATCGGAATGCCGAATTTGTTTTCGGCCTTGCCGGTGGCGATTTTGGCGTGGGTCTTCGGATCGATGTCGGGATTGACGCGGATCGAGATATCGGCGGTGCGGCCTTTTTGTACGGCGATCTCGGCAAGCAGTTCCAGCTCGGCTTCGGACTCGACATTGACGCAAAGGATGCCCTGCTCGACCGCGAGCGCCAGTTCGTGTGCGGTCTTGCCGACGCCGGAGAACATGATCTTGTGCGGCGGCACGCCGGCGCTACGCGCGCGCAACAGTTCACCCTCGGAGACGACATCGGCGCCGGCGCCGAGCCGCGCCAGCGTCGCGATCACCGCCTGGTTGGAGTTCGCCTTCATGGCGTAACAGATCAGTGCGTCGACGTCGGCGAAGGCGTGCGCAAACACCCGGTAATGCCGCTCCAGCGTCGCGGTGGCGTAGCAATAGAACGGCGTGCCGACTGCTTGCGACAACGCGATCAGATCGACGTCTTCGGCGTGCAAGACGCCGTTGCGATAAGCGAAATGATGCATGCGGCCGTGTTTAGAACATGGGGCGGAAAAGTGGAAATCTTCGCTCCGTCATTGCGAGGCAATAGGGCGTTTACGCCCGTCTTCGACGGGCTATGG
>Ga0210395_10004275_pt1 | contig 10987 bp, 12 predicted proteins | sample IncBWH4OmetaG_FD_150861 | JGI IMG/M metagenome (GOLD analysis project Ga0210395, IMG submission 150861) | Forest soil microbial communities from Barre Woods Harvard Forest LTER site, Petersham, Massachusetts, United States - Inc-BW-H-4-O ...
GGCGTTGATCCAGGTCCGGCTGCGTCCCGGCATCGGCTGCGCGCAGCCGTCGATAATGGCGTCGAAATCGCGGTCGACCACGACGGTGAAACGGTCGGAGCGCACGGTGCGCGCCAGGCGGTCCGGCACGTGGAAACGATCCAAGGGGATCACGCCACGCCGTTCCGGTTCTATCCAATAGAGCGCCGGATCGTCGGCGCTTTCCGCCATGGGAAAGATGCCGCAGGCATAGGCCTTGAGCAGCACCTCCGGCGTGATGTCGATGAGTGCGGATTCGCGGCTGGCCATGGGATTCGTTTAACCGGCTCCCGGTTCCCGATTCAAGAGGCGCCTTCGCTACTCCCGGTTCTCGACTGATATTAACGGTCTAACAACCACGGCACCGCTAAGATTTTAATCAGCTTGAACGCTTTTGCGTGCCGGGCGTTGCCAAGACAGTAACCGCAAGCGTGTGAAGCCGTGGAACCGAACGTGAAGGCGACCGAACCGATCCATGTCCTGCTTGTTGAAGACGAGATTCTCGTCAACGAGTGGGTGACGCAGTCGCTGTCCGATCAGGGATTCGCCGTGCAGTCGGTCACCAATGCGGCTGACGCACTGGGGCATCTCACGTCGGATCCGGTGGATGTGCTGTTCACCGATATCAATCTGCCGGGCAAGATGGACGGCGCCGCGCTGGCGCGTCGCGCCCGCGAGTTGTTGCCCAATCTTCCTGTTGTCTATGCATCAGCGCGAGCGACCATGCTGGCTCTGGATGCACGCGTGCCGGGCGCCATCATCGTGCCAAAACCCTATGAGCCGGAGCTCGTCGGCCGATTGCTGATGGCCGTGCTGCGTCAGGCCGCGACTGGCGTGCCGGCTTGATTACTGCGCCGGCTCGCCGCGGGCGAGATACTCTTCCAGCCAGTGGATGTGGTAATCGCCGTCGATGATGTCCTTTTCCTGCGCTAGGGCGCGGAACAGGGGAAGGGTGGTCTCGATGCCGTCGATGACGAATTCGTCGAGCGCGCGTTTGAGCCGCATCAGACATTCGCTGCGCGTCTTGCCGTGGACGATGAGCTTGCCGACCAGCGAATCGTAGAACGGCGGTATCGCGTAGCCGTGGTAGACGGCGGAATCGACCCGCACCCCCAAGCCGCCGGGCGGATGGTAGTGGACGATCTTGCCCGGCGACGGCCGGAACGACACCGGATTTTCGGCATTGATCCGGCATTCGATGGCGTGGCCGTGAAATTTCACATTGTCCTGCGTCAAGGTGAGATCGTTGCCGGCGGCGACGCGGATCTGCTCGACGACGAGGTCGATGTCGGTGATCATCTCGGTCACCGGATGCTCGACCTGGATGCGGGTGTTCATTTCGATGAAGTTGAACTTGCCGTCCTCGTAGAGGAATTCGACGGTGCCGACGCCGAGATATTTGATCTGGCGCATCGCTTTGGCGACGGTTTCCCCGATCGCGTCGCGCGCGGCGGTATTGAGCGCCGGCGAGGGGCCTTCCTCCCAGACCTTCTGGTGGCGCCGTTGTAGCGAGCAGTCGCGCTCGCCGAGATGGATGACGCGGCCTTTGCCATCGCCGAGCACTTGGATTTCGATGTGACGCGGCCGCTCCAGATATTTTTCCAGATAAATCGTGTCGTCGCCGAACGCGGCCTGCGCTTCGGCGCGCGCCACGGCGAGCCCCGCCGCCAACTCGTCCTCGGCGCGGATCAGCTTCATGCCGCGGCCGCCGCCGCCCGCGGCCGCTTTCAGCATCAGTGGAAATCCGACGTCGCGCGCCAAGCGGAACACCTCGGCGTCCGAGCTAACGCCGCCGTCGGAGCCGGGAACGATCGGAATGCCGAGCTCAAGCGCTGTGCGCTTGGCCGCGATCTTGTCGCCCATCAGGCGGATATGCTCGGGCCGCGGCCCGATGAAGTGTACGTTGTGCTCGCCGAGAATTTCGGCGAAGCGCGCGTTTTCCGAGAGAAAGCCGTAGCCGGGATGCACCGCATCGGCGCCTGTAATCTCGCAGGCCGAGAGCAGCGCCGGAACGTTGAGATAGCTGTCCTTGGCCGGGGGCGGCCCGATGCAGACGCTTTCGTCGGCGAGGCGCACATGCATGGCGTCTTCGTCCGCCGTCGAATGGACCGCGACTGTCAGAATGCCGAGCTCCTTGCAGGCGCGCAGCACCCGCAGTGCGATTTCCCCGCGGTTGGCGATGAGGATTTTGTCGAACATCGAGGCGCCGTCACTCGATGATCAGCAGCGGCTGGCCATACTCGACCGGTTGGCCGTCTCCGACCAGAACCTGGATCACCGTGCCGGAGCGCGGCGCCGGGATTTGATTCATCGTCTTCATCGCTTCGATGATGAGCAGCGGCTCGCCGATCTTCACCTGGCCGCCGACTTCGACGAAGGGTCGCGCGCCCGGTGCCGCGCCGAGATAGGCGGTGCCGACCATCGGCGAGGTGACGGCGCCGGGATGCTGCGTTGGGTCGATCGCCGCCGGGGCCGCGGCGGCCGTGACGCTCCCTGGCGCTTCTGCCGACCGCAACCGCGAACCTGTCGCACCAAGACTTGCCGCACTGACATGGCGAGCAACACGGACCGACACGCCGTCGCGCTCGAACTCGATCTCGGTGAGCCCGGTTTCGTCGAGCAGCTTCGCCAGATCGCGGATGACATCGTGGTCGATCGCTGGCGTCTTCGGCATGGACGGGTTCCCGGGCTTGCGCGCCACGATCAATCCTTGGCGCCGTTCTTGGCGCCGATCATGTCCGCGACGCCGGCAATGGCGAGCGCGTAGCCCTGCACGCCGCAGCCGGCGATCACTGCGCGCGCCGCTTTCGAAATATAGGAGTGGTGGCGGAATTCCTCGCGCTTGTGGATATTGGTGATGTGCACCTCGATGATCGGCACCTCGAGCATGAACAATGCATCGAGGATGGCGATCGACGTTGTCGTGTATCCCGCCGGATTGATGATGAGGCCGACGGCCTTCTTGGCGCGCGCCTCCTGAATCCAATCGACGATTTTGCCTTCGTGATTGGATTGGCGAAACACCACCGCAAGTCCGTGGCGCTTCGCGGTCGCGCGGCAAAGCTTCTCGACGTCGGCCAGCGTTGAGCGGCCGTAAAGCTCCGGCTCGCGCGTGCCGAGCAGATTGAGATTGGGTCCGTTCAGGACGTAGACGGTCTTCGGCATTTTCAAGGACCCGGCTGGGATCGCGGCGGGCGAACGCCCGCCATGCCGGTCAGGTTATAGGGAAGCCCCCCGCAAAGGGGAAGCCGGGTGACGCCATCGCGGCCGCCACGATGAAACCCAAAATCCGCCACCGCCGGCCCGCGACCCCACCACAGAGCGCATCGACATTCTCGCCGCGACCATCATTGGGAGGGTGATTCCATGCGCTGCAGAGCATTTGTGCATCTTGTCGCGTCTGTCCTTGCGTCGCTTCCATTTGCTGCGTCGGCCTTTGCCGACGCCGGCATTCAAGTCTCCGGTCCGATCGTTCACGACAACCTTGCGATCTATCTCGTGCACGGTTCGGGGGGTGGCGGCGCCGTGCCGCTGACCTTGCAGGAGGCGCTGGCCAAGGGTGCCGTCAAGGTCCGCGAGACCGGCAGCGTCAATGAACTGACGGTGGAGAATACCGGCAAGGACGAGGTCTACGTCCAGGCCGGCGATATCGTGAAGGGCGGGCAGCAGGACCGCGTGCTGTCGGTCGATCTGTTGTTGCCGCCGCGTTCGGGCGAGGTGTCGATCGCGGCGTTCTGCGTCGAGCCCGGCCGGTGGACGGCGCGCGGCAATGAGGACGTCAGGCAGTTCTCGAGCGCCGCTTCGGCCATGCCGTCGCACGAGGCGAAAGTCGCCATGCGGGCCTATGCGGCGACCGCCGCTGCATCTCCGGCCGACGCCTCCGCCTCGACCATGGCTTATGCGGGCGGCGGCGTGGGTGAAAGCCAGCAGGAAATCTGGTCGACGGTGCGCAAAACGCAAGACAGCTTGTCCCGCTCCGTCGGCGCCCTCGTGGCGGCGCCGGCGTCGCCGTCGAGCCTGCAATTGTCGCTCGAAAACGACAAGCTCAAGCAGGCCCAGACGGCCTATATCGCGGCGCTGCAAGGCGCCGGCACAACCGGCGACGATGTCGTCGGCTACGTCTTCGCCATCAACGGTAAGATCAACAGCGGCGACGTCTACGCCTCGAACGCGCTATTTCGCAAAATGTGGAGCAAGCTTTTAGCCGCCAACGTCACCGAGGCGATCAGCGTGAAAGAGGCAACCGGCGCGGCGCCGCCGTCGGTCAAGGACGTGGAAGCTTTTCTGGCCAGGGCATCGAGCGGCGTGAAGGCCGAGCGCGCGATCAATGCCGGTGTCCGGCTTACGATGCTTGACGGCGACGCGTCGCTCTTTGCCGAGACGCGCCGCGCCGACGGCAGCTGGGTGCATCGCAACTATCTGGCCAAATAACGGAACGAAAAAACCCTCCCCCGGAGCTGGGGGAGGGCGGTTGTTTCGAATACAGACAGTCTGGCGACTACTTCTGTGCCGCCGCGAGCTTCTCTTTCAGGGCATCAAGTCCTACGGCGCCGACAACCAGCTCGGAGCCGACGACATAGCTCGGTGTACCGCTGACGCCGAGCGCGTCGGCAAGCTTCATATTCTCGTCGATCGTGATCTTGACCTCGTCGCTGTTCATATCCTTCTCGATCCGCGCCATGTCGAAGCCCGCGTCTTTGGCAGCCGCAAGCGCGTGCGCCTTGTCGGCTGGGCCGCGGCCGCCCAGGAGTTTTTGGTGGAATTCGATGTATTTCTTGCCGGTCGGATCCTGCATGCGGGCGGCGACCGCGACGTGGGCGGCTTCGACCGAACCTTCGCCCAGGACCGGAAATTCCTTGAGCACAAATCTGATGTTTGAGTCGGTCTTCAAGAGCGTCAGCATGTCGGGCAGGGCCCGCTTGCAATAGCCGCAATTGTAATCGAAGAACTCGACCACGGTGACGCTGCCCTGCGGGTTGCCGAGCACCACTTGATGCGGTGAATTGAACAGAGTGGCGTTGTTGTCCTTGATGGTCGTTCGCGCCTTTTCGGCGTCGGCATCCTGCTGCTTCTTCTCCAAGGCGTTCATGGCGTCTTGCAGCACCTCGGGGTGCTTGAGCAGGTAATCCTTGATGATGCCCTCGATGGCCTGCTTTTGGTCGTCGGAGAACGATTGCGCCGAGGCGGCCGGCGCCAGCAGCATCGTCGCCGCGAGCAACGACGCGAACAGGGCCGGGCGTCGCGAGCGCGTTGCAAAAACATTGTTCATAGGATCGTCCTTCCGGTGATCATTTTGTAAGCGGGTTTTGACTGAGGTTCTTGTTGAAAGCAACTATGTCATCGGCGCGCACCCAGCCGGGCGATCCGATGGGAAAACGCTCCTTGGCCCGGGCGGCGAGCTGCCGCGCCGTCTTGTTGTCGCCACGGGCGAAGGCGGCCTGCGCCGAAGCGAGATCGGCGTCGGCCAGATCGCCTTTGCGGCCATAGGCCATGGCCAGCTGCAGATAGGCGTCGGCCGCCTCGGGTTCCTTGGCCAGTGCGGCGCGCAACAGCGGGATGGCTTCCTCGACCTGTTTGGCATCGTTGGTGGCGATCAGAGCCTGCCCCAGCGTGACCTGGATCAGCGCGGGATCGGGCGCCAGCTGTACGGCGCGGCGCAACGGCGGGATCGCTGCCGCCGTATGCCCGCCTTCGAGCAGCGCCTGGCCTTTGAGCTCGTAGAAATAGGGATTGTTCGGCGCCGACGCGATCAGGGCGTCGATCAGCGTGGCGGCATCGTGCATATCGCCGAACCTATAAGTCGAGATGGCGCGCGCATAGCGCGCGGGCATGCTGTTGTCGGTCGTTGGATAGCGCCGCAGCACCGCGTCGGGCCTCTCGGTGAAGCCATACATCTTCGCCCGCATCATGTCGTGGCGGAATTGCAGCTCGGGCGGATCCTTCTTGTCCCAATACGGCGTCTTCACCAACTCGGCGAGTGCGGCCATGCGCTCCGCTGGCATCGGGTGGTTCTGCGCATAGGGATCTATGGTAAGCGCCGAGAACAACGACTCGTCGGCGAAGCGTTTAAAGGTGTCGTACATGCCCTTGGCCGATTGCCCGGTCATGGTCAAAAAGCGCACCCCGGCGCGGTCGGCCGATTCCTCCTGGCCGCGCTGGTAGGAAAGCAACGTGTTCTGCAAATAGGCCTGCGGGCCGGAAATGATCGCGCCGCCGACATTGGCCATGTCGTTATTGTTCGAGTGCGCACCCGCCACCACCGCGCCGAGGCCGAGCAGCATCGCGATGATCGCCGCGGTCTGCGCGTTGGCGAGCTCCTGGCGCATCTTCGACAAGTGTCCGCCGACGATGTGGCCGGTCTCGTGCGAAAATACGCCAATCAACTGATTGGGTGTCTTGGTCTCCATCAGTGCGCCGGCATTGACGAAGATGTGGTGCGCATCCATGACGAAAGCGTTGAACGACTTGTCGTTGATGATGACGACCCGGATGTCCTGATTGCTCAAGCCTGCGACCTTGAGGATCGGCGTTACGTAGTCGCGCAGCAATTGCTCGATCTCGGCATCGCGAATCATCGGTATGCCGGCGGCGGAGCCGTTCTGGGCGCGTGCCGGGACGCTGGCCAGCGCGACCGCCGCAGCCGTGACAAGCGCAAGGGTGCGGGAAGCTGGCTTCACCGGGCGCGCCTTGCTAGGAGGTTTTGCAGGATTCATTGGGGACAGTATCGGTCCCTCGGCTCGGGACTCAAACTATGGACGGAACCGGTTGCGGTCAACATAAGGCCGCCGCGTTCCTTCCCCAGCAGCCAAGGGTGACGAAACCCGCGGAATACGGCAGCAGCGGGGCGATCCCGCCAGCGCTAATATCCGGGACGTAAAGGCGAATTTATGCTCGATAAGGCGCGACGCCTCTTGCAGCCATCGGCCCGCAGCGCCGTACCGCCGTTCATGGTGATGGACGTCATGGCGGCGGCGGCGCGGCTCGAGGCGCAAGGCCGCCGCATCATCCATATGGAGGTCGGCCAGCCGGCGGTGGGCGCGCCGGCGACCGCGATTGCCGCGGCGCGCGCGGCGCTCTCGGCGGGCCCGCTCGGCTATACCGAAACCTTAGGGATTGCATCGCTGCGCCGGCGCATCGCGCGGGCCTATGGCGAGTGGCACGGTCTCGACATCGACCCGGCACGCATCGTCGTGACCACCGGCTCGTCGGCCGGATTCGTCCTGGCGTTTCTCGCCGCATTCGAGGCGGGAGATCGGGTGGCCATGGCGCTGCCGGGCTATCCGCCCTATCGCCACATCCTCACCGCGCTCGGCTGCGAGCCGGTGTGGATCGAGACCAATGCGCAGACGCGATGGTCGATCACCAGCGAGTCGCTGCTGGCGCTGCACCGCGCGCGGCCGCTCAGGGGCGTGATCGTCGGTTCTCCGGCCAATCCGACCGGCACCATGATGACCGCGCCGGCGCTCACCGAACTGATCCGTAGCGCCGAGGATGCCGGCATCGCCTTCATATCGGACGAGATCTATCACGGCCTCGATTATGCCTTCGCGGCCGAGAGCGCTGCGGGCCTGTCGGACGACGCCATCATCATCAATTCGTTTTCCAAATATTTTTGCATGACCGGATGGCGGATCGGCTGGATGGTGGTGCCACCGTCGTTGGTACGGGCGGTCGAGCGCCTGCAGCAAAACCTTGCGATTTCGGTGCCGACGCTGTCGCAGATTGCGGCGGAAGCGTCATTCGACGCGCGCGCTGAGTTGGATGACGTGAAGCATGGCTACGAGGAGAACCGCCGTATCCTCGTCGAGGGATTGCCGCGCGCCGGGCTCGATTCATTCCTACCGGCCGACGGCGCGTTCTATCTCTACGCTGACGTCTCGCGCTTCTCGACCGACAGTTTCGCGTTCGCCACGCGCATGCTGGAGGAGGCGGGGGTCGCTGCGACCCCCGGCGTCGATTTCGATCCGCTGCGCGGACAGAATTTCCTGCGCCTGTGCTATGCCGGTTCGCGCGCGGAGATGCACGAAGCGGTCGAGCGTATCGGCGCCTGGTTGAAGGATGGGTTGCGGTGAGCTTGCTCGGCGACGCGCTGGTTCTGTTCTCGGGTGGTCAGGATTCGACGGTCTGCCTCGCCTGGGCGCTCGAGCGCTTCGCCCGGGTCGAGACCATCGGCTTCGATTATGGGCAGCGGCACTCAGTCGAGCTCGACGTTCGCCCGCGCATTCGCGAACGGTTGTCGCAGTTCTCCGCAGCGTGGCGCGAGCGGCTCGGCGAAGACCATGTAGTGCGGATCGATGCGCTCGCCGCGATTTCGGAAACCGCGCTGACCCGCGATGTCGCCATTGAAATCTCCGACTCGGGCCTGCCGACCACATTCGTGCCCGGCCGCAATCTGGTATTTTTCTCTTTTGCCGGCGCGCTCGCCTATCGGCGTGGCACAAAACACCTCGTTGCCGGCATGTGCGAAACCGATTTTTCCGGCTATCCCGATTGCCGCGACGACACCATCAAGGCGATGCAGCTTGCGCTTACGCTCGGCATGGATCGCCGCTTCGTCATCCACACCCCGCTGATGTGGATCGACAAGGCGGCGACATTCGCGCTGGCCCAGGAGATCGGCGGCGCGCCCCTGATCGAGCTTCTTCTCGCCGAGACCCACACCTGCTATCTCGGCGACCGCGAGCACCGGCACGCCTGGGGTTTTGGCTGCGGCGCATGTCCCGCCTGCCGGTTGCGCGCGGAAGGCTTTGCGAAGTGGAAGGCAGCGGCATGACATCGGATAGAGAGCAACAGCGCCGGCGCGAAGGCGTGATTTTCCTGATCCTGTTCGCTTTGACGATCCCGGCGGCCAATTGGCTGATCGGCCATGTCGGCACAACGTGCATCGCGAACGGTCCCTGCGTCGTGCCGGTCGCGCCCGGCTTGATGGCGCCCTCGGGCGTCATGATGGTCGGCGTCGCGCTGGTGCTGCGCGATCTGGTGCAACGGCGCTTGGGCGCGGTGATGTCGGCGCTGGCGATCTTGTGCGGCACGGCGCTATCGGCGCTGCTGGCGCCGCCGTCGCTGGTTCTGGCGTCCGGTGTCGCCTTCCTGCTGTCGGAATTCGCCGATCTCGGGGTCTATACGCCGCTCGCCCGGCGCCGCCTCGTTCTTGCCGTCGTTGCTTCGAGCGTCGTCGGGCTGGTCGTCGACTCGATCGTGTTCTTGTGGCTTGCTTTCGGCTCGCTCGATTTTTTGCTCGGGCAGGTGGTCGGCAAGGGCTGGATGGTGCTGCTGTCGATTCCATTCGTGGCCTGGCTGCGCCGCCGCGACGAGCGGCTCGGCATGGCGCCGGCGTGATTTTGTTCAAGCGAGGCAAGCGATGAGCGACGCATTGTTCGACGTTCTGCGCAAGGTGACCACGGCGACGATCACCACCATTCTTCTGAAGAAAGGCATCCGGCGCTGCTGGATGAACGGCCCAAAACCGCTGGTCTCGAGCGGCGAGCGCATCATCGGCCCGGCTTTCACCTTGCGCTTCGTGCCGGTGCGGGAAGATTTGGCGACACCGGAAAGCTGGGCCAGCCCGATCTCGACCCGCGCCGCCATCGAAGAGATGCCGGAGGGCGTGATCGCGGTCGCCGATGCCATGGGCGTGCCGAGCGCCGGCATTTTCGGCGATATCCTGTGCGCGCGGATGAAAAAGCGCAACGTCGCGGCGCTGGTCACCGATGGCGTCATGCGCGACCGCGCCGGCGTGTTGACCAGCGCGTTGCCGGTGTGGTGCTCGGGCGTCGCCGCGCCGGCTTCCGTCAACGGCCTGACTTTCGTCGGCTGGCAACAACCGATCGGCTGCGGCGGCTGCGCCATCTTTCCCGGCGACGTGATCGTGGCCGACGACGACGGCGCCGTCGTCATTCCACAGACTCTGGTGGATTTCGTCGCTCACGAAGGCGCCGAGCACGAGCTTTACGAAAGCTGGGTGTTCGGCGAAGTCGAGAAGGGTGTGAAGCTGCCCGGCCTCTATCCGCCCAACGACGACGCCAAGGCGCGCTATGCGGCGTGGCGGAAGACGCGCGCTTAGGTATCGGGCGCCTGACCGCAAGCTTGAGCAGCAGCGGGTAGGGAGGGAGGACTGCGCGTGTTCTTCATCCTGTCCAAAATATTCGGCTTCTTTGCGCTGCCGTCCAATATTCTCATATCGATCGGCATCGCCGGTCTTGTCCTTCTCTGCACGCGCTTTGCCCGCATTGGCAGTTGGCTTGTGGTGACCAGCATCGCGCTCATCGCCGTCGCCGGACTGTCGCCGCTCGGTAACGCTTTGATCCTGCCGCTGGAGCAGCGCTTTCCGCCGTGGGACGCCTCGCGCGGCGCGCCCGACGGCATCGTCGTGCTCGGCGGTGCAATTTCGCTGGACGTGTCGGCGGCGCGCGGGGCCGTCGCGCTCAACGAAGCGGCCGAGCGGATCACCGCCACGGTCGAGCTTGCCCGCCGCTATCCGAATGCGCGGATCATTTTTTCCGGCGGCAACAATTTCCTGCTCGCCAGCGATGCGGTCGAGGCGGCCATCGCCGTGAAGGAATTCGAGGCCCTCGGCATTGGCCACGAACGCATCACCGCCGAGGAGCAATCACGCAACACCATCGAGAACGCCGTGTTCTCGCATCTGCTCGCCAATCCGCAGCCGGGCGAGCGCTGGATCCTGGTGACGTCGGCCTATCACATGCCGCGCGCCATCGCGGCGTTCCGCGCCGCGGGCTTTGCCATCGAGGCCTATCCGGTCGATTGGCGCACGCGCGGGCCGGTCGATGCGCTGACGCCGTTTCCCTCCCTCGGCGACGGCTTGCGCCGCACTGATACCGCGGTTCGCGAGTGGATCGGCCTTTTGGCCTACCGGATCACCGGCAAGACCGCGGAATTGTTCCCGGCGCCTTGATAGCCGCGCGCTAACCCTTCCCGAAAACTCCCGTCTCATTTTGGGACTTTTTAC
>Ga0210395_10004276_pt1 | contig 10987 bp, 9 predicted proteins | sample IncBWH4OmetaG_FD_150861 | JGI IMG/M metagenome (GOLD analysis project Ga0210395, IMG submission 150861) | Forest soil microbial communities from Barre Woods Harvard Forest LTER site, Petersham, Massachusetts, United States - Inc-BW-H-4-O ...
TCACCACGTCGGTAGAAGAACCGCCGATCTGATAGCCCACGCTTCCGCCGTCAACCGCGATATACATCGGGGCGCTCCAGCCATGGCCGGTGCGGCAGGTTGCAAGACCCCGGCCGTAGTTTGCGCCGAAAATAAACGCAAATTTCACGTCGCCTGGAATGATGGCGATACACTTCACCGATTCCAGCAGATCTTGAGGAATGCCCTGATCCGGAGCGTTCATGATCTCCTGGAAGACCTGGGCAGCTCTGTGGCTGCGCTTCACATCATCCTCGCGATCCGAAGATGCGATCGCAGTCAGAGTTACAAGCAAAGCCAGCGTGGTGCCGATCAAAAGACGTTTCAACATTTGGGTATCTCCTTTTCAGTTTGAACTCGTTTACGGCTCAGTGCTGCCAATTCATTTCTGATTACGACGTTTTGCCCTTGCAGCCGGTGTGACCGCATGAACAATCAATGTCCGGAGTCTTTTCCATCGCCTCGCACTGGGTACTGCAGTACTTGCCCGAAGCTGTCATGCAGGAACAAACGGGATGTGCGCACTTCTTGGCTGTCTCGCTCGTCATTTCTTCTCTCCTGGTTTCGGATCAGGGTCGGGAAGTCCGAGAGGCTATGTTAGGGGAGTAGCAACAAGCATTTCTGTCCCAGACAGGACACATTTCGATTCTCTGAAACGATGCGCAGGCGGCACTTTCAGGCCCTTATTGCGCCGTTCAGCCTCGATTTAAGGCCTTTCCGTGCATGCAATTGACACCAATATGTGGCTATGCTAGCGTCGCTGTTTCGGTTAACATAAAGACCGCAATTCAGGTGGCTTAGCTGCGTCTTGGTACCTCCGGAGGGCACTGTTTTGGCACATTCCGACGAGAAGTTTCTGTTTACCTCGGAATCCGTTTCCGAGGGACACCCCGATAAGATTGCCGACCAGATTTCCGATGCCGTGCTGGACACGGTATTGAGCGTCGACCCCATGGGTCGGGTCGGCTGCGAGACCCTGCTGACTACCGGCCTCGTCGTTGTCGCCGGTGAAATCACGATCAAGAAGGAATTCTGCGGCGTGCTTGACTACGACACGATCGCGCGCGGCGTGATCAACGACATCGGCTACAACCGCGGCAAATACGGCTTCGACTCCGAAACGTGCGCCGTCCTGTCTGCGGTTAAGGGCCAGTCACCCGATATCGCCATGGGTGTTGACAGCGGTGGCGCCGGGGACCAGGGCATGATGTTCGGCTATGCCTGCGACGAAACCCCTGAACTGATGCCCATGCCAATCCAATTGGCGCATCAGCTGATGCAAAAGCATGCGCAAGTTCGCAAGAAGGGCGAAGTTGATTTCTTCCGCCCCGACGCGAAGTCCCAAGTCTCAATCGAATACATTGGCGGCCGTCCGGCGCGCGTGGACACCGTGGTAATCTCCACGCAGCACAGCGACAAGGTTTCGCAGAGCAACCTACGCGAAGCGGTCATCGAGAAAATCATCAAGCCTGTCCTCCCGGCGAACATGTTTGACAAGACCACCAAGATTCACGTGAACCCGACCGGCCGCTTCGTAACCGGCGGTCCGATGGGCGACGCGGGCCTGACCGGCCGCAAGATCATCGTGGACACCTACGGCGGCTACGGACGTCATGGCGGTGGCGCATTCTCCGGCAAGGATCCCTCGAAGGTGGACCGTTCCGCCTGCTACATGGCGCGCTACGTGGCGAAGAATATCGTAGCCGCGGGTCTCGCCCGCAAAGTGGAAGTTCAGCTCGCTTACGCGATCGGTGTGGCCGAGCCGGTTTCCGTGATGGCGGACACCTTCGGCACCGGCACGATCCCGGATCATCAGATCACCGAGCTGATTCGCGCGATCTTCAAACTCACGCCCAAGGCCATCATCGAGACGCTGGACCTTCGGCGCCCGATTTACCGCCCGACGGCTGCGTACGGCCACTTCGGCCGCACAGGTCCGGGGTTCAGCTGGGAGCGCACGGATAGAGCCGACGCCATCCGCAAGGAAGCTGGGTCGCGCGGTTCTGTCGCGGTGTCTCGCGCATAGTTTTCGTCTCCAATTAAAATTGAAAGGGAGTCTCTAGTGGAAACAGCAGTCAAGGTAAAAGGCGATGTGAAGGATCTGGCCCTTGCCGAACAGGGCAAACGCAAGATCGAATGGGCCAATCAGCACATGCCCGTTTTGCAGTTGATTCGGAAGCGGTTCATCAAGGAGCAGCCGCTCAAGGGCATTCGCATGGCGGCCTGTCTCCACGTCACCACCGAGACGGCCAACCTGGCCATCACGCTGCGCGACGGCGGCGCCGACCTGGTTGTCTGCGGCTCAAATCCTCTTTCGACGCAAGACGACACCGCAGCGGCTCTGATTAAGGACTTCGGCATTCCCACCTACGCCATCAAAGGCGAGGACAATGCTACCTACTACGCGCACATCAGCGCAGCGCTCGATCACAGACCGCAGATCACCATGGACGACGGTGCGGACCTGGTCACCCAGCTGCTCACCAAGCGCACCAACCAGATTCCGGATGTGATCGGCGGTACGGAAGAAACCACCACAGGCGTCATTCGCCTCCGCGCAATGTCCAAGGACGGCACGCTGAAGTTTCCAGTCATCGCCGTCAACGACGCGCTCACCAAGCACTTCTTCGACAATCGCTACGGCACGGGTCAGTCCACGCTCGACGGCATCATCCGCGCCACGAACCTGCTGCTCGCTGGCCTGAAATTGGTCATTGCGGGCTACGGCTGGTGCGGCCGCGGTGTCGCGATGCGCGCCAAGGGCATGGGCGCCGATGTGATCGTCACGGAAATCGATCCGACCAAGGCTATCGAAGCGGTGATGGACGGTTTCCGCGTGATGCCCATGAACGAGGCGTCCAAGATCGGCGATATTTTCGTCACCGTCACCGGCAACAAGGCTGTTCTGGCGCACGAGCATTTCGAACGAATGAAGGACGGCGCGGTCATTAGCAATTCCGGACACTTCAACGTCGAAATTGATATCGCGGCGCTCGAAAAGCTTTCGAGCGGCCATAAGGAAGCCCGTCCGTTCGTCGAGGAATATACAATGAAGGACGGCCGCAGGATTTATCTCCTCGGGGAGGGCCGCCTGATCAATCTGGCCGCCGCGGAAGGCCATCCCGCTTCCGTGATGGACATGAGCTTCGCGAACCAGGCGCTCGCGGCCGAGTACATGGTCAAGAACGCCAAGGATCTCAAGGCGCAGGTCTACTCCGTGCCCGAACATCTGGACAAGCAGATCGCCAAGCTCAAGCTTGATTCGATGAGCGTGCTCATTGATAAGCTCACCCCGGAACAGGAACACTACCTCGCTTCGTGGGACGAAGGCACGTAGTCCTCAAGAACCGAAAAGCGAAAATCTAGAAAGCCTCGTGTCATCCGGCGCGGGGCTTTTGTTTTTCTGGCAGCTGTCAGGGGCGAACTGGTGTGCGAGGAGGTTGTGATGCAAGACTTCTGGTATGACGGTGACGGCGTTCAACTTTACGCGGTTGAACAGGGGCACGGTCCAACGATCATCATGCTCCACGGCGGAGGGGGCGACCACCGCGCATGCCTACCCGTGGTGGCGCAATTGGGTACGCGCTACCGCGTGATCACCCCGGACCTGCGCAGCAGCGGCAAATCGTGGTGCGCGAATCCACTCGCTTGGGATCGGTTGACGGACGACGTCGGGGCCCTAATGGATCACGTTGGCGCAGCGCGCGCTGTGGTCGGTGGCATATCCCTGGGCGCGGGAGCCGCGCTTCGGTTTGCTCTCCGATGTCCCGATCGCACGGCGGGGCTGATCGTGGTCGCACCGGTCTATCGGGGCAAAGAGTTGGGTTTCACGGAACGCCAAGCCGCCACGTTCGCATCGCTCCTTCCGATCCTTGCAAGAGCAGCGGACGAAGGGGTGGAAGCTTTTCGGCCTCTTTACCGGGAGCGCGGAATGGAGACCCACTTCGAAACCATGACCGGATCGCTCGACGTGCCAAGTTATATCGCGACGAACCAGTTCATGGCCTCCGGCGCACAGCCGTTTGCGTCAGTTGCCGACTTAGAATCGATTGCCGTTCCCACGCTGCTGGTTCCAGGGAACGATTCGGTACACGCCCCTGAAATTGGGGCTTTGTACGCGGCCAAGACTCCGCGCTGTACCACCATCGAGCTTTCTCGGTCGCCTGATTACGATCGTCGCAACGCAGCGATCGCTGCCGCCATCGGCGATTTTTGCGACCGGAACGCCCTTCGGTGATCTGAAGTTTCCGTACAGCTCAGGTCTTTAGACCTGAGGTCCCTGCTGGTAGAATCCACGCGTCGTCCATGGCTCATCGCGCTATCTACCTCGGGCTCTCATGCACGTTCGCACTGGCGATCAGTCTGGGTCCATCGGTGGCCGGCTCGCCGCAGGAGCCGTCAGCGACCGCGACAAGCGCACCAGCATCGGCGCCCTCATCACCGTCCGACTCGGAAGAACTCCGGTTCACCGGTGAGGTCATGCACGAACAGCCCTTCACACGCGACGTTGGCCATAACCTGACGTTCCGCCTGACTCCCGCAACCGCGGATGAAGGCGGAGGCTGGGTCATCGAGATGCTGCCTCCGGTCGAACCTTCCGATGATCCCATCGAATTCTCGGCCATCGCCACGCCTCCCTACCACTCCTACAACGATCGCTACCTCGCGGCCGCTTTCGGCTACTCGGCAAAGGAAGCGGTCGAGTTCACGACGCGAAAATTCAATTTCGTCCAATCTGTCACCGACGAGCATCGGGCGGACGAAGTCGTGAATGCCGCGCTTTACCCCAGCACGGTTGGCGACTCTGAAAAAGCCCGCATTGCTGCCGAGGCTGCCGCGCTGAAGCTCGGTACCGGCCAGCTTCACATCGTCCACTCGCGTGTCACGCAAGGGAAAGCCGGTTCTCCGGACACGATTGCCTGGGTTAAATTCGAGGTCGTATTGAGCTTTTCTTCCGGCCTCACGTTACAGCAGGTCCTCGCGCCACACCCGCCCGTGCCAAAACGCTGACGGCAGCAGCGCTGGCGTCCCTGCTCCTCGTCCGTTGTGCTTTGTCGTTCCAGGCGCCAGCACGCTCGACTCAGCACACGCGCTTGGCACAACGCGGAACATCGAAACGAAGATTCTATTTGGCAGCGCCGATCTCCTGGTTCGCACACTCCCTGCCTCTCGCCAAGCGCCGTTGCCAATCGATTTCCATAGCGATAACATCCGCCCCGCTGTCATTCCATGTACTCCAGGGGGATTCATGGCAACGCGGGTTCGCTGTGTCATTGCGTGGTTGTTTCTCGTGTTGATGGTGCTAGCGGCCCCCAATGCGGACGCCCAGGAGCATTGGGTCGCAACCTGGGCGGCTTCTCCGCAAAGTCCGCGCTTCTCGTTCCCGCGCTTTCCCGCTCCCACGGCGCAGCCGAACAACTCTCAGCCCGCGCCTGCTGCCCCCGCCCCGCCGGCGCCGGGCAATCCGCCTCCCGCGCCGCTCTTTCCGGCTCCCCCGACCATCGATAACCAGACCGTGCGCATGATCGTTCACACCAGCATCGGAGGCCACCGCGTACGCGTCCAGCTTTCCAATGCCTTCGGTACGAGTTCGCTCCAGCTCGGCGCGGCTCACATCGCACTCCACGACAAGGACTCGACCATCGTCGCCGGCTCCGACCACGCGCTTACCTTCAGTGGGAGAACGTCCGCCGTCATTCCACCGGGCGCCGAAATGCTGAGCGACCCGCTCGATTTCGAAGTCCCCGCCCTCGGCGATTTGGTAATCAGCCTATACGTTCCGGTCGAGGCCTCCACTCCCACGATTCACCTCACCGGCCTGCACACCACATATATCTCGCAGCTCGGTGACTTTACCGGCTCCGCCAGCATCGCCGATCCAACCACGCGCGAGCTTTGGTACTGGATCGCCGGAGTGGATGTCGTCGCGCCCGTCAAGTCCGCTGCCATTGTTGCTTTCGGCGATTCCATTACTGACGGCGCCACTTCCACGCCGAATACCAATAGCAGCTGGCCCAGTCAATTGGCCGTGCGCCTCGCCGCGGACAAATCCACCGCGAACCTCGCCGTCGTCAACGAAGGTATCTCGGGCAATCGTCTCCTCAACGACGCTGCCGGTGTCTCCGCGCTCGCCCGTTTCGACCGCGACGTCCTCAGCCAGCCGGGCGTGAAATGGCTCATCGTCCTGGAAGGCATCAACGACATTGGCATCGGTGGCCTGCCCGGAGCTCCGGCGACCGAGGCCCTTAGCGCGGATGACTTGATCGCCGCGCACAAGCAGATCATCGAACGCGCCCACATGCACGGTATCAAAGTCATCGGCGCCACGCTAACGCCCTACGTTGGCGCGGCCTACGCGACGGACCGCGGCGAAACATTGCGGGAGGCGGTGAACAAATGGATTCTCGCCAGCAACGCCTACGACGCGGTCATCGATTTCGATGCCGCCGTCCAGGATCCTTCCAGCCCCAGGCAAATTCGCCCGTCATACAACATTCGCGACCATCTGCACCCGAACGACGAAGGCTACAAAGCGATGGCTGCCGCTATCGATCTAAGGATCTTCAAATCCAAATGACCGCCGGGGATCGCTGATGGCCAGAACGAACTCGGCGCACGCCTTCGCATCTCGATGGTCGCTTGAAGAAATTCTCGCCATTACCCGCAGACTCTGGAATCAGGTATCTGCACTCGTTCCGGCAAAGGCGCTGCAATGAAATATTCTCTCGGGCGTTACGTCTATGGCTTGGCGGCGGTTGGTTCCGGTATCTGTGCCTTGGCGTGGGATAAGTTCGACGCGCTTGGAATCGTTCCTCACCGCGGGATTCTCACCTACATCGTGGCCACCGTCGTAATCCTTGGAGGCGTAGCCGTTCAATGGCCGAGAACCCTCCGGGCCGGCGCTGTGGCACTGGGTACGATCTACTTCATCTTCGCCTTGGTGGGATTACCGCTCATCATTGAGCATCCGCTGATCTACAATAACTTTGGCAACTTCTTCGAACAATTCTCATTCGTCTCCGGTACCGTGATCCTATATGCGTGTTCCGGTCCGATCGCCGGGGCTCGAACGGCAAGATTGGCTCGGTTCGGCTACTACTCGTTCGGTATTTGTGTTGTCTCGTTCGCACTGGAGCAGCTTTTCTATCTCTCTGAAACGGCAAATCTTGTTCCGAAATGGATTCCGCCTGGACAAATGTTCTGGGCGATGGCCACCACTGCCGCGTTTGCACTCGCCGCGATCGCCCTATTCACCGGGTTCATGGCCCGGCTCGCGTCTCGATTGACCACGGCGATGATCGTGGGTTTCTGGTTGCTGGTTTGGCTGCCGGCGCTCTTTGCCGATCCCCATAGTTTTCTGAACTGGTCCGAAAGTGCCGAGACTTTCGGGATCGCCGCGTCGGCGTGGATTGTCTCGGACTTTCTCAGCCACCATCGCTCCGCAGAGTCTGGTCTTAAGTAATGACATTCGCCCCCTGAGCCATCCGCGTTTCATCCTAAGACGTGTCGTTCAAATGCGAGTTTGGATGCCTTTGCGGACAGGCATCATCGCCCATGCGATTCTCATTCTCTACAGAACCTTGCCCTTGCACTCTCTCCACTTTCCACTAAGATGGTTTGGTGAATTTTTGGACGATCTTGTCGAAAGTGCCGGCCAGCGTCGGTAACCCTGAGGGCGCGCGCCCGTTTGCCTGCGATGACTCGACACACGACGTCGACCAAGTTTCAACGCACGTGTAAGAAAACAAAGGAGAGCGTACCAAGGTACTCGACACGCATTTCAAGGGATGACGACCACACAGTGATGCAGGAATTGGCGAAATCGGCGATCGAAACGGCGAAGCGCCGCGGCGCTTCATACGTGGACGTTCGCGTGATGGACATTCGCCATCGCGAACTTTCGACCAAGAACGGCGAAGTCGGCACGCTCGCGGAATCGGAATCGCTCGGACTTGGGATTCGCGTAATCGCCGGCGGCGCGTGGGGATTTTCCTCGACCGACCGGCTAACGAGCGAAGGAGTTCAAGCCTGCGCAGCGGAGGCCGTCGCGATCGCCAAGGCTTCGGCGCTCGCCAAGCGCGAAAATGTTTCGCTCGCCCGCGAACATTCTCACGTGGACACCTGGCAGAATCCTTTTCTGAAAGATCCCTTCCGCATACCCGTCGAACAGCAGATTGATCTTTTGCTCGCCGCGGATCAGGAGATGCGACGCGTGAAGGGCGTCACGGTTGCGGAAGGCTCGATGTCCTTCCGCCGGATCGAGCAACTGTTCGCGTCCAGCACCGGCTCTTCGATTCATCAGATCAAGATGCAGTCCGGCGCGGGAATCGTCGCTACAAGTTTCGCGGGCACCGAAATTCAGAAGCGCTCCTATCCCAATAGCTTTGGCGGCCAGCACATGCTGCAGGGCTACGAGTTGATTGAGTCGCTCGACCTGGCTGGTAATGCCGGGCGCATCGCCGAGGAATCTGTCGCGCTGCATTCCGCCGCGCAATGCCCCGAGGGCCAGCGAACCATCATCCTCGGCAGCTCGCAGCTGGGCCTGCAGATTCACGAATCCATCGGCCACCCGATCGAGCTTGACCGCGTCCTGGGCATGGAAGCGAATTTCGCGGGCATGAGTTTCCTGACCACGGAAAAACTGCGCAAATTGAAATACGGCTCCGACATCGTCAACGTCGTCGCCGACGCACGACTCGAACACGGCCCGGGCCTGGGTACGTTTGCTTACGACGACGAAGGCGTGGCGGCGCAGTGCACGCCGATCATCACGAACGGCCTGTTCACCGGCTACCTGAGCAGCCGCGAAACCGCCGGGGCCATCGGTGAAAAACGCTCCGGCGGCACGGTGCGCTGCGAAAGCTGGAACCGCCTGCCCATGATTCGCATGACGAACATCAGCATCAATCCGGGCGCGTGGAAATACGAGGATCTGATCGCCGACACGGACGATGCGATCCTGATGGAGACGAATCGCTCCTGGTCCATTGACGACAAGCGCTATCACTTCCAGTTCTCGACCGAAATCGGGTGGGAGATCAAGGGCGGCAAGCAGGGACGCATGATCAAGAATCCCAGCTACAGCGGAATCACCACGGAATTCTGGAACAGTTGCGACGCCATTTGTTCGCGCGACTATTGGACACTGTGGGGCACGCCCAACTGCGGCAAGGGCCAGCCTCAGCAGGTGATGGGCACGGGACATGGCGCGTCCCCGGCGCGCTTCCGCAATATTAAAGTCGGCATCGCCTTTGCAAAGTAATCGGAAAATCATGGCCAACCAGAACGCACAACTATCGCCGGCGGAACTTGAGCGCATCGCGGAGAAAATTCTCAAACTGAGCGCAGCGGACGAAACGGAAGTGGATGTCAGCGCCGCAACGGACACGCTGACGCGCTTCGCCAACAACACGATTCATCAAAACGTCGCCGAACATACGCTCGGCATCTCCGTTCGAGCGGTCGTGGACGGGCGCACCGCGCGCGCCTCCACGAACAAGACAGACGAAGAATCGCTTCGCCGCGTCGTCAGGTCCGCCGTTACGCTCGCGCGCAACCAGCCGGAAAATCCCGACTTGTTGCCGCTGGTGGGCAAGCAGAAATATCAAAAAGTCTCGCGATTCTTCTCGAGCACGGCGGGGACCACGCCGGAAGAACGCGCCCGGGCCGTCACGCGCGTGTGCAAGAAGGCGGACAAGAACAAGCAGACTGCCGCTGGCATTTTTGCGAGTGGTTCGTCGAGCTCGGTAATGGCCAATTCCAAGGGCTTGTGCGCGCGTTACGAGCAAACGCGTTCGGAATTCTCGATCACGATTCTGGAGGCGAATTCCTCCGGCTGGGCGAAGTCGAATTCGCCCGATATCCGCAAGCTTGACCCCGAGGATCTCGCCGAACGGGCCGCCAGTGCCGCGGCCGGCTCGCGCGCGCCGCGCGAAGTTCCCGCCGGCCGCTACACTACGATCCTGAGTCCCTCGGCCGTTCTCGATCTGGTGGGTTTTCTTTTCTATGATTTTGCGGGCACTGCCGTCCGCGACAAGCGCTCCTGCCTGACAGGCCGCATGGGCAAGAAATTGTTCGGCGACAACATTACGATTTGGGACGACGCGTATCATCCGCTGCAGAGCGGCGCGCCCTACGATGGGGAAGGCGTGCCCCGCCAAAAGGTCCTGCTCGTGGATCGCGGCGTTCCGAAGAATCTGGTCTATTCGCGCGCGACCGCGAAAAAGATGAAAGCCAAGCCGACCGGGCACGGTTTTTCGCTGCCGAACGAATACGGCGAAGCACCCATGAACCTTGTTTTTTCGGGCGGCGATACGTCCGCGGATGAAATGATTCGCACGACCGAGCGCGGAATTCTGGTCACCCGCCTCTGGTACATCCGTGAAGTGGACCCTTACGAAAAGATTCTTACAGGCATGACGCGCGACGGGACGTTTCTGATCGAAAATGGACGCGTCTCCGGCGGCGTTCGAAATTTCCGCTTCAACCAGAGCGTCATTGAAATGTTGTCGAATGTCGAGATGCTGGGGCGCGCTGTGCGCGCGGCCGGGGAAGAATCGTTCGAGATGGTCGTGCCGCCGATGAAGGTTCGCGACTTCCACTTTAGCGAAGTGACGAAATTCTGAAGACCTAAAGCTGGGCTACTGCTCGGTGAACTGAAGGCTTGAAATCGCGCGCGCGATCACGTTTTCCTGTATTTGTACCAGGTCGTTGTCGGCGCGGGTCATGCCGAAGATTGTGTAAAGTCTCGCGCCGCGCGGTATGAGCACGACCACTCCGGACCAATCGTGCTTGTCCACGCTGCCGCGAAAGTGATGTTCGGTCGCTGACGCACCGGATACCGAATCTGTTTTTCATCAAGCGCACGAAAATTCTCCATGACATCGCGTAGACGGTGCTCCGTCGTGTCCATGTCCGTCGCGAGCGATTTTCCCGCGGGCTCCTGGCCGATCAACAGATAGGTCGTGTC
>Ga0210395_10004279_pt1 | contig 10983 bp, 15 predicted proteins | sample IncBWH4OmetaG_FD_150861 | JGI IMG/M metagenome (GOLD analysis project Ga0210395, IMG submission 150861) | Forest soil microbial communities from Barre Woods Harvard Forest LTER site, Petersham, Massachusetts, United States - Inc-BW-H-4-O ...
TTCCTCGACAACGTCACCGGCTGGATCCTCGAGCTCGACCGCGGTCGCGGCATTCCCTACGAGGGCAATTACTCGTCGTGGCTGGTGCAAAAGCAGAAGCGGCTCGAGCAGGAAGGCCGCGAAGACGAGGCGCATCAACGGACGCTCGCGCGCGAGCAGGAATGGATCGCGTCGTCGCCGCGCGCCCGGCAGGCCAAATCCAAGGCGCGCTACGAGCGCTACGAAGAGCTGTTGCGCAAGGCCGGCGAGAAGCAGACCCAGACCGCGCAGATCGTCATCCCGGTCGCCGAGCGGCTCGGGCAGAACGTGGTCGATTTCGAGAATCTCAACAAGGCTTTCGGCGACAATCTCCTGATCGACGACCTCACCTTCAAGCTGCCGCCGGGCGGCATCGTCGGCATCATCGGACCGAACGGCGCCGGCAAGACCACGTTGTTCCGCATGATTACGGATCAGGAGAAGCCCGACAACGGCACCATCAAGATCGGCGAGTCGGTGCATCTCGGTTATGTCGATCAGTCGCGCGATACGCTCGACGGCAAGAAGAACGTGTGGGAGGAAATTTCCGGCGGCCTCGACCAGCTCATGCTCGGCAAGCGCGAGGTCAATTCGCGCGCCTATTGCTCGGCCTTCAACTTCAAGGGCGCCGACCAGCAGAAGAAAGTCGGCTCACTGTCCGGCGGCGAGCGCAACCGCGTGCATCTGGCCAAAATGCTCAAATCCGGCGCCAACGTGCTGCTCCTCGACGAGCCGACCAACGATCTCGACGTCGACACGCTGCGTGCGCTCGAAGAGGCGCTGGAGGATTTCGCCGGCTGCGCCGTCATCATCAGCCACGACCGCTGGTTCCTCGACCGCATCGCCACCCACATTCTCGCCTTCGAGGGCGACAGCCACGTCGAGTGGTTCGAGGGCAATTTCCAGGACTACGAGAAGGACAAGATGCGCCGGCTGGGAACGGATTCGATCATCCCGCAGCGGATCAAATATAAGAAATTTTCACGATGAATCGCGTCGGCTCGCCTTGCCCGCTAGCGGGCTGGTAAGGTCGGTGGTCTTATTTTTCCAAAGATCAATGCCTATATAGGTCTCGATTCAGTTTGCATTGATTGGCGGCGCTCGAGGATAATCATCGCGCCGATTCGCAACCCAGGAGAGGATATTGGCAACCAAAGCCAGCGAGGCCCGGTCGAGCGAGGCTCGCGCCCGCGCCGAGGCCAGTTTCAAAAAGGAAGAGCGCGCCAAGGAAGGCGCCAAGGCCATGACGGAATATCAGGCCAACGGCAAAATTGTTCGCGAAAGAATGGCGCAATTGAAGGCGCTGCGCTTGGCCAAAGAGGCGGCCGAGAAGGGGCGCAATGGTTAACCGTTGACGGTGACCGTTGCTGCGGGCCTTGAAACGAACACATCTTTAGTCCATATTATAGGTGCGGTCCTATGGGCCGGCGGCGAGCCGCGTGTACGGGACCCCCGTCAAACGCCTTGTGTTTAAGACGGCTTCTGGCTCGCTCTTCATTAGTTCACTGACAACCCAGATCGCGCGGGGTGTCTTGTTTCCACCCGCAAAAGCGGTCGCGGCGCAAAGCGTAGCGGCCGTGCAAGCGCGCATACCAGAAAGCTTCTTCATTTGACCTCCTTCCCTGACTTCAAACTCAACGACTCAATCACACGTGCCCTCGCCGAGGAAAAGTACCTCACGCCAACCCCGATCCAGGCCCAGACCATCCCGCTCCTGATGTCGGGCCGCGACGTCATCGGCATTGCCCAGACCGGAACCGGCAAGACCGCGGCCTTCGCGCTGCCGATCCTGCATCAGCTCGCGGCCTTGCCGCGGCCGCCGGTGCGCAAGAGCTGCCGCGTCTTGGTGCTCAGCCCGACGCGCGAATTGTCCGGCCAGATCCTCGACAGCTTCCGCACCTATGGGCGCCACCTGCATCTGCGGTCGGCGCTTGCGATCGGCGGCGTATCGATGGGCGCGCAGGTCCGCTCGCTGCTCAACGGCGTCGACATCCTGGTCGCCACGCCGGGCCGGCTGCTCGATCTCGTGCAGAGCAATGCGCTGCGTCTCGGCGACGTCGAGTTTTTCGTGCTCGACGAAGCCGACCGGATGCTCGACATGGGCTTTATCCAAGACATCCGCAAAATCGTGGCCAAGCTGCCGGTAGAGCGGCAGACGCTGATGTTCTCCGCGACTATGCCGCGCGCCATCGCCGACCTCGCCGCGCAGATGCTGCGCGACCCGGCCAAGGTTGCGGTAATACCGGTCGCCACCACGGTCGAAAAGGTCGAGCAGCGCGTCATTCGCGTCGATCGCGCCGCCAAGGCTGCAATTCTCATTGACGTGTTGCGCCAGGAGACCATCGACCGCGCGCTGGTCTTCACCAGGACCAAGCATGGCGCCGACAAGGTGGTGCGCAGCTTGGTGCGGGCCGGCATCGCCGCCGAGGCGATCCACGGCAACAAATCGCAAGGCCAGCGCGAACGCGTGCTGGCGGCGTTTCGCAAGGGCGAGGTTCGCACGCTGGTCGCCACCGATATTGCCGCGCGCGGCATCGACGTCGACGGCATCAGTCACGTCGTGAACTATGACTTGCCGAACGTGCCGGAGACCTACGTGCACCGCATCGGCCGCACCGCGCGCGCCGGTGCCGAAGGCATCGCGATCTCGCTGTGCGACGGCGAAGAGGTCGCGTTCCTGCGCGACATCGAGAAACTCATCCGCATGTCTATTCCGCTGAGCGACCGCCGCGCCGATCCGCGGCACGCCGAGCCAGTGCCGGCAAAGCACGCCGCCCGGCCGCCGTCTCATGGCAAGGACCGGCACTGGCACCGCGGCAACGGCAATTCCCACAAGCAAGGCCGCCGTCATCAAGCGAGCGAGACCGCGGGGTCAGGCGCTGGCGGCATCGAAGCCGTCGCCTTCCTGAAGCGCAACGCCCCGCCGCGGCGCGACCGCGAGCAGCGCCCGGCGCGTTGGACCGGCCAGTCGAAAGGATCATAACGTGCCGAAAGAAGAACTTTTGGAATTCGAGGGCCTGGTCACCGAAATCCTGCCCGACGCGCGTTTCCGCATTCAGCTCGACAACGGCCATCAACTCGTCGCCTACACGGCGGGGCGGATGAAAAAGAACCGCATCAAGACGCTGGCCGGCGACCGGGTGACGGTCGAAGTCTCGCCCTATGACCTGGAAAAGGGGCGATTGATCTTCCGTCACAAGGACGAACGCGCCGGATCGATGAACCGCCCGCCGCAACGCAACCAATTCCGCCGGCGGTGACACATGGCCACCAATAGCTTCGAAAACGCCAATGACGGTTCGGCAAATGGAGGCCGGTCGATGCGAATCTTCATCTTCAAGTCCGACACCAATGCCGAGCTGCGCGCATTCGGCGGCGATCTGGCCGGCACGCAACTGCCGAGCCAGTTCAAGCCGTGGCACGTGGTCGGCGCCGTCGCCCCGGACCAGGCTCCGCCGTACAATCTTTCGCGTGAAGTGATCGAAACGGCGATCAATGGCAAAGGCTTCCAGCTTTTTCGCCTTAGCAAAAAGGCCTGAGGATTTGGCCAATGCTGCGGTAATGAAACGCGCTGGCCCTAATGCTGAAGGAGTATTCGCGATGACGGACTCCATGCACAAGTTCAAGATCGGCCAGACCGTCGATCTCATCACATCGACGGCGCGATCCGCAGCTTCGGGCCGCTATCAAATCATCAGCCTGCGGCCGACCGACGGCGGCAGCGACCCGCAGTATCGGGTCAAGAGCAAAAGCGAGTCCCACGAGCGCGTGGTTTCGGAAAGCGACCTGGTCTCTTCGGCGAATCCGAATTTCGACAGCGACTGAAGGCAAGTGCGCAAGCTCGAGACTCGGCGGGGGCCGGTGCGACGCAACGAGCCTTGATAATTCCGGCCAGGAGGCCGACGATGTTCAAGATTCTCGAGCTCAAGAACGCAGTATCGGCGCCGGCGAGCGAAGTCGGCCGCGGCTTCTCCACGCGCGAGGAGGCCTTGGTTGCGGTGAAGAGGCATCTGAAAACATTCAACGTGTCCGGACATAATCCGGAGGGCGATTATTGGTGGGCGCGCGATGCCGAGGGCTTGCGCAAATGCTGGATTGCCAGCGCCGAATAAAAGCAGCGCCGAGGGATCATGCTCGATTTTCCCAATCAGAGCCGGGTGTTCGATCCAACACGGCGCGCCGTGCGGTTCTGGGGCCATGACGGCGCGATGGAATGGTCGTTCTATGTCAGCGAGGACGCGCTCAAGCTTTTGCAACCGGCCATGACGCGTGACGAGGCGGCGTTGCTTTCGGCCTTCGATACCTGCCGGTCCGCGATCCACGCGGCGGCAAAGAAGGCGTATAAGCGCAGCCGCAAAGGGTCGTATGAGCTTGCGGCGGCGGATTTCTGACGGCGCTTCGAGCGCGCGCCGGTCGGCCGGCTCAAATGGCGGCGGGATTGCGGGTGTCGAAAATTCCCAAGTGCTTTTGCGCGGCAATCGGCATGTCGGAAACGGCGATGATGCGGCCCATGAATGTCACCCAGGGCTTCTCCGCGACCGGCTGAAGCTGCGCAAAATTCCAAAACTGCCGTTCGTTCATCTCGATCTCGGTGACCGCGTTGTCGAGCACCCATGTTCGCAGCATGGTGAGCCGGCTTCGTTCGGCGTCGCAAAACATCGTATCGGGAAGAGACTTTCTCATAACGTCATTCCTTGTGCCGACGAGCTGAAATATCGGTTCGTGAAGCATGGGCCGGGCGTACCGCGTCGCACGCGCAATGCAGCCTGCCGCCGCAGGCACATTGCCACGCTATTGGTAACCTTTCTGTTAGGAGGCGCCGTCAGAAACCGGCTTATCGGCAGCTTCCGCTAGCTTTCGCCGGAAAGCCGCTTGAAGTCGGCCAGGACAGCCGCGATGAGCTTCTGCCGCCGCGGGTCTTGAGCTCCCAGCGTTGCAGAAAACAGATTGAGCAGGTAGCGCGCCTTCTCGGCGGCGTCATGCCAATTCGCCGCCGGCGACGCCAGCAGCTGCGTTTCCAATTCATCTTGCCGCAGCCGCAAAGACCTTTCGTTGGATTCCACTTCGGCCAACAACCGGCGCAGGCCGGTGGCTTTCTGGGCCGACATGCCACGATGCTGATCGAGATCGATAGGCTTGTCGGTCATGAATGGACGACGCGACGCGCCAGGGGATATTCGGCGCTGTCGTACAATTGCCGGATGCCGCCGCTGTCGAACCTCTCCTCGCCGACTTCGAGGTAAGCACCGAGCAGAAGTTCCGGCTCGAGATCTTCGATAGCGAAGCGGATGGCGTCCGCGGCCTGGGCAAAACGCCGGTAGCCGAGCGGCTGACGCCTCGGCATCCGCCGGCGCGTGGAATACAGCTCAGCCGCGGCATTGTAATCAAAATCGGGCATCGCACAGGTTCCGAAATCGAGATTAAACATCGCCTAAATAGGCAGCGAACGAACTCTGCCCCTTATATAAGCACAAAATGCAACAATACCAATGTGGCTTGAGGGAATTATTTCAAAACGCGACAATCGAGCGGCTTGGCGTCATGGACGTACGGTTCCGTACACTGTAGTATGCCGACACGGTCGATGGGAGCGATTCGGCTTTGCAGGCCGCAACAAACGCCTGCTCCCGTTTCTTTTGATTGGCGATGTTTCGGTCGACGCTGTTTCGATTGACGCGCGCTACGGCGAAAGGCGCGTCGCTCGCGGCCAAGGAAATCCGAAAAGCTGCCGGAGAAAGTCACCGCGGGTGATCTCCATCTAGCTTTGCCGGCAGTAGTCCACGACAACGATGATGCCGGCTGGAGCGCCCGCGTTCGTCGTTTTCGACCGACAATGAACGCAGCGGAACCTCGGAGAGAGATTTGCAGGAAAGACTGAAAGCCGCCGGTGACTCGACCGGCATCGACATGCGTGCCCTGACCCATGATCTCGCAGGCTACCGCGAGCCGCATCATGGACGCAGTGTCGTCGAAATTTTGATCACGGTCGTGCCGCTCGTTCTGTTGTGGCTGTCGATGTGGTTCGCACTCAAGCTCGGCTACGGACTTTATTTGTTGCTGGCCGTTCCCGCCGCCGGTTTTCTGGTCCGCCTCTTCATGATCCAGCACGATTGCGGCCACGGCGCGTTCTTCCGGCACCGCTTCGCCAACGATTGGGTCGGGCGCGTCATCGGCGTAATAACGCTGACGCCGTACGATTTCTGGCGGCGAACCCACGCCCTGCACCATGCCACCTCGGGCAATCTCGACCGGCGCGGCATCGGCGACGTCGATACGCTGACAGTCAGCGAATATCTGTCGCTGCCGCGCTGGCGCCGGCTGCGATATCGGTTCTACCGGCATCCGCTGGTGATGTTCGGTCTCGGCCCGGCCTATCTCTTTTTCCTGCAGCATCGTTTGCCGGTCGGGCTGATGCGCGCCGGTTGGCGGCCTTGGCTGAGCACCATGGCGACCAACCTCTCCATTGTCCTGGCCGCGGCCGTCACGATTTGGGCCGCCGGTTTCGGTCCATTCCTGCTCGTGCAGCTGCCGGTCATGCTGATCAGCGCCTCGCTTGGGGTCTGGCTGTTCTACGTCCAGCACCAGTTCGAGGATACGTTTTGGGCGGCCGACAAGACCTGGAACCTCCACGAGGCGGCGCTACACGGCAGTTCGCACTACGACCTGCCGATCGTGCTGCGCTGGTTCACGGCAAATATCGGGGTGCATCACGTGCACCATCTGTGCAGCAGGATTCCGTTCTATCGATTGCCGCGGGCGCTGCGCCGGCATCCGGAACTGGCGAGTATCGGCCGGCTCACGCTTGGTCAGAGCATTTTATGCGTGCGCCTGGTGCTGTGGGACGAGGCGGCACGCCGGCTGATCAGCTTTCGCGAACTGCGCACGCTGCCGCGCCACGCCGCCGGATAGATCGACGCAGCGAGCGAGCCTGCGTCAAAGGTCGGGGCGCAGGGGGATTTCGGCCACCAGCATGCCGCGGCAGGCTAGCGCCTGCTTCAATTGACGGATGGCAATGTCGGCCGTGGCGGAGCTGTTGGCCTTTTCCATGTGCCGCAGCAGCGCCTTCAAGGCCGGATCCTTGTCCCTGATCACCCAGCGGCGCGCAAACACCTTGGCGTCGTGGAGGCTCGTAATGCGGACGGTTTGGCTGGCGCCGGGGAACCCGGCGTCGAAATAATCAAGCGGCGGTACAGGCATTCGGTCACCCGGCGTTGGCTCAACCACAATCGACCGGCCATCGGACAAGTTCAATGACCGCACTGGCGCCATCCCCGTTATTTCGAGGTCGCTGGCGCATATTTTTGGCCGCATAGGCTTGGCGGCAACATTCGCTGACGTCTTCTACTCTGCCGGCACCACGGTTCCTTCCGCATCGGCCTCCATGACCGGACGGGCGAAATACAGGAAGCTCAGGAACAGCGCGCCGATCAGGCATGGCACCGCGGCGGCGTAGAAAATGCCGCCGACCTCATAGCCAAGCCCGACCAGAACGCCGGTCAGGATCGGGCCGAACACCTGGCCAACACGGCCCATGCCCATGGCCCAACCGATACCGGTGGAGCGGATCGCGGTCGGATACATGCCCGCGGCGACCGCGATGAGGCCGGTTCCGGTGCCGCCGACGAAGAAGCCGGCGAGGAACGAGGCGATGCTCAGCGTTGCGATCGACGTCGTCGCTTGACCGAACCACGCTAGGCAGACCGCGCCGAGGATGAAGCCCGGAATGAGCACGCGGAACGCGCCGACGCGGTGCACCGCCCAGCCCGAGGTGGCGCTGGCGATGACGCTGCCGAGATTGTTCAGGCCGATGATCAAGGCCGCGGCGGAGAGCGAGAAGCCGACCGAATTGAGCACGGCGGGCGTCCAGAACGTCACCGTCACCAGCACCATGAACACCATGAAGAACGGCACCCACAAGAGCACGGTCGGGATGGCGCGGCCTTCGCTGAACAGATGCTTTACGGGAACGCCCTGCCGCGCCGGGTCCGGCGGCGCCACCAGCTCGGCGCCGGCAGGGACTGCGCCGGGTATGATGCGCTCGAGCGTGCGCCGTACCTCGTCCTGGCGAATGCCGCGGGCGAGCAAGAAGCGGATCGACTCGGGAAGCCAGATCGCAAGAATAATGGCGATGACGATCGGCGCCACCGCGCCGATATAGAACACGGTTCGCCAGCCGAACGCGGGAATGACCCAGGCGCTGGTCAGCGAGCCGATCAGCCCGCCGCCCGGAAAGGACGCGAACAGCACGGTGACGAACACGTCGCGCAGCCGCTTCGGCGCCAGCTCCGCGCCCATCGCCAGGAAGGCCGGCGTCACGCCGCCGAGCCCGAGGCCGGCAAAGAAGCGATAGGTCAGTAGCTCATTGAGCGAGGTCGATTGCGCCGTGAAGTAACTGAAGACCGCAAACACGATCATGGCGATGATCATGAACCACTTGGGGCCGAACAGATCGGGGAGCGGCCCGAACGACAGCGCGCCGAGCGCTGCGCCAACAAGGCCGGCCGAGGCGACCTGGCCGAACTGCGGCATCGGCAGGTGAATCACCGCGGCGATCGCCGGTGCCGTATAGCCGATGGCTTGCGTATCGAAGCCGTCGAGCGCCGCAACCAGCATGCACAGGATCAGAACACCGACCTGAAAACCGGTGACTGGATGCCGGTCGATGAGATCGATGACGTCGACTTTGCTGGCGGCCATTGGCGCTTTTCCCCGCTTCAGTGGAATCCCAAAACCTTGCTGGCCAGCGCCGCGCCCTCGGCCAGCGCGCGCAATTTCGCCCAGGCAATCTGCGGATGCGAGCGGCCGCCAAAACCGCAATCGGTGCCGGCGATGACGTTTTCCTTGCCGACCAGATGCGCGTAGCGTTGCAGGCGCTGCGACACCAGCTCGGGATGCTCCACCACGTCGGTCGAGTGGGTGACGACGCCGGGTATGAGAATTTTCCCCGCCGGGAGTTTCACCTTCTCCCACACCGCGACTTCGTGCTCGTGGCGCGCATTGGCGCCTTCGATCAGGTAGGCCTGCGCCTTCACCTTAAGCACCAGATCGACGATGCGATCGAGCTCGAGATCGTAGGCGTGCGGGCCGTGCCAGCTGCCCCAGCACAGGTGATAGCGCACCCTGTTTTCCGGAATATTGCGCAGCGCGTGATTGAGCGCCTCGATGCGCATCTGGCTGCGGGCGCGGAAGGCGGCGAGCCCCATGTCGATGCCGATGCGGTCCCACAGCGCCGGCAGCCAGGCGTCGTCGACCTGCAAGATCAGTCCCGCCGCGACGATCGCCTCATATTCGACGCGCATCGCCTCGGCGAGCGCGTACACATACTCTTCGTCATTCTTGTAGTGGCGATTGGGGCGATAGACTTCAAGGCTTGCCGGCGCGGTCGAGGTGAGGAACACGTTGTCCTTTCCGGCCGTCGCGACGGTGACGTCGATTTCCTTTTTCAGTTCAGCCTGGCCGACATAGCTGACAGGTCCGGTGCAAGCCTGCACCGGGCGTTTCTTGGCGATCTGCGCGCCCGGCGTATAAAACAGTGTGCCGCGCTCGCTGGCATATTTGTAGAAATCGGCAAAAACTTCGCGGTCCTTGCCTTGCTCGATCAGCGGCTTGCCAAGCGGTGTGTCGACGTCGGTGAAGCCGCCGAAGCGGTGCAGCATATAGCGCAGCCAATCGCCGCCCTTGGCGTATTCGCCCTCGTTGACGACATCGATGCCGGTTTCGCGTTGCCGCGCGACGACCGCCGCGACGTCGTCGCGCAGATGCGAATCGTCGCCGGTCGCAATCCCGCTGTCGAGCGAAAGGAACGGCAGACTGCCGACATGCGTCGTCAGTATTTTCGTAGCGCTGCGCTGCATCGGCGGGTAGCGTGTCACTCCGCCGCGTGCAAGGCCTCGCCGACGCGGCCGTCGCGCACCAGCCGGCCGGGTAGGGCGCCAGTGTGCTCGCCGCGCTCGAAGATTTGCGTGCCGGCGACGAAGGTCGCCTCGTAGCCGTCGACCTTCTGCACGAAGCGGCGGCCTTTGGCCGGCATGTCGTGCACCAATTCAGGCTTCTGTACCTGCAAACGGTCGTAATCGATCAGATTGACGTCGGCGCGCAAGCCCGGCGCCAGCCGGCCGCGGTCGGACAGGCCGAAGAAATCGGCCGTTTCGCTGGTCTGGCGCTTGATCAGCATTTGCACCGGCAGCTTCGGCCCGCGAACGCGGTCGCGGCTCCAGTGCGTGAGCATGAAGGTCGGCACGCCGGAATCGACGATCGAGGTGCAGTGCGCGCCGCCGTCGCTCAAGCCGAGCAGGCAGGCCGGGTCGTTGAGCATTTCGAGGATCGGCGCGTGGTCGCCGGTGACGTAGTTGACCACCGGAAAATAAAGGTACTGCGCTTCGCCGAGGATATAGTCGTAGGCCACCTCTTCGCAACTCCGGCCTTCGCGCCTGGCGATCGCCGCCACGCTCTTCTCCGGGCCCGGCTCGTAGTCCGGCGGATTGCCCATGGTGAAGAATTTTTCGAAGTCCTTGGCGACCACCTGGCGGAACTGGGCGAGCTTGGCGATCTCGGCCGCCGATGGCGTCTCGGCGAGAATTTGCCGCTGCACCTCCGGATCGCGCAGCCGCTTGCGCTGCTCCTCGATCGGCAGGCTCTCGAGCTTCTTGTAGCTCGGCCGCACGGTGAACGGATTGAGCGCGGTGCCGATGCCCATCATCACGCCGATCGGCCGGCCGGCCATCTGCGCCGTCACCGGCAGGCCTTCGGCGCGCATGCCGTGCACCGCGTCGATCAGGCGGTGCCAGCGCTGCGGGTCGGAATAACGGTCGGTCAACAGGAACCACACCGGCCGGCCGGTCTCGCGCGCCTGCTTGCGAATCCAGCGCAGCTCGAATTCCTCGTCGTCGAAGTCGGAATTCATGCCGAAGGCGCCGGTGGCGGTGATGCCGAGCGCCTGGCCGATGCCGAGCAGCTCGTAATCGT
>Ga0210395_10004280_pt1 | contig 10982 bp, 10 predicted proteins | sample IncBWH4OmetaG_FD_150861 | JGI IMG/M metagenome (GOLD analysis project Ga0210395, IMG submission 150861) | Forest soil microbial communities from Barre Woods Harvard Forest LTER site, Petersham, Massachusetts, United States - Inc-BW-H-4-O ...
GTGACATCGGCGACCCGTCAGGCCGTGTTGCCCGACGTGCCGACCGTGGCCGAATTCGTGCCGGGTTATGAGGCGACGGCGTGGTTCGGCATTGGCGCGCCGAAAGACACGCCCGCGGACGTTGTCGACAAGCTTAACGCCGCGATAAATGCCTGCCTCGCCGAGGCGAATAACAAAGCGCGGCTCAACGAGCTCGGCGGCGAGGAATTTGCCGGCTCGCCCGGCCAATTTGCAGACTACATCGCAGCCGAAACCACGAAATGGGCGAAAGTGGTGAAATTCGCAGGCCTGAAGCCCGAATGACGCATTGCAACGGAAACCCCCACACGCGCGTTGCTAACCAGAACCTTGTCATTATTTCGCGCGACTAAGGGGGCAGACTTACCTTGGATCAACCAACGCTCCGATAAGGCGAGCGGCCGAAACGGGGCGCTGCCATAATTGCGGACCTATAATTGCGGCCGAAAAGGCTGCGAATAGGTCGAAATGTGCCAGGAGGCGTTCGATGAAGTTCAAACTGATCGCGGCGACACTGCTCGCCTGTGCAAGTACCGGCTTTGCGGCGACCGGCGCGTCGGCGCAATACCTCGCTGATCTATCCGGCGAATTCACCTGCGTGCAGGGCTGCCTCGGCAATTCGCCCGGGCCGGTTTACGTGGCGCAGAACGGCTGGACCATGAATCTCGTCAATGAGATCGGCCAGCCGACGCGGGCCTGGGTCGATCGGCCCGGCCATATCTGGGCCGACAACTGGCAGGAAGGCGCAACCTATTCGCCGGATGGCATGACCATCGCTTTCGACAGCGGCACGGTGTGGCAGCGTGGTTTCGAGCCGCCGCCTCCGCCGCTCCCGCCGGCGCCGGTGGTGCTGCATCGGCACATCCACCGTCACTATTACGCGCCGATCAACGGTTCGTAGCCGTCGACGACATTCGTCGTCGGTCACTCGCGAGTCCGGGCCTTGATCCTGTTCAACTGCATCGGATCAAGGCCCGCTCGCGTTCGCATTTTCCCGACCATGCGCTGGCTCAAGGAGCTCTCAGAGCTTCTTGATTCCGGCCTGATCGATGATCTGCTTGAACGTGTCCATCTCCTTGGTGAGCCGCGCCCAGCACTCCTGCCCGCCTTGGGCGCGCACCAGGAAGCCGTTCTGAAACATCTTGTCCTTCATCTCTTGCGAATTGAGGACTTCGAGCGTCTCGGTTTCCAGCCACTTGACGTTCTCGGGCGGCGACTTGCCCGGCGCCAGCAGCATGGCATCGGTGGCAAAGACGAAATCCGGATAGCCCGACTCGATCATGGTCGGCACGTCGGGCAGATCGGGCCAGCGCTGTTCGGAGCAGACCGCGAGCCCGCGCAGCGAGCCGCCCTTGATGTGTCCCACCGAGGGCGCCACCGAGCCTGAACAGATCTGAACGGTGCCGGCGAGCAGCGCTTCGACGGCATCGCCGCCGCCCTTGAACACCACCTCTTCAAGGTTCGGCAGTTTCTCCTTCACCTTCAGCAGCGCCATTTGTAGCTGCGGCGTGGTGCCGATCGGCGGCACCGAGGCGTTGAATTTTTCGGGGCTCGAACGGGCGATCGCGACGAAATCCTTCATCGTCTTCGCCGGCAGATCCGGCTTGACCAGATAGATGTTGGGCGAGCCGCCGACATCGCTGACCGCGACGAAATCCTTCATCGGGTCGAACGGCAGCGAATTATAAAGGCTGTAATTGACCGAGAAAGCGGTGGTGCCGAGCAGCAGCGTGTACCCGTCCGGATCGGAATGGGCGACATATTCCATGCCGAGATTGCCGCCGGCGCCGCCGCGGTTCTCGATGATGAAGGTCTTGCCGGTCGACTGCTGCAGCGCCGCCGCGAGCAGGCGGCCGACAATGTCGGATGGCCCGCCCGGCGTATTGGCGACCACGAATTTGATCGGACGATCGGGATAGGCGGCATAGGCTCCGCGGCTGCGCAGCACGGCAGGCGCGGCGATGCCGGCTACCGCTACAGCCTTGATGAAGCCGCGCCGCGACGGCGCCGCTCTTGTCGGCGATTGGGACATATCCTTCCCCTACCTCTCCGAAGACTTTTTATCGCGCCGGATGCTGCCCAGCGATGGCCTCCCTTGCAAGAGGCAATCACCGGCGTGAAGCGCCTTATTGTCGCAAGGCTCAGCATGTCCGCCAGGGGCCAATCGCGACCGATGGCACCCCAGCAAAACGCATCCTATTCGAGCGGGCAGTGGATGTTCTCAGGATATGAAATCAAAGGCAGCGATTTTGCCGCGCACGCTCACATGGATCGAAATTCGTTCGCTGATAGTGGAGTGGATATTTCCTCTGCGGCAGATGGAATCTTGGATGAACCTGCGTGTTGCGTGCCCAGGACGCGCAGTCTTTGGCTGGGACTCAGCAACTGAGCGCCGTTCGAGGCAGACTGCGAGGTTTCGGAAACATACCGGTCGATGTCGCGATAAGCGTTTTCAACCGCCTTGCCGTTCTCAGTCATGTGCATCCCCACTCGCGCAAGTTACACGGTTGAAGATTAGCAAAACTGGAGCAACTTGTCGACTTAAGCGACTCCGGTAAAAAAAATCGGGTATAAAAATTCGGGCCGCAAGACCATGTCGGCGCGTTTATGAGTACGCGCCCCAGACCGTGGTCTGGCGTCTCACTCGCCGGTCTTGATCTTGGTCCAGAGCCGGTTGATCAGCCGTTGCGTCTTCGCGTCATGAGCGATGATCGTATAGAGCTTCGCCATGGTGTCGGCGTCGGGATAAACGGTCTTGTCGTCGAGGATCACCTTGTCGATCAATGGCGTCGGCGTGTCGCCATTGGCATAAGACACGTAATTGGTGTTCTTCGCCGCAATGTCGGGCCGGATCAGAAAATTGATCAGCTCTTGCGCCTCCTGCAGATCGGGCGCGTCTTTCGGGATGGCGAGCGTATCGAACCACAATTGCGCGCCTTCTTTGGGGATCGAATAGCCGATCTCGATGCCGCTTTTGGCTTGCGCCGCACGCGTCTGCGCCTGTTTCACATCGCCGGAAAAGCCGACCACAAAACAGATTTCGCCGGTGGCCAGCGCGTTGAGATATTCCGAGGAATGGAATTTTCGCACATGGGGCCTGATCTTGAGCAACAGGTCGGTGACCTTTTGCAGATCGTCCGGATTGCCGGTGTTGGGATCGAGCCCCAGATAGTGCAGACCCGCCGACATGATGTCGTCGGATGAATCGAGGAGATGAATGCCGCAATCCTTGAACTTCGCAATCTTTTGCGGATTGAAGACGTCGTCCCAGGAATCGATGACGGCGTCGGGCCCGAGGATCGCCTTCACCTTCTTGACGTTGTAGCCGATGCCGGTCGTGCCCCACATATAGTCGATGGCGTATTGATTGCCCGGATCGTAGAGGGCGAGACGGTTTGCGATCTCCGGCCACACTGCCGGCAGATTGGGGAGCTTCGACTTGTCGAGCTTCTGAAAAATGCCGGCGCTGATCTGGCGGGCGAGAAAATAGGCGCTGGGCACCACGACGTCATAGCCCGATGCCCCGGCGAGCAGCTTTGCTTCGAGCGTGTCATTGGAATCGAAAGTGTCGAAACGGACCTTGATGCCGGTTTCTTTGGTGAATGTGTCGAGGATGGTCGGGTCCTGATAGTCCGACCAATTGTAGTAATTGACGACGCGCTCTTTGGGGACTGCCGGCAGCGCCAGCAGCGCGCCGATCGCGCCGGCGAGCGTGACGATGAGCGGGAAGCGGCGCAAAGCCATCAGGTCTCGGTGGGCAGGCCCGCCGCCTTCCACGCCAAAATGCCGCCGGCAAGATGTGACGCATAAGGATAGCCGTGCTGCTGCGCGGCGAGCGAGGCAGTGACCGAACGCCGGCCGGAACGGCAGGCGAATACCACTTCCCGGCCCTGCGGATCGGGAATGGCGCCGGCGTCGAAGTCCGACAGCGGCACGATCACCGCGTCCGGAAAGCGCTCCACCGCGGTCTCGTTCGGCTCGCGGACATCGACGAGCACCATGCGGCCTTCGCGCAACCCGGCCGCGACCTCCTCCGGCGTCAGATCGCGGACGCTGAGATTTTGATCCGACATCACACGGCTCCTCGCGAGTAATGAACTCTGCTTATATCGCGCGGCCGGCGCCGACGTGAAGAGGCTAGATCGTCACTTGCTAGATTGTCACTTGCGTGCCGACCTCGACCACGCGGTCGGTCGGAATCTGGAAATAGTCGGTGGCGTCGTTGGCCGAGCGCGCTAGGGTGATGAACAGCCGGTCCTGCCACAGCGGCATGCCCGGCCGCGGCGCCGGCCGCAGCGTGCGCCGCGACAGGAAGAACGACGTCGACATGATGTCGAAGTGCCAGCCGAGCTTGCGCGCGATGGCAAGCGCCTTCGGGATGTTCGGCGTCTCCATATAGCCGAAGCGCAGCAAGACCCGCATGAAGGTCGAGCCAACCGGCTCGATGCGCACGCGCTTGTCGGCGTCGACGCGCGGCGTATGGGTGGTCTCGACCGAGAGGATGACATTCTTTTCGTGCAGCACTTTGTAATGCTTGAGACTGTGCATCAGCGCCGTCGGCGCGCTTTTCGGATCGCTGGTCAGGAACACCGCGGTGCCGGGCACCCGTTGCGGCGGCTTCTTCTCGAGGATGCGGACCAGGTCGTCGAGCGGGGTTTCGAGCCGCCGCGTCTTGGCGAAGAGGATGCGCGTGCCGCGCCGCCACGTATACATGACCAGCATCACCAGCCCGCCGAGCGCCAGCGGCACCCAGCCGCCCTGAATGACTTTGAGCATATTGGCCGACAGGAAGGTGAGATCGATCAACAGGAACGGCACGATCAAGGCCGCGGCCGCGAGCGGCGACCAGCGCCACATCCGCCAGATCACGATGAAGGCCATCATGCAGGTGACGACCATGGTGCCGGTGACGGCAATACCGTAAGCGGACGCCAGCGCGCTCGACGAGCGGAACAGCGCCACCAGAAGCAGCACGCCGACCAGCAGCAGCGAATTGACGCGCGGCATGAAAATCTGGCCGGCGGTCTGCGCCGAGGTATGGCGCACTTCGAACCGCGGCAGGAGGCCGAGCTGGATCGCCTGGCTGGTCAGCGAATAGGCGCCGGTGATCACCGCCTGGCTTGCGATCACCGTGGCGATCGTCGCCAGCACCACCATCGAGATCCGCGCCCACTCGGGATAAAGCAGAAAGAATGGATTTTCGAGTGTCTTCGGCTCGGCAAAGACCAAAGCGCCCTGCCCCAGATAATTGAGTGCGAGCGACGGCAAGACGAGCACAATCCACGCGATCTGGATCGGACCGCGGCCGAAATGGCCGAGATCGGCGTAAAGCGCCTCGGCGCCGGTCACGGCCAGGAAAACGGCGCCGAGCGTGTAAAGACCGATAATACCGTGATGGGTGAGGAAGAAAACGCCGTAGAACGGATTGAGCGCCCACAGGATTCCCGGATCGCGCCGGCGCCGAGCGTGTAAAGACCGATAATACCGTGATGGGTGAGGAAGAAAACGCCGTAGAACGGATTGAGCGCCCACAGGATTCCCGGATCGCGCGCGATCCAACCGAGGCCGGGCAGCGCGATCGCCACGAACCAAACCACCATGATCGGGCCGAACAATGCCGCCACTTTGGCGGTGCCGACCGACTGCATGGCAAACAGCACGAGCAGAATGACGACGGTCAGCGGCACGACATATTCATGGAACGCCGGCGTTGCGACGTCGAGACCCTCCACCGCGGACAGCACCGACAAAGCCGGCGTGATCACCGCGTCGCCATAGAACAATGCCGCGCTGACGATACCGAGCAGCGTGACAAGCGTCGCCGCCCGCGAGATGCGGCCGACGGCGCGCGAGGCGAGCGCCATCAAGGTGAGCGTGCCACCTTCGCCGTTATTGTCGGCACGCAACAGGATGACGACGTATTTCAAGGTGACGATGACGAACAGCGCCCACAGGATGAGCGAGACGACGCCGAGCACGGTCGCACGGTCGATCGTGCTGTGGCCTTGGTTCGAGGCCGCGAGCATGGCTTCGCGCAGCGCGTAAAGCGGACTTGTGCCGATGTCGCCATAGACGACACCGATACTGCCCAGAGTTAGCGCCCAGAAGCCGGCGTGAGAACGCACTTCGCCGCTGCCGTTTGCCGGCACTTCGCTCCCGACGGGAGCGCTCGCGCTGTCTGTCATGAATGCTGAAACAGGACCTTGCCCTGCTCCTGGTGTCCCGGAGGGGATGCAGGGCCGCGCCTATACACCGTTCACGCTGCGGAGTCATGGGCGCGCCGGCGGGCTTCCGCGCCGCCGACGCGGGTGCAGCCGGTACGATGACGGTGGACGCGTAGCGCCGCCGAGTTCGGTCTGGGTCCCAGCCGATCTGATTTAGTTATACTGGATCAAGCATTTAGGGACGAACCCCGGCGAATCGATCGGCCCGGCGGCCATCAGGGGCGCTCCGGAACCGGGCTGCGGCATTCACCCCAAGCGGCCATTCCCCGGAAATATCTTTTACGGGGCAGCCTCTACGGCATCTTTTACGGCGTCAGTCCTGGCGGCACCGGCGGAGGTTCGTGCATCAGGGTAATGGTCACGCGGCGGTTGGCGGCGATATAGGGGTCGTCCGGGAACATCGGGTCGGTGTCGGCCTTGCCGGCGACCTCATAAATATTGTTCGACGGCAACCCCTGCTCTTCCAAAATCTGGCGTACCGCGTTCGCCCGATCGGCCGACAGGTTCCACGGCCCGTAATCGGCCGCGGCCGGAGTTTGCGAGGCCGAAGTGTGCCCGGTGATCGAAATCCGATAGGGCAGCGCCTTCAACGGGCCGGCGATCTTCTCGATGATGCGGCGGGTGCGCTCGTAAGGATCCTTGGAGCCTTCCGGAAACATCGAGCGGCCTTCCTGGTCGACGATGTTGATATCGAGGCCGTCCTTGGTCTCCTCGAACATGATGTGTTTGGAGGCCTCGGCTAGTTCCGGCATGTCCTGCAAAGCCTGGCGCAGCGAAGCCGCCGCGAGCGCGAACGCTTCGTCCTGTTGAAACTTCGCACCGTAACGCTGATTGCGGTCGTTCGCGTCCGGCGTCGGCGTCGCGGAGGCGTCTTCCGGCTGAATATGCGCGGCGTTCTTGAGCTTCGGCCGGGTCGGCAAGCCGTCGACTTCGATGATGCCGGAATAGCGCACATTGGTCTGCACGCCGAAGGCATCGCGCATCGAGCCGGCGACGATCTGCAGCTTTTGCTGATCCTGATTGGAGAACGCCACCAGCATGACGAAGAAGCTGACCAGCAGTCCCATCAGGTCGGCGAAGGTGACGAACCAGCCGTGACCGCCCGCATGTGCCTTTTCGCGCCTTGCCATCGCTAGGCCGGGACAGGTTCAGGCTCGGGCTCGCCGCGGTGCTTCTCCGGCAGATAGGCGATGAGCATTTCGCGCACCAGCGTCGGGCTCTTCGACTCGCGGATCATCAGCACGCCGTCGATGATAAGCGTGCGATTGATTTCCTCATCGGCGAGCTTGAGGTGCAGCTTGTCGGCGATCGGCAGACAGATGATGTTGGCGACCACCGCGCCGTAGAGCGTCGCCAAGAGCGCGGTCGCCATGAACGGGCCGAGCTTCGACGGATCGGTCATGTTGGCGAACATCTGCACCATGCCGATCAGCGTGCCGATCATGCCGAAGGCCGGCGCGCAGTCGCCGACCGCGCGATAGATTTTCTGGCCCTCGTCGAGATGGCTCAGGAAGTTGTCGCGATCGCGCTCGAGATTGTCGCGGATGAATTCGGCGTCATAGCCGTCGGCGACGAAGCGAATGCCTTTGGCCAGATAGGCATCTTCGACTTCGACCTTTTCCAGACCGATCGGTCCCTGCTTGCGGGCGATCTCGGCAAGGCCGGCGATCTCGTCCACCAGTTCACGCTGCGAGATGCGACGCATGGTGAAGACGAATTTCATGCCAAGCGGCAGGCCGTGAAAGATCGAGGACAGCGGGAAGCGGATCAGGGTCGCCGCAAACGAGCCGCCGAAAATGATGATGATGGCGTGGTCGGACACGAACATGCCCAGGCCGCCGCCCATGAGCATGAGGGTGATGACCACGGTCGCGCCGGCGAGCAGGCCGAGGCCCGTTGCTATGTCCATGAAACGCACCCAACCCGCGACGGCGGGCCCCCATTCTGGAGGAGCCCCGAGGAGCCAAGCTAAGGAGCCGAGCCAACACCCATGCTATGGCCCTATACGTAAGGTCATTGCGCTTAAGGGACGGTTACCGCTGGAACCTTTTGCGGCGTCGGAAAGCCGCGGATTGGCTTGTGCTTTGCCAGGGTAAATGGCTCGCAAAGGGGGATGACCCGCAGGCGAAAAACCAGCTAGATAGCCCGATCAAAGCGACAATTTCTGGCGAGAAAACCGGTGCGCGAATGCCGGGACGATAAGGGAGACCATGATGCGCGAGATCGGCCATTTTATCGGCGGCAAGGCGGTGAAGGGGGCGTCCGGGCGCTTCGGCGACGTCTTCAATCCCAATACCGGCGAAGTCCAGGCCAAGGTCGCGCTGGCGGCGAAATCCGAAGTCGAACAGGCGATCGCCAATGCGCAGTCAGCCTTCCCTGCCTGGGCCGCCACCAATCCGCAGCGGCGCGCCCGCGTCATGTTCAAATTCCTGGAACTGATCCAGAGCGAATATGACGATCTGGCGCGGCTGTTGTCGTCCGAACACGGCAAGACCTTCGCCGACTCCAAAGGCGACATTCAGCGCGGTCTTGAAGTGGCCGAGTTCGCCTGCGGCATCCCGCATCTGCTGAAGGGTGAATATAGCGAAAGCGCCGGACCCGGCATCGATCTTTATTCGATGCACCAGCCGCTCGGTGTCGTCGCCGGCATCACGCCGTTCAATTTTCCGGCGATGATCCCGCTGTGGAAATGCGCTCCGCGGCAACGCCTTCATCTTGAAGCCGTCGGAGCGCGATCCGTCGGTGCCGATGCGCATCGCCGAATTGTTCATCAAGGCGGGCCTGCCGCCGGGCGTGCTCAATGTCGTCAATGGCGACAAGGAAGCGGTCGATACGCTGCTCAGCGACGCGCGCGTCAAAGCGATCGGCTTCGTCGGTTCGTCTTCGATCGCGGAATATATCTACGCGACCGGCACCGCGCACGGCAAACGCGTGCAGTGCTTCGGCGGCGCCAAGAACCACATGGTCGTGATGCCCGATGCCGACATGGACCAGGCGGTCGATGCGCTGATCGGCGCCGGCTACGGTTCGGCCGGCGAGCGCTGCATGGCGGTCTCGGTCGCGGTCCCGGTCGGCAAGAAGACGGCCGACGCGCTCATTCAAAAACTCATTCCGCGCGTCGAAGGCCTCAAGATCGGACCGTCGACCGACACGCAGGCCGATTACGGACCGATGGTGACGCGAGAACTGCTCAACAAGGTGCGCGGCTATGTCGATACCGGCGTCAAGGAAGGCGCCAAGCTCATGGTCGACGGCCGCGGCTTCAAGCTGCAAGGCTACGAGAACGGCAATTTCATCGGCGGCTGTTTGTTCGATGACGTCACGCCCGACATGAAAATCTACAAGGAAGAGATCTTCGGCCCGGTGCTCGCCGTGGTGCGCGCCAAGGACTACGAAGAAGCGGTGCGGCTGCCGTCCGAACACGAATACGGCAACGGCGTCGCCATCTTCACTCGCGACGGCGACACCGCGCGCGACTTCACCAATCGCGTTCAGGTCGGCATGGTCGGCGTCAATTTCGCGATACCGGTGCCGCTGTCCTATTACACGTTCGGCGGCTGGAAGCGCTCGGGCTTCGGCGACCTCAATCAGCACGGGCCGGATTCGATCCGCTTCTACACCAAGACCAAGACCGTGACCGCGCGCTGGCCCTCTGGCACCAAGGAAGGTTCCGAGTTCGTTAGGCACCAAGGAAGGTTCCGAGTTCGTCATTCCGACGATGCGGTGACGGCCCGACATAGCGCTTTAGAATCGCTCGATAGTTAAGCCCTCGATGACATAGGGCGCGTAGCGAAAGTCGCGAATAGCGGCGATCTCGTCGCCGACCCAGTCGAGGACGATGACATAGGCCACGCCATTCGCTGCGACGGTCGGATCCCTGACGAGAAGCACGGCGCGGCCGTCAGCCCAGCCGGGCATGGCCTGCCAATTGGGATTTTCGCGATAGCGCGTGAAATAGACCGAGACGTCCTTTCGTCCTTTCAGGCGCGTGCGGTTAACCAGGTCGAGACGGACCTCCTCGGACAGGAGATCGCGCAAGGCATCGAAATCGCGCGCATTGAACCGGTCGGCATAGGCCCGCAGCCGCGCGCGATCCGCCTCGAGAAGGCGCGGCATCGTTTCCTCAAGGCTTTCGACGAGTTCGCGAAACTTCGCGCGGCCGCGATGCAGCGCCGCCTTCACCGCGGCGAGGCTGATATCCAGCAAATCCGCGATCTCCGCCAGCGAATAGCCGAGAACGTCCGAAAGCAGCACACACGATCGTTGCAGCGTCGGCAGATGCACAAACGCGCTGAGACTCGCGGTTGCCGCGACACGCGCATCGGTTTCGCTCGCTTGATCCGCTATGTTCGCCAGCGCATCTTCGCTATCTGCGGTTCCACGCCGCTTGCGGCGGCGCAGCAGATCGAGCGCCGCATTGTGGGCGATGCGCAACAGCCAACCTTCCGGATTCTCGATCTTTCCCGCCATCGGCAATGCCTCCATGGCATGCGCCAAAGCGTCTTGGACAACATCTTCGCCCTCGAAGGCGGACCCGACCATGCGAGCGCAATAGCGATGCAGGCGCGGGCGCAGATTCGCCGCCAGCCGGGCAAAGTCGTCGTGATTCAAGAGCTCACTCCGTTGCAGCCGATCCGAAACGATAGACGTTTTGCGGCCGGCAAAGGATTCGCCGTCGCAAAAATTTTTCGGCAGCGCATCTTTTCAGGCGGCCGCGGCGTCCGTCCTTTATCGCCGCAC
>Ga0210395_10004284_pt1 | contig 10979 bp, 8 predicted proteins | sample IncBWH4OmetaG_FD_150861 | JGI IMG/M metagenome (GOLD analysis project Ga0210395, IMG submission 150861) | Forest soil microbial communities from Barre Woods Harvard Forest LTER site, Petersham, Massachusetts, United States - Inc-BW-H-4-O ...
TTTCCAGGTCGAATTGAGGGTGGCGCCACAGCAGGTGCGCCGCCAAGGCGCCGGCGAAGCCGGTCGCGCCCGCCACCAGTGCTCTAGGCACGCAACTCACCTCCGAGCTCGCCGAGCGCCGAGACGATCCGCTCGCGCACCGGCGCCACGTCCTCGTCGGTGAGGGTACGATCGGGCGCCCTGAAGGACAGCGACAGCGCCAGCGAGCGCCTGCCCTGCCCCACCTGCGGGCCGCTGTAGACGTCGAACACGGACACGTCGTCGAGCAGTTCGCCGGCGGCCGCGCGCACCGCGTCGAGCACCCGGGCGGCCGCGACCTCCTCGGCGAGCACGACTGCGACATCCTGGCGCAGCGCCGGATAGGAGATCACGTCGCGATAAGTTTGCGCCGCGGCGCTGTCGAGTAGCAGGTCGAGCCGCAGCTCCATCGCCGCCGCGCCCTCGATGCCCCACTCGCGCGCGATGAGCGGGTGCAGCTCTCCCAGCCAGCCGAGCTCTTGCCCCGCGCACGACACGGTCGCGCTGCGGCCTGGATGGAGGAAGGGTTGCGTGCCGGGTGCGCACTGGAGCCCCAACCGCAGTACGCCGGCCAGTGCTTCGAGGACGGCCTTGAGTGCGAACACGTCTGCGTGCGGCGGGTCTGGAGCGCTCCAGGTGGCGGGCGCGACCCTGCCGCTGAGCATCACCGCCAGCGAGCCCAGCTCGCGTACGCCTGTGGATCCAGGCGTGCTCTCGCCATCCAGCGCGAACGACGTCCCCATCTCAAATAGGCCGAAGTCGGCGATCCCGCGCGCGCTGTTGTGCGCGGCCACGTCCAGCAGCGAGCCAAGCAGGGTGGTGCGCAGCAGCGACTGGTCGTCTGACAGCGGGTTCTCGATCACCGGCGCGCGCCGGCGCGGGTCGTCCTCGGGCAGACGCAGCTTGTCGTGCAGCGTCGGCGCGGTGAACGTCCAGCCGACAACTTCATAGAGGCCGCGCCCGACGAGCGCGTCGGCCGCCCGGCGGCGCAGGCGTTGTGTGGGCGAGAGGCGCCCGTAGGCGCCGCGCCGCGCCGGCAGCGTCGCCGGCAGCGCGTCCAGGCCGTGGATGCGCGCGACCTCCTCGATCAGGTCGGCCTCGCGAGTAACGTCCTCGCGGCGCACGGCCGGCACGGTCACGTCCAATGCGGCCAGCAAGCGCTCGTTCGGCTGGCCCGCGGTGGGAGGCACCTGGCCCGCAGACGGGGAGTCCACCTCCGCCACGCCGAAGTCGAGCGCACGCAGGATCTCGGCCTGGCGCTCGCGCGCCACCGGCATTCCCAGGATCGCCTGTACGCGCCGCTCACGCAGACGGATCGTCTGCGGCGGCGCGCCGTCGGGCGCTGTGTCGAATGTGCCCGCCAGCACGCGCGCGCCGCACAGCTCGAGCATCAGACGTGTGGCGAGCGCCTGCGCGTAGATGCACTGCTCGGGGGGGAGTCCCTTCTCGAAGCGCGAGGACGCCTCGCTGCGCAGGCCCAGCGCCCAGGAGGTGCGGTGGATGTTGGGGCCGCTCCAGTTGGCGACCTCCATCAGCACGCGCGTCGTCTCGGGTTGCACCTCGGAGCGCTCGCCGCCCATGATGCCCGCGATCGAGGTGGGCCCCTCGGCGTCCTCGATCACGACCATCCCGCCGTCGAGCGTGCGCGCCTGCCCGTCGAGCGTCCTCACCTGCTCTCCGTCCTGGGCGCGCCTGACGGTGAGCCTCGCGCCCGCCACACGGTCGAGGTCGAACGCATGCAGCGGCTGCGCAGTAATCAGCATCACGTAGTTGGTGATGTCCACCACATTGTTGATCGGCCTCTGTCCGGCCGCCGAAAGCCGCGCCTTCAACCACGGCGGAGACGGCCCGATCCTGACGTCCTCGAAGATGCGCGCGGTGAAGCGCGGACAGAGGTCGGGGCACTCGACGGTTATTTCAAAAGCGCCCTCCCCCCCGCGCGCGCGGGGGGCCTCGTCTATTTCCAGTAGCGGACCCAAGCTGCCAAGGTCCGCGATCCACGGCTCCGGCGCCAGCGGCGCACCGGTCGCGGCGTGCAACTCGCGCGCAACCCCGTAGACGCCAAGACAGTCGGGCCGGTTGGGGGTGATCTCCAGATCCAGTACGTCGGTGGAGATGGCAAGCACGTCGGCCACCCCCCATGGCGGGGGGCAGGCAAGCGAGCACCATGATGCCGCTGTGATCGTTGTCGATCTGAAGCTCGTCGGCGGCGAGGATCATCCCGTGCGACGGAACGCCGCGCAACCTGGCGGCCTTGATCCTGGTCCCGTCGGGCATACGCGCCCCGGGCAACGCCACGGCCACCGTCTGCCCGGCGGCGACATTCGGCGCCCCGCACACGATCCCCACCGGCTCGCCCTGACCAATGTCGACAGTGCACACCTTCAGCCTGTCGGCATCGGGATGGGCCTCAACCGTGAGAACGCGCCCCACAACGAAGCCCTCGACCGACGGCACGCCATGGTGGAGGATCGTCTCGACCTTCGTACCGGTCATTGTCAATCGCTCCTCGATCTGAGCGGTGTCGAGATCGGGATCGCAATATTCACGCAGCCAGTTCAGTGGAACCTTCATCCGAACTGCTCCAGGAACCTGAGGTCATTTTCGTAGCACAGGCGCAGGTCGGGAATGCCGTACTTGAGCATCGCGATCCGCTCGACGCCCATTCCCCAGGCATACCCCTGGACCCTCTCGGGGTCATAGCCTGGTGCGTTGGTCTCTGTGGTGGGCACGTAGGAGTAGACGTTGGGGTCGACCTCGCCCGCGCCGAGCACCTCTAGCCAGCCCTCGCCCTTGCACAGCGGGCAGCGCGAGCCGTCACCCATGAAGCCGTTGCCCGAGCAGTGAAAGCAGGACACGTCCACCTCGACGCTCGGCTCTGTGAACGGAAAGAAGTGCGGGCGCAGGCGCACGTCGCGCTCGTCGCCGAAGACGGTTCGAGCGAACGCCAGCAGTGTGCCCTTCAAGTCGGCGAGCGTGATGTCCTCATCGACAGCCAGCCCCTCGATCTGGTGGAACTGGGGGGTGTGCGTGGCGTCGTTGTCCGGCCGATACACACGGCCTGGAATCACGACGTATAGCGGCGGCGGATGGGTCTCCATCGCACGAATCTGCATCGGCGAGGTGTGTGTGCGCAGGACGAGGTCGCCGGGCTCGCCAAGCCGCGCCCCTGCATCCGCCGACTCGCCCGGTGAAGCATCCGCGTCGGTGGCGCCGTTGGAAACATCGGCGCCACGATGCACATAGAACGTGTCGGTCTTGGCACGCGCCGGGTGAGTCGGCGAATGGTTGAGCGCGTCGAAGTTGTAGTGGACGGTCTCGACCTCCTGCCCCTCAAGCACTGTGAAGCCAAGACCCAGGAAGATGTCTTCCAGTTCGCGCATCGTCGCCGTCAGCACATGTAGCCGGCCGACCGGTTGCGGCGGGGTGCCAGGGAGGGTGACGTCGAGCGTGTCTGCCGCCAAGCGTACGTCGAGCTCGCTCGCGTCGAGCGCTGACGCACGCTGCTCGATCAATTGCTCGAGCGTTCGCCTAGCTTCATTGGCGGCTTTGCCGACCAGCCCACGCTGCTCGGGCTCCAGCGCAGCAACACCGCGCAACATCTGCGGCAACTCAGCCTTGCGTCCGAGATAGCGCACGCGCAGCTGCTCGACGGCCTCGCTGCTGGAGGCAGCTTCGATCTCCTGCTGCGCTTGCGCGCTCAGCTCTTTGATCCGCTCGATCATGAGCTTGGGACCCTAGTCGAGGGACGTGTCATCTCGTAGAGAGCCACAGTCGCAGCCATCGCAGCGTTCAGCGACTCCGATGAAATCGGGATGTGGGCAACGTGCTCGCAGGCATCTAGGACATCGTCAGGCAATCCCTCGCGCTCGGCGCCAACTAGCAGCGTGAGCGAGCTCGATTGTCGCTCGCCAGAGGACAAGCCCCCCGCGCGCGCGGGGGGCATCGCGTTTTCGAGAGTATCTTGCACGCTCTGATCGCCCTTCCCACCGACACCGCCGCGCGGGCTCTGGACACCGCCGCCACCGACACTGCCCCGCACATTCCAGATCGGCTCGCCCCCACCCGCCACAAGCGCGACACGGTTGCCTGGCAGCTCGCCGACATCGCTGACACGTGCAAGCCCAACCGCGAAGATGGCTCCCATGCTCGCGCGCACCGCCTTGGGCGAATGCGGATCGGCACAGCCTGGCCCCAATGCGACACACGAAGCGCCGAAAGCGAGCGCGCTGCGCAGTACGGCGCCAACGTTGCCGGGATCGCCGACACCGTGCAGGTAGACGCACAGCGGACCCACGGGCTTTGCAAAGCGCTGCTCATAGACACCGATCGCACGTGCGCCCGAGCCAAGCGTCGAGAGGCCGGCCATCACACTCTCCTCGACGTCTTCGAAGGCGGCGCCGCCGATCTCGGCGCCCGCGACCCGATAGCCCGCGAGCGCGGGCCTGGCCGCCGCATGTGCGGCCTCGATCAGATCCTCGCCCTCCGCGAGGAAGCGCCCGCTGCGCTCGCGCTCGCGCCGGCGCGCCAGCTTGCGCAGCTCCTTAAGACGGGGATTGTGGGGAGAGACGATCATCGTGCTTGTCAGCCATTTGGCGTGGTCCGTTTGGCGTTCTCGTGCTGGTGAGCTCTGTACGGTTGGGGTGGTGGCGATTTGTCGTATTCGGTCACTGTCGAAGTGTGGTCGTTGCATGGGACGGTTCTTCGTCCCGATCTTCCTCTCAAGACCCCTCGGGCATAAAAAAAGCGCCGATCCCGAAGGAGCGACGCCCGAGAGGTACACAGTGTCGGTGGCCGGGATCAGGCAGCCGACGCCTCGCGGGCGGTCTCGGCAAAACGTCGGAATGTGTCGGCGTCGCGCACGGCGATGTCGGCCAGCACCTTGCGGTCCAGCTCGATCCCGGCAAGTGAGAGGCCGTGCATGAACTGCGAGTAGCTCATCCCGTTCTGGCGGGCGGCGGCGTTGATGCGCGTGATCCACAGCCTGCGGAAGTCGCGCTTGCGGTTGCGCCTGTCGCGGTAGGCGTAGGCGTCCGCCTTCATCAGCGCCTCCTTGGCGCGTCTGTAGTTGGAGTGCGCCTCGCCGCGGAAGCCCTTCGTCAGCTCGAGCGTCGCCTTGCGCTTCTTGCGTGCGGCCACAGACCGCTTTACGCGCGTCATTTGCCCACTCCGAGCAGCCTCTTCACACGTGGCGTGTCGTGACCTCCGAGGATCACCGGTTTGGCGAGTGTGCGCTTGCGCTTGGGCGACTTCTTCTCGAGGATGTGGCTCGAGTAGGAGTGCCTGGCCCGCACCTTGCCGGAGCCGGTCACCTTGAAGCGCTTCTTCGCGCCGCTGTGTGTCTTCATCTTGGGCATGGGTATCGAAGATCGAGGGTCCCGGCCCGGCTACCTACGGTCGCCTGCGCCACCCTCGAAGCGATGATTATGACACGGCGCCGTCTGAAGCGCCGTTCTGGTGCTCGTCTGCTGGTGCAACACTCTCGGCGACGCCGTTGGGAGTCTCGGGCACAGCCACGTCGGGGGCCACCTCGACGACGGTCTGCACCGCGCCGTCGGACGATGTCGCGACCGCGCCGTCCTCGGCGCCCGGCGAGCCGTCCGGGGCGCCGTCCAGGCCGTCGGCTTTGCCAGCCAGCACAGCCTTTGACGGCCCAAGCATCATCGTCATGTTGCGCCCGTCCTGGGTGGGGCGCTGCTCGACCACGCCCAGCGCGGCCAACTCCTCGGCCAGGCGGTCGAGGATCATCACGCCGCGCTCGGGGTGGGTGACCTCGCGGCCACGGAACATGATCGTGATCTTGACCTTGTCCTTGTGGCGCAGGAAGCGTTCGACGTGATGCTTCTTGGTGTCGTAGTCGTGCTCCGCGATCTTGGGGCGGAACTTGATCTCGCGGATCGTGATCTGCTGCTGGTGCTTGCGGGCCTGCTTGACCTTCTGGGCCTGCTCGTACTTGTACTTGGAGTAGTCGAGCACCCGACAGACGGGCGGCTTGGCCTCGGGGGCTACCTCCACGAGGTCGAGATCGCGTTCCTGGGCGAACTTGACCGCGTCGGCGGTCTTCATCATCCCCACCTGGTTGCCCTCGTCGTCGATCACGCGCACCTCGGGTACGCGGATGCGCTCGTTGATCCTCGTCTGGTCCCGCTCGGGGGGCCTGCGGTCGAACCGGCGTGGAACGGCCACTAGCGTGTGGGGGTGCGCGTCAAGTCGTTGCTACGCGCAGAGCCGTGAATGGATTCCGAGCTTCAAGGCGGCCGAGTATAGCGGGCGCGACGCCGCACGCAAGGGCTTTCGCCGACCTGGCATTCGACTGTTCCCAACTGGGCGCCACCAATCCAAAAAGGCAAGGGCCCCCCGCGCGCACGCGGGGGGCCCTCCTTTCGCCAACCACCGGAGCCCGCTCGGGCGCGGCGGCCAGTGCCCACCGACAGCTCGGGCGGCTGGGGCTAGGTGCCCGCCCCCGGCGCGCGCTCTTCGCGCGCCAGCGTCTCGCCGAGCAGGCCGTCGATCAACTCGGCGACTGGCACGCTGCCGCGATCGCCGCCTCGATGCTCGCGTAGCGAGACGCAATCGCTCTCGGCCTCGCGATCGCCGACGACCAGCATCTTCGGGATCTTGCGCAGCTCGGCCTCGCGGATCTTGCGGCCCACCGACTCGCCGCGATCGTCGAGCTCGACGCGCAGGCCGGCCGCGCGCAAGCGCTCGCGCACGCTCTCGGCGTAGTCGTTCAGGCGCTCGGAGATCGGCAGCACGATCGCCTGCACCGGCGCGAGCCACAGTGGGAACTCGCCGCCGTAGTGCTCGATCATGATGCCGATGAAGCGCTCGTAGGAGCCGAACAGGGCACGGTGGATCATCACGGGCTGGTGCTCGGCGTTGTCGGCGCCCGTGTAGCTGAGCCCGAAGCGCTCGGGCATGTTGTAGTCGAGCTGCACGGTGCCGAGCTGCCAGGAGCGACCGAGCGAGTCGGTCATGTGCATGTCGATCTTCGGGCCGTAGAAGGCGCCGTCGCCCGGATTGAGCTCATAGCTGAGACCCTGGGAGTCGAGTGCATTGGTGAGCGCTTCCTCGGCGCGATCCCACAGCTCGTCCGAGCCCACGCGCTGCGCGGGTCGCGTTGAGAGCTCCAGGCGCACGTCGAAATCAAACAGGCGATAGGTGGCGAAGGCGAACTCCAGGCAGCCCCCCACCTCCTCCTGCACCTGCTCCTCGCTGCAGAAGATGTGGGCGTCGTCTTGGGCGAAGTGCCTGGCGCGCAGCAGACCATGCAGCACGCCCGAGGCCTCGTTGCGGTGCAGCAGACCGGGCTCTGAGTAGCGCACGGGCAGGTCACGATAGGAGTGGCGAGCGCTGTTGAACAGGTGGGCGTGCCCGGGGCAGTTCATCGGCTTGACGCCCATCTCGCGCTGCTCGACCTGCACTGTGAACATGTTCTCCTTGTACTTGCCCCAGTGCCCGGAGGTCTTCCACAGCTCGGCGTCGTAGATCAGGGGTGTCTTGACCTCGCTGTAGCCACGTTCCGAGCCCATTTCGCGCGAGAGCGAGACGAGCGCGTTGTACATGCCGGTGCCGGCGGGCAGCCAGAATGCAGCTCCGGGCGACACGTCGGAGAAGTGAAACAGGCCGAGCTCGCGTCCCAGCTTGCGGTGATCGCGCTGGGCGGCCTGCTCCAGGCGCTCCAAATACTCGCTCAGCTGGGCATTCGTGTGAAAGGCGGTGCCGTAGATGCGGGTGAGCATCTTGCGCGTTGAATCCCCGCGCCAGTATGCGCCGGCGACCGACTGCAGCTTGAAGGCGCCGACCGTCCTGGTTGTCGGGGCGTGCGGGCCACGGCACAGGTCGGTGAACGGGCCGTTGGTGTAGAGCGAGACGGTCTGCAGCGGCTGCTCGGGCGGCGCGGCCTTGACGAGATCGTCGATCAGCTCGACCTTGTAATCCTGGCTCTCCACCACGAAGCGCTCGCGCGCGCTTTGCACGGGGACGTCCTCGCGCACGAACGTCTCCCCTGCCTTTACATGCTCGGCCATCTTCGCTTCGATCGCCGGGAAGTCGGCGTCAGAGATGGATACGCCCTCGGGGAACTCGAAGTCGTAGTAGAAGCCGTTCTCGATCGCCGGGCCGATCGAGATCTTCACGCCGGGCCACAGCTCCATTACGGCGCTTGCCAGCACATGCGCGGCGTCGTGACGGATCAGCGCGAGCGAAGCCTCGCCGCTCTTGGCTGTGAGGATCGAGATCCGCGCGCCATCCGGCAGCGGGCGCGCGAGGTCGCGAAGCTCGGGCTCATCCCCGTCGAGGTTCAGCTCGACGGCCAGCGCGGCTTTGGCAAGGCCGGGACCGACGGCCACGGCCGCGTCGGCCCCGCTGGCGCCGTCGGCTAGCTCCAGGGGGTTGCCGTCTGGGAGTGTCACCGTCACGGACATCTCGCCAGAGGCTACCCGCAGGCGAGTCGGGGGGCGTTCGGGGCGTAAGACGCGGGGTTGCCACCGGCAAGCGGGCGGTTTACCCCGTCGATTTGCTCGGCCGACTGCGGATGGCGTAACGGGTCGCCGCTGGCATGCCCTTGCAGAGAGTCAAGCCTAACGATCCACCTCCGATCCCTTTCCTCAGCCGCCGAGCACGAGTCAGACGCGCCCGGCGGCTGTTGGACGTTTTCTTCATCGCGCTTGAGCTTGGGCTGAGACGCTGTTCAGGTGAGCTTTTCTCGGATGCGCTTTCCTGAGTAGAGATGAATCCCGCGATCACTCGCCGTCAACTGTTGCGCGCGGCCGGCGTAGGCGCTGTCGGGCTGGGCATGAGCGGCGCGCTGGGCGAGATCGTCTCGAGCGCGCTTGGGCCCTCCACTCCCGGGGCGCCCGAGCCGCCCAGCTGGCGTACACGACCGGACCTTCGCATTCCCGGGTTGACGGTAGCCGCCAGCCGGCCTGGAGCCTCCAGCGACCCGATCTTCATCGCGCCCTACAACGTGCCTGTCGGCCAGGTCGGCGCTGTGATCGTCGCGCCCGACGGACGGCCGATCTGGGAGAACCCGCTGGCCGGCAAGGTGACAACCAACTTCCGTGTGCAGTCCTATCGAGGCGAGCCCGTGCTGACCTGGTGGGAGGGGGTGATCGAATACGGGCACGGCGTTGGCGAGTACGTGATCGCCGACAGCGCCTACCGCACCGTGCGACGCGTGCAGGCGCGGCGCGGGCTGCGCGGCGACCTGCACGAGTTCGTGATCACTCCACGCGACACGGCGCTGCTGACCAGCTACGTGATCACCGGCGCCGACCTGTCGTCGGTGGACGGCTCGCGCCATGGGACAATCCAGGACGCGATCCTCCAGGAGATCGACCTTGCGAGCGGCAGGGTGCTGTTGGAGTGGCATAGCCTCGAGCGCATAAACCTGAAGGAGTCCTATGCGCCCGTGGAAGCCAACTGGGACTTCTTTCACATCAACTCGATCGACCTCGACGGCGACGGCAACCTGCTGGTCTCCTCGCGCAGCACCCATACCGTCTACAAGCTCGACCGCAAAGGCGCGATCCTGTGGCGGCTGGGCGGCAAGCACAGCGACTTCGAGATGACGCCTGGGAGCAACTTCGCCTGGCAGCACGACGCCCGCCGCCAGCCGGACGGGACACTGACGATCTTCGACAATGGCGCCACGCCGGCGGTCGAGCCGCTCTCGCGCGGGCTGATCCTCGACGTCGACGAGGAAAGTATGACGGCCACGTTGCTGCGCCAGTACACCCATCCCAAGATCCTGACCGGCAGCCAGGGCAACATGCAGCTGCTGGAGGACGGCAACGTCTTCATCGGCTGGGGCGAAGTGCCGCGCGTCTCTGAATTCGAACGCTCCGGGCAGCTTGTGTTCGACGCGCTGCTCGGGCGCCAGTACCAGTCATACCGCGCTTTCCGCCTGCCCTGGAGCGGCCTGCCAGCCGAGCTGCCCGCGATCGCAGTCAGCCGCGACGGGCGGGCCGGTATGACCGCCTATGCCAGCTGGAACGGCGCAACCGCCGTTCGCGCATGGCAGCTGCTGGCGGGTCGGCGGACGGGGTCGCTGAGGCCCGTCTCCGCCACGGCCGCGCAGGGCTTTGAGAGCGCCCTGCACAGCGCCGCGGCCGGGCCGCTGTTCGCGGTGCGCGCACTCGACGCGAGCGGTGCCGTGCTCGGAGAGTCCAGCGCCGTCAGCCTCGCCTGAGAGTACGCGGCGAGGGAAAGGTCGTGAAGGTGATGTGTGTTGGGGAAATGGAGCGCCCCGCGCGCGCGGGGGCGGCGTCCACGGACTGCTAGCGGTAGGAAGACCTGGCACGCGCTTGCGCACGCGTGGCGAGGGCGTTTAGAACGCCATGCCCACAACCGGAATGTTGGCGTCCGTCGGGTGCGTCGCTTGTGACCCTTAGAGTGCTCGGCATGGGAGATTCGCAGGAGAAGGCTGTGGCGCAAGGGGCCGCCCGGATCGACGCAGCGGGCGCGGACGCCGCGATCTCGCTGCGCGGAGTGGTCAAGCGCTACGGCGAGATCGTGGCGGTCGATGGCCTGGACCTTGATGTGCGGCCGGGCATCTGCTTCGGCCTGCTCGGGCCCAACGGAGCGGGGAAGTCGACCACGATGCGAATGCTCACCGCGCAGACGATCGCCGACGAGGGCGAGCTGTCGGTGCTCGGCTATCGGCTGCCGCGCGAATCCAAGCAGTCGCGGCTGGAGATGGGGGTCGTGCCGCAGCTGGACAACCTCGACGTCGAGCTGACCTGCCGACAGATCCTGACGGTGTACGCGCGCCTGTACCGCGTGCAGCGCAGCGAGCGGCCAGCGGCGGTGCAGCGCGCGCTCGAGATCGCCAACCTCGTGCCACGCGCCGACACGATCGTGCGCGACCTCTCGGGCGGCATGCGCCGACGGCTACTGGTTGCCCGGGGCCTGATTCACCAGCCACGGCTGGTGCTGCTCGACGAGCCCACGGTAGGGCT
>Ga0210395_10004287_pt1 | contig 10975 bp, 13 predicted proteins | sample IncBWH4OmetaG_FD_150861 | JGI IMG/M metagenome (GOLD analysis project Ga0210395, IMG submission 150861) | Forest soil microbial communities from Barre Woods Harvard Forest LTER site, Petersham, Massachusetts, United States - Inc-BW-H-4-O ...
CTGCGCCCACGACCTACCGTCGCAAAATTACACTTTTCAGGGGACATCTGCGCGAAATGCCCGCGCTCGATTAAATATCGGTGTCAACTTGGCATCTATCCAGAAATACGAAGGCAGATCGACGCTGACCCAACACCCGCTTATAATTGCAGGGCCTAGAGCTAGCGCCGCGGCCGAGGTGCCCAGGCGCTTAGCTGTTGAATCGAGTTGGAACGCGCTTACCGACGCTGGAAAGCTCACTCGCACTCAACACTGACGGACCAACGATTTTGCGCACGATCACCAGCGTGTCTGGTTTGATCTCGCCGGACTTTCTCTTGTTGCTAATGATCTGATCGGCGTCCTCATCCTCTTGGACAATGAAACGCACCACGTCGCCATAAGGCCGGTGCTTGCCTAATATTGACATTTCAAGTTTGACCAACCGCCGATCGAAAGTTCCCACAAAGCCATTTGCTGCCGCCATGTTGCGCCTTCAATCCTTCAGCCATGTCACGACTAACACCTCTGGATTCTGCTGCTGGCATTGCTCGGCGTCGTGCGGATTGTCGAGAAACAAAATACGGCGTTTCGGCGGTTCGCGCCTAGGCTCATAATGTTCTTCAATCCTGGCAATGCGACGGTCTATTGGATTTGTCATTTCGGCAGTGTCTTTTCCAGTTTCGTCAATCGCTCCTCAAAATCGGCCGTCTGCAACGTGCGAGCATAGCTATCAACCACTTTCGACAATTCGGCCGCCTCGCTTGGCGTGAGCTCGCCTTCGGCCACCGCGGCAACGATCGCGGCCGATGCTGTCACCGCGTCTTTAGCTTCATTCATTTTTGGCAATGGGAAGTGCACAGGACGATCCTTGCGTGCCGGGGCTATTCTCTCAAAGCAAAGCCGCAAGCAAGCGGTGTCACCACCCTCGGCCAGTGCAATGGCCTTGCTGATGAGCACTTCGGCCTTTTTGTCCTCGCCGAATAGCTTATCTTCAAAGATCTGATCGGCCAGGATGGTTGCCCTGTTGCGACTGCCCTTGGCGCGCCCATTCGGGTTTCCGCTCTGGCCCTTTGCGAATTTAGCCATGCCTGAAGATTTCCTGATTTTTGCAGTCAGTATGCGGGCTTTGGCCCGCTAATCTCGTCCATCAGCTTCCTTACGGACCAACCGCTAACATTGCTGGCCGGCGGCGCGGAATTGATCGGAAACGCCACCTGCGTTTGTGGAAACGCGGCGGCACCCGGCTTGCTGCCATTCGCAGGAGTCAGCACCTGACTGTCATCGACTGAGTTATCGTTACTCATGGTCGCCATGATCCGGAGCTGCCTGCATCGCCATCCTCTTAGGGTGGAATTTTATCGCCGGTTTTGCACCGCGTTCGTGGTCGCGGAGTATTGTTGACGTCTTGCCTTTGATGGCAACCAGGCCCGATCGATCACGCGATCCGACATCGCGCACGGGTAATGTGGAAGGGTTTTTCATCGTTCGTCACCGTGTCGTTTTCACAGATGATTGCGTGATTTCTCAATGCGTCGTAACGGCGGCCGGAGTGACGGTGCGTGCCAACGCCTCCATCCCACGACAAAATACATCCACTCTGACGTCAGCCGGCAATTCCTGCAGCAAAGCGAGCAGCATACGTTGAGCAATAACCTGCCAGTGCTTGAGCTCGGGCAGCCCGTCATCGGTTTTCGGACAGGCAATCGACCCTCCATCTAACCCAATGTGTTGGCAGAGATTGCGCGCGACAGGCTCCAGCGCGTCCGCCAGGATCGAGGTCGGTATCGAATCTCCCGCGGTTGTCCCTGCATCATCAAAGAAATTCGCCATCTAGCGCGCCAGCAAGAACCTTGACATGCCATCGCCGTACTTGGCGTCGAAATCTCCCGCTTTATCAGGATTGGAGCGCAATAGATCAACCTTGGCCTTCGGAATCTGCAATAGTCGATTGGTATTTGCTACATATTCGGACGGCGGATGCTGCTGGTTGAAGGCCATCGACGCATCACCAGGCAGCGCATCTGGATTTTGTTTCAAGTATTGATGCTGGAATAGCGCCTCGTCTTTGTCGCGTTGGGCAGCAACCATCAGCGAAGTCATGATCCGATGATTGCCTTCTGGTGTCATTTCAATGCCGGGCTGCACACCGATCGACTGTTGCACGATCATCGCCGCCTCTCGGCTGCCGAGGGTTTTAGCGAGATCGAAGCCGAGTTTGACCGTTCCCTTCTGGGCCGCCTCGGCAGAGGCGAGCTTTTGGGCATCAAATACAGAGGTGCCAAAGGCAACCTGCATTGCGGTATTGACGGTCTTAGCAAGTGCCAGGCGTGAAGCCGCATCCTTACCGCTTGTCCAATATCCGCCAGGCGGCATTTTATCCAAGTTGTTCTGGATGTTCAGCAAACCCTCTTGCACGTCATTTGCGTTGTTGTATTTCTCGTTGCCGGCTTTCAGATCGGCGATATTAGCTGTGCCAGCACCTTTGGCCTGCTCTTGCGCTTGCGGCGACATTGGCAATTTACCGCTCTGCGGCGGGGTCACACCGGGAGCCTGGTTGCCGCCGGCAAGTGTCTGCAGTGGCGTCGTCACACCTTCGGTCGCGCTAAAGTTATGCGGCGCATTGGCTTCACCGGGCGGCAATGCAGCCGCAATCATTGACGAGGCCACCTGCCGGCGCTGCTCTGGCGTCTTGGCTGCGTCAATCTGGGCCTGACCCTGCGGAGAAACATGGCCCTTTAGATTCGCGGTCTGTGCCTGCCAATTCTCATCGCTTGGATCGGCGTAGAGCGATTGAGCAATACCCCCGCGAAGTTGCATATCCTTTTGCTGTTGCTCGATCAGCAGATTTTGGTGTGTTACGCCTAGATTGCTCGTCTCGGCATTCTTCTCTCGAGCTCCGGCCGCTGCTTCCAAACCCTGCGGCAGCATGCCGCCATTAGCACCCATAAATCTCTGATTGGCGTAGAGAGATTGCAATTGGTTTGCGCCAGCCGGATCGCCGCCAGCGCCTAGATATGCTCCCGTCCCATCCTGACCGCTTCGGTAGGCTTGCGCAGCCGCCTGCAGGGCGTTGTACTGACGCTCCTGCTGCAACTGTTGAAGCTGCAGAAGTCCAGTTTGCGCGTTCGTCCGCTGCAGATTTTGCAGTGTATTGAGCGTTCCAGAGATATCAGGGCCTGTGGTGTTGATGCTAGATGCTACGGCTGGATTGTAATCGGGCATGGCCGCCTAGCCTCGCCATTGGGCTTGAAGAAGCATATTGGTCTGCGTCCCATAGAACGTCTGCGTTCCACTGCCGGCACCCTCTTCCAAGGCGGCGACGACATTGATGCCGGGAGCTGGGGCAGCTATAAAATTTGCCACCGTCATTACGCCGGTGGTTGCCGTAGAAATGAATCCCGCCGTACCGGAATAAGCAGTTGTAGAATTAAAACCGATGCCCTCCGACCAGGATATGTTTCCCGCGCTCCCGTTAGATTTTTGTAGAAAGGAACAATTTATAAGTTCTTCGGCGAGGCCGCACAGTACTGTCATGCCGTTGCATGTCGTGCCACTTCCGACGTTAAAGGAAGCACCGCTGTAGGACGCGGGCGTACCGTTTGAGGCGCGTATGGTTGCCGTCGCATACGTCCAGCTGGAAGTCGCATCGCCAACCTGCAAGACCACAGGAACGCGATTGTATGCGTTCCACAGTCCGTATTTTCTGTTCTGACCATACGAAAGATGGCAGGTGACCTGTCCGTTAGTGGCATCCATAAACATAGTGCCGACATAGGTGCCTTTGTTTGCTGCAACCGCAGTCGTCGCGCCGCTCGGGCCGTATGTCATCGTCATCGAGACGGCGTTTGTGTTGATGCCGCTGAGCATCGAAAGCGCTGCGCCGCCAGAGCCAGTGCCGCGCGCGCATGATCCGGCCGTTATTGACCCGCTTGTGCCGGCCGACCATGACGGCCCGGTGCCGAGTGTCGGCGTTCCACTCAACGAGAAAATAAAGAAGTCGTAGATGTTATTTGCTGCGTGAGCGGCGACAAGACCGATGCTCAATTGCGAAACAATGCTGGTGGGGATGAATGTCGTGCCGTTGTAGATCGGCACAAGAATTCCGGTGTAAGGGGTATAATAGACGGTCGTTGCGGCTATCGTGTCCGTACTCAAAACAGCCGTATTGCTTGCGAGCGTCAGTCGTCCTTGCGGAGACGGCAGAACAGAGGATGTCGTATTCGGATTAACCGCTGTCCAAACCGCTCCCGCTGCGTTTCCTGTAAGCGTACAGACGTACAAAATCTGATCGGCATAATCCCAAGCCATTGAGGCCGGGATCGTTACAGTGCCCTGCGTGCCAGCTAATTGACCATTCGGGTTGCCGTTGACGGATTGAACTTGTGCGACGGCCGAATAGTCGGACGTGTAAACCGGGTCTTGCGTCCAGATCGGGCTTGCCGGCGGGAAGGTGTCGTTCGGTAAAGCGAGCGACACCTTATAAGCGAGGTTGGACAAAAATACTGCGCCGGCACGGCCATTGGAATCGAGAACGATCGGATTTGGATTAGGGATCGTTAGAGCTTGGTTGGAATAGGTCGCGAGCGGCGTAGACGTGCCGGAAGCAAAGAAGCCGAGCTGATACCCCGATAGAGCAGCACCCGACGATGTAAAATAGGCAATGTCAGGGTTTGATAACCTGTTGCTCATCCAATCCAAATCCAAAAAATGAATTAGGCCCCGAAAAATTCGAGGCATTCAAAACACTCGGGTACTTTGCCTGGATGGTTTGCCGGGTTTTCTGTCCGGCGACGCAATGCCTAAAACTAATTCCTTAAATCGCTTCCTTGGCCGCCTATGCGGCACTCAATTCCTCAATATTCAAACCGTCTGCCTTAAGTCGCTCAATAATTGCCTGCCGCGCGTACTCAGAGCTGGTCGTCAGTTTCTTGTCCGCCGCCGCTGCAATTGCGGCCGGCAGATTCTCGGGCGTCCGAATACGCAAGTACCCTGAAAACCGCATTCTCCGACTTTCACTCATTGATCGGGCCTTCCGCGGATTCGAAATCACCACCTCACACACAAGATATTATCACATTGGCCCCACGTCCGAAGGGCGAAACCGATTGTTGAAGGGGTCTTTATGGCTTACTATGTTGCGCTGTGTTGCCGCGCGTTCGTATTTCGGCCCCAAGACCATGAGAACGCATGCCCGCTCAGCAACGACGCCTTCCAATCACCACAGGGATTACGCTCCCCACCTTACAAATTTCGCCGGCCACATGGTCACGGATTGAAAAGGCCTATGGCCGCAAAATTCAGCCCGCTGTCCGCGATCGAATCGAGCGGTTAACAACTAAATATCTCCATTTAGCTAGCATGGAGCGTGCCGCTGCGCCGCTTCAATCCGCGCGGGTCAACGTCGCAACTGTTCGCAGCTCCGCTGAGAAGTTGCTGGCCAAGTTGAAGGCAGTTCAAGACTGCGACAGCGATGTGCATTCATTCGTAGGGCACATCATTCGTCAGAATCTGAAGCTTTCGTCGCGCCGTCCCCTCGGAGATGATCTCGGCGGATTCGTTCACGATCTCGAAAAGCTCGTCGCTGTTCTTGCTCGCATCGATGTGTCCGGGGCACCCGATGCGCAGCAAAATGGACAGGCTTGGTCCAGGTGGGCGCGAGAAATCAGGACCGTTATCAAAGAGGCTGGCCTGCCCCACGGCGTGAGCAAGGACACGACACGCTCTGCCTCAGATTCAGCGTTCGTGCGTCTTGTGGCTGCCCTGCAGCTTGAATGCCCACCCGGTTACATGCCGTTCACTCAAATGCGACCATTGGCGGATGCCATATATCGGGCTGTTCGCGCCGGGGGTTTTGCGAAAATACAAAAGACTCGATAAAGCCCCGATCAGCATCGCCCGCCCCACTATCTTGCCTCCATCTGCATACCGTCAGATGGAGACGCTAAATGCCACCCGCAGACAGAAAATACCTCACGACCAAAGAAGCGGCCGATCGCGTACGGCTGTCCGAAAGCGCGCTTGAAAAGAAGCGTGTCGATGGCAGCGGTCCGGTGTTCGTGAAACTCGGCAAAGCCGTACGCTACGAAATAACCGCCCTGGACGATTGGATCGCAGCAGGCCGGCGCAAATCAACCGCCGGTCCGCTCAACGCGGCGGCTCATCCTTGAACTCAATCAAATAAAGAAAAACCCGGCGCAGCGTGTGACCGCCGGCCGGGTAAGGGAATTTTGAACCATGAATTTCTTACCTCAGCAGGGCTTTGCCTGCAATCAAAATCTATCTGAACGCTACGACGGCTCATGGGTATCACTCACAAGCCTGATATTTGAGATCGTTGCAGACCAACAGCGGATGATGCTTAGGCGGAAGGCCCTAGGCCGTAGGAAGCGCCGCGTCGCACGACGACAGGCACGCAGGGGGCGCCGATGAGCGGCCCCATTGATTTCGATGAAATCAACAGAGCAGCATTAAGCTCCGGGCGATCGTTGCTTGAATCCCTGTTGCCGGGAGGCAGGTTCAGAAGTCTCGAATATGTGGTTCGCAATCCAAGGCGAGCGGATCAGCATCCCGGCTCTTTCACGATCAATTATAAAACCGGGATTTGGAAAGACTTCGCAACCGGGGACGGTGGCGGCGATCTAATTTCATTGGTGGCATTCACCAGGGGGACAAGTCAGGGCGACGCTGCGCGCGAGCTCGCAAGTAGATTCGGGATAAATGGCGTGGCCGCTCCGAACCGCACAGCAGCGACGCAAGCAACCGAAGCAAGTGAGCCCAGCATAATGCCTTGGGGCAATGATGGTGCGCCCATCAAGAGCAGCGAGACGCGCCGGCATCCGTACAAGAACAGTGACAAGCTCGTAGTCAGGGTCAAAATTAAGTTCGACGATGGCAAGTATGTGAATTGGTATCGCGTCTTTGACCGAGGCAATCCGGTCGGATGGCAGGCCAAGAAACCAAACGACTATCTGCCGGTCCCTTATGTCGGGAAGGGCATCGACCCCTTCGACCCTGAATACGATCGGATCTTGTGGCCGGAAGGCGAGAAAGACGTTGACAGTCTCTGCAAGTTAAATCTGCCCGCCTTCACCTTTGGTGGCGTTGGGGACGGTCTGCCGGACGGCATCGCGCACTATCTCGCCGGACGGCACTTAGTCATTCTGGCCGACAACGACGATCCGGGACGCGCCCACGCGCACAAGAAGGCTGCGATAGCGCACCAAGCAGGCGCCGCTTCAATTCGGATCGTCCATTTCCCTGAGTTGCCGGCGAAGGGTGACGTTACCGATTTCATCGTGAACGGCGGGACAACCGAGGAGCTTTTGCGGCAGATAGACACCGCACCGTTATGGCAAGCGCCAGAGTCGCCGACCGGTGAAAACTCCCGCGAGTCCTCTCTAATCATACGCTGCATGGCGGATATTGAAGCAGAAAAAGTCGAGTGGCTTTGGCCGGGACGTATTGCCATCGGCAAGCAGACACTGATCGGTGGTGAGCCGGGCCTAGGCAAGTCACAGATAACCGCGGCTCTTGCTGCGGCCGTCACGACAGGCGGCGGGTGGCCGTGCAATGAGGGCACCGCACCGCGCGGAAGCGTTATCATTCTTTCAGCCGAGGATGATGCCGGCGACACAATCCGCCCCCGGTTGGATGCGGCCGGCGCGGACGTACGGGAAGTCCATTTGATTTCCGCGGTGGCACAAAAAGACGGAACGGGCCGCCGCAGTTTCAATCTTCAAGCCGATTTGGGCGAGCTCGAAAAAGAGATTGCGCGCATTGGCAACGTGCGCCTTGTCATCATTGATCCCGTTTCCTCGTATCTCGGCAAAACTGACAGCCACAAAAATGCGGACGTGCGTGGAACTCTAGAGCCACTCGGCGATATGGCGTCGCGGCTCCGTGTGGCCGTTGTGTCGATCACCCATTTTTCGAAAGGCGCCGGTCAGTCTGCCGTAAACAGCTTTATTGGCTCGATTGCCTTTGTGGCTGCTGCCCGAGCGGCGTTCATCGTTACGCGCGACCCCGACAATGACGATCCGGCGCGGCGTTTGTTTGTCCAGGCCAAGAATAATCTGGCGATCGACAGCGGCGGCCTCGCGTTCCGCGTTGAGCAACGCATGGTCGGCAATGACATCGTAGCATCTGCGGTCATGTGGGAGGGCGAGCGGATCACGCAGACGGCGGACGAGATCCTGGCTGCGGGCCGGGAAAATAAGGATACGCCCGAGCGGGCCGAGGCCGAGGAGTTTTTGAAGGACATTCTTGCGACCGGTCCGCGCCCCTCGACTGAGGTTTTAGCCGAGGCCAAGGGTGCCGGCCTCGCAGAGCGCACAGTTCGCCGAGCTCTAAAATCGGTCGGCATCAAGCCCTATCGGAAGGCCGAATCTGAGAACGGTTTGGGCAAGGCCGGCCGCTGGTATTGGTCGCTGCCGAATGGCTCAGAGCCTCCTAAGATGGCCAACTTTTCCTATGATGGCCACGTTTCAGACGTGGCAACCTTAGGGGTTTTTGGCAACCTTAGGGACGCCGGGGGCGATCAATGAGCCGCCGAGGGTCAGAGCCTTTTGAGCCGATCACGATTGCCGAGTGGTGGAAAAACCGTAGCGGCGAGTCCGTCCGCCTGGTGCTCAATGAATATCCGGGGCGAGCGGCGTTCGACCCGAGCACCTGCGAGCCCGGGTACCGGATTAACCCGCCGATCGCGGCGTGTTCTATCCGAAGAATCTGCCGCTCCGCGCGCATATCGAGAAATCCGCATAACCACGCGGTTTTTGGTGCACGTAAGTGTCGCTTACGTGCAGAACGATGCACGAACCGTGCGCTTGAAGACGGGGAAAATCCGGGGACTTTGTCGGTTCATGCCCGAGCGGCGGTATACGCAGCGCAACGGGGGGCGACCTTATGACACCGCCTCCCTACCTGGCTCGTGCGTCGCTCGCCGAAGCGCTCGACATGGCTGAAAGCACTGTCGATGAAATGGTCAAGCGCGGGATTTTGCCGGCGCCGATCAAGTTATCCCCAGGGTGCGTTCGGTATTGCTGGGCAGACGTTGAAACCGCCCTCGCCTCTCTGAAGGATAGCACCCGCCCCAAAGGCGCTGCGGAGTCTTGTGGTGACCCTTTCATTCGGGGGGCCCAGAATGTCACGAAAATATCGGAGGGCCGCCGTGGCTCTTCCTAAAGGCGTGCACCGAGTCATCGCGCGAGGGCGGGAATATTTCTATTTCCAAGCCAATCGCGGCACGCCGCTGGCCGGGCCCCGCATCAAATTGCCCAACGATCCGCACTCGCCAGAATTCTGGGTCGAAGTCCGCAAGGCGCAAGGCGTCGATAAGCTGGGCCCGGCGATCAAGACCATCGACATGGTCTGTGATCTCTATGAGACGTCACCCGTCTTCAAAGCGCTACGGGAGAGCACAAGGCAGCAGTATCGCTATTCGATGAAGGCGGTGCGCGCGGCCTGGGGCGAATTGCCGGCCGAGGGCCTCCAGCCCGTTCACGTCCAGACCCTCATGGATGAGCTCATCGAATCCCCCGGCAAGGCCAACAATGTGCTGAGCTTCTTATGGGCGTTGCAGAGGTGGGGCCGCAAGCGCGGTCACTTCCCACACTCGATCGCCGAAGGTGTGACCCCCTATCCGAGCAAAGGCGGACACAAGCCATGGACGCCTGGGCAATGCGCCGCGGCCGAGCAACACCTGACGGGGATGCTCCGGCGCGCCTATTTCCTAGCCCGCTATACCGGCCAGCGTTCCTCGGATGTGGTCAAGCTCGGCGAAACCTTTATCGACGACGGCGGCTTTCGCATCCGTCAAACAAAGACCGGCGAGCAAATCGGCGACATCTGGTGTCCGATCGAAGAGCCGCTTGCCGTCGAGATGGCAACCTGGGATCGGGCACCCGGGCCCTACGTTCGCCAAAACCATGGCAAGGTCTATTCCAAGCAGCTTCTTCACAAGCATTTCCTCGAGGCTCGTGAAGCTGTCGCCGAACTCGCAGGCGCCACCTTCCATGGTCTGCGCGCCACGCGCGTCGTCGAGCTCCGCCAGCGCGGCGCGACCACGCTCCAGATCCAGGATCAGGTTGGAATGTCGCCGCGCATGATCGACCGTTACTGCCGCTTCGCTGACAGGAAAGCGAACGGCAAAGCGGCAGTGCTTGCGCTCGCGGAACGCCGCAGGAATAGCGGAACTGAGTAGCAGCGCTGCCGTGTCTGCTTTCGGGGCTAAAGCGGACGCGACTTCCATCGGCTGGCGTGTCCGCTAATGACCCAAAGCGGACATGGGTCATTCGCTCACTGGGTACGGTCCAGAAACAGTAGCCTGACGGAACCGGATTTAACGCTGTAGCGATGCCTCGAATCGACGGGCGCAGCAGATTCGTTTGCGGTCATGTCTGCCGTCACCAGATAGATACGACCGCTCTTCGGGTCGATCGCCATCGTGCGTGCCCCGATTTGCGTCTGGATCGGAGGTAACGACTGGAATTTGTCTGGCGACGTTTCGGCGACCACTGAAAGCGTTCCGTCGCGATTGGAACTATACGCCAAGCCGGTTTGCGGATCGAAAGATGCGAAGTCGGTCCCTTCGCCGATCGGCAAAGTCGCCATTACAACACCGGTGTCGGCGTTCATGACGACCATGACCTTGTTCGAGCAACTGGCAAAAAGACGGTGATGTTCGCGGTCGATCGCAAGACCGTGCGGCTTCAGACAAGTCGGCATCGGCCAATGGGCGTCAGCAATGTTCGTGGCTGTATCTACGCGTACGATTTCGTTCTTCTCGGTGCCGTCCACGTAGAATTTTCCATTATTGCCGGTGTCTCCGAACTCCAGGGCGCCGCCGCCATCGATCGTAGCGACGACTGCGTCAGTCTTCGGATCGATCACCGTCAACTTTCCGGAATCACCATCGATCACAAAAATGTGGCCGCTGGCTGGATCAAAGACGATACCGTCCGCGTCGGCCTCAGCCTTGATTTGTTTGAGCACCTTG
>Ga0210395_10004288_pt1 | contig 10975 bp, 8 predicted proteins | sample IncBWH4OmetaG_FD_150861 | JGI IMG/M metagenome (GOLD analysis project Ga0210395, IMG submission 150861) | Forest soil microbial communities from Barre Woods Harvard Forest LTER site, Petersham, Massachusetts, United States - Inc-BW-H-4-O ...
TGGATCGGCATAACTTGTCAAGTACTGCTCGTTGCCGAAGTCGTTGTGGTTTTGTTATCGCTGCACCTACCGGTCCATTTTGGTGCGGTTCTTGCCATTGAAGGGATGACCCGCGCATTGAAGATGCTCAGCGGCTGGATTCCGGCTCGACTCGGGTCGGACGAAGGCGGAGCGATCTCGGCCTTTGCGCTGACCGGGCTCTCGCCGTTGCTCGGCCTCTCGCTGGCATTAACGCGGCGCACCCGTGATCTGCTCTGGGCGCTGATCGGCATCGTCTGGCTGGCATGGAACTCCCGCAAGTTGAGCGGCCGGACCGACACCGCCGCTGCCGAGCGATCACCTGTCATGAAGGAGGCCCTGGAATGCAAGCCGTCGTAGCAATTCCAGAAATCGCCTCGCTGGTGTGCGACAAGAAGGCGTCAGAACTAATCATGCGGCCCGTTGCCAGCGTTCCTCTGCTGATGAGGACTCTGATCACCGCAGCACGTGCCGGAGCCGACGACATTCTGCTGATTGGTTCTGCGGCTTTGAGCGACGAACGGGTACGGCAACTCATGCAGAGCACCCTCAAGTATGGGATTTCTGTCAGAGTGATCCAACTGGACGAATTCGACCCACGTGCTATTTCCAACTGGGCAAAGCTTGCCCCGCACCTGGAAGAGCAGTTCCTCTGGCTGCCTTGGAACTGGGTTACGAGCAAGCAGTTTCTGGCGCACCTACCCGTTGCGCAGATCCACTCCGTCAACTGGGCTGAACCGGCCCATGCCACTCTCCATGAGGTGACCCGCGACAATGCCTCATTTGCCCTCCTCCATCCTGAGGGCGTCGCGGTCACCTCGCCAGAAAGTGTGTCGCTGGCGGAACGCTTCCTGGTCGTGCACTCGGGCAAAGTTCTCGATGGCATTCACACATCATTCAACCGGCGACTCTGTCGTCCTTTCGTGAGAGCTCTGTCTCACACGTCCGCTACTCCGAATGCTGTCACCTGGGTTGGAGTCGTGATTTCCATTCTTTCAGCCGTTGCGTTTTCCCAGGGATCGTACTGGTGGTCAGCGCTCGGAGCGCTGCTCTTCTATATTGCAGGACTGTTCGACGAAATGGACGGCATGCTGGCACGGGTGACGTTCACCGAGTCGCCAGGGGGAACCTGGTTCGAGGGGGTTGCCGATGGGCTCAGCTACCTGCTGTTGTTTGGTGGGATCACCATCGGTTTGCATCGTCATTACGGCAGGCCGGCCATGGTGATGGGCATCGCTCTTCTCGTCGGCGCCGTTCTCGCGCTTATCGCCACTTCCCTGCAGCGCCGGCGCGCAACCAGCCCCGACCGGCCCAATGAATACCTTGGCCGCTTCTATCAGTTGCTCGAAAAAGATTCTGGTAATTGGATCTCCCGCGTCGTGCGCCAGGTGCAACACCTTCAAAGAAGAGGTGTGGTGATCCATTACATCGTGCTCTTCACGATTATTGGAGCACTGCCAGTGTTGTTCGTCCTGGCAACGGTCGGTGCTCATCTCACCTGGATTGTGACGCTCTACTTCAACCGCCGATTCTTTGCCCAACGGGCAGAACACAGGGCCCAACCGAAGGTCAACAAGTTTAAGGAGGCTTTATGAAGGCCGTAATCCTGGCCGCAGGCCAAGGCACGAGGATTCGCTCTGTACATGGCGAACATCCAAAGTGCCCGATTGAAGTTGACGACACCACTATTCTCGACCACCAGCTTGAAGCGCTGTCGATGGTCGGCATCGATGAGATTGCAATTGTTGTGGGATACGAGAAGGAGCAGATCATCGAACACGTGAAGTCCAGAAAAGTCAGTGTCACGCAAAGGATTCGCTTTTTCGAAAACCCAGCATTCGCGATTACAAATAATATTTATTCACTCTGGCTCGCACTCGAGTGGCTGCGCGGCGACAGTTTCGTCGTACTAAATGCGGACGTCATATTCGATTCCGAAATCCTTTCGGCGGCTGTAGGCCCGAGTGCACCGATCTCGATGATCGTAGACCCCTTGTGGCGGGATGAGACGATGAAAGTCATCATCGAGGATGACCACGTGATCCAAATGAGCAAGAAGATCTCGCGAGAGGCATTTAGCGGCACTTATATCGGCATTACTATTTTCTCCGACGCGATCCAAGACAGCTTCTTCCGTACAATGAACGAACTGATTTCCGCTGGCCGAGTGAATGAATTCTTCAACGTCGCGGTACAACAACTCGCGAACGAAGGAGTTCGGGTCGGCTATACCAGCACAGAAGGCTTGGCTTGGGCCGAAATCGATGATCCCCTGGACTTGACGTTTGCACAACAAAACGTGTTCCCACAACTCGTGACGGCCACAGTTTAATTGTGTCAGCGAACGAAATCATTGCCGAGAACTTTGCCCCCAGCCCATGGCTATTGTGGCCACGCAGCTCCCTGCGAGTTGTAGATTGGAATATTGATCGTGGTTTGAAGCTGCCCGCGATTATAGATTTCCTGGCGGATACCAACGCCGATGTTTTCATTCTTCAAGAAGTCGACATCAATGCTCATCGGACCCATCGGCTGAACATTGCGCGGGAAATCGCCAGAAAATTGCGGCTGAATTACGTCTTCGGGCGCGAATTTGTGGAACTGACGCAAGGCACGAAAACCAGCCCGGCCTATCATGGTCAGGCCACGCTTTCGCGCTGGAAAATCTCGAATCCCCGCCTGATCCGCTTTCAGCAGCAATCGGACTTCTGGAAACCGCGCTGGTTTAAGCCAAAACTGCAAACATTTCAGGAGCGCCTCGGAGGCAGAATCGCACTGGCAGCGGAAATCAACATCGCAGAGGCTTCAATGCTGTGCTACAACCTGCACCTGGAGAGCCGCTCGAATGACGAACTGCGCCGAACCCAGTTGAACGAGGTCTTAGAGGATTCCGCGAAGCACGATTCGGCCTGCCTCATCATTCTCGCAGGTGACCTTAACCTGAATGCATCGAAGCCTGGGATCGCGGAAGCACTGGCCCGGGCTGGTTTCCGCAAGGCATCGCCCACCACTCGCCTGGCTACGACTCCCGCACGCCATCTCCTCGAAGCGGGCCGGCACATCGACTGGGCATTTGTTCGAGGCCCGGGTGAGGTCGGCGCTGGCAAAGTTCACAGATCTGTGACAGCTTCTGATCACTATCCGATTTCTTTCGAATTACGTCTTCCCGGTTGACCTTCCGGTCGACACCGCGAAGCGAATCGCCCTAGTTGCGCCGCAGCCAGCGAATCTACCACCGACTTCGCTATGACGCACGCTTTACCCTGCACTCCGCCCGATGACGGTCTTCCTCTTCCAAGAGTTCCTCAAGCGAAGGCGCCAAGACGGAAGAACCGCAGCGAATACACTTAGATTCAAGAAAAAACACTTGGTCCTCAACGATCGGATTGCGGACAAAGTCATACTGTTCAAATACCATAATGGCCATTCCCTCGATCTTGCCTTTAATGAGCGCGAGCTGATGGCTTTAGCTCAACGTCATATGTCTTCCATCGTGCTTAAGCACCCGCATTGCCAGAACCGCTGGCACCGCGGAATCGCCCTGCTTACAGCAGTCTTCTCAAGCGTTTAAGCCGGAGTGCCAGCAGGTCGTTGACGGTCCCTGGGGATGTCAATCGTCGACGCAGTCTTGACAGGCGTCAACCTTCACAAGATTGCTCGTTCGGGTGATGAAAAACCACTTCATTCCATGCTCGAACTGTCGGAATTGTTTCGACACTGTCGACTCGCAACACCGCCGTCCTCCATCCGGTACTTAGATTTCAGCCCTTTAGAGGCAGCTGGAGTTTGGCATCCCCATTGCTTTATCGAATGGGTGGAACGCCGCACAGATTCGTGCCTTTTTGCGCTGAGCGGCCCTGGAAACAAGAAATTCAGCGGCTGGCCAGTCGCCTGATTAAGGATGGAACTATCACATGAGACGGATATTCATAGGTCTGGTTGCCACTGTTTTGTTGGTGAATGCGGTGGGTTGCGGCAGCGGGAAGGTGAGGGCCGCCGCTCCGCCTCCGCCACCAGTGGTTGAGGTCGCACCGGTCATTCAAAAGGATGTCCCGGTTCAGGGCGAGTGGGTCGGAACGCTCGAAGGGTACGTCAACGCAGAGATTCAGCCTCAGGTGAGCGGTTACTTGATTCGCCAGGATTATCACGAAGGCGCGATGGTCAGAAAAGGGCAGCTCCTGTTTGAAATTGATCCGCGTCCGTTTCAAGCCGTGCTTGATCAAGCGAAGGGACAACTGGCGCAGGCTGAGGCGCAAATGGCTAACGCCGATCTGAACGTGAAGCGTGATGTTCCTGAAGCCGAAGCTCACGCCATTCCGCAGAGCCAACTGGATACTGACACTCAGGCGCTCCGCGCGGCGCAGGCCTCGGTCGAGGCAGACCAGGCGGCAGTGGAACAAGCCACGATAAATCTCGGCTACACAAGGGTCACTTCCCTCATCGACGGAATCGCCGGCATCAACACCGTGCAGGTAGGCAATCTGGTGGGACCGTCTGCCGTGCTCACCGCGGTTTCGCAGCTAAGCCCGATCAAAGTTTATTTCCCCATCAGCGAGCAGGAATATCTGCGCATGGCGGACGGCGGAGGACCGGGAAGCGTGGATTGGCTGACGCACGCTTCACGAATTCAGCTGCGGTTGACCCTGGCCGACGGGAGTGTCTACCCGCATCCCGGCAAAATCATCTTCGCGGATCGCCAGGTGAACACGCAGACCGGAACCATTCAGATCGTGGGTGAGTTCCCAAACTCCAGAAATCTGTTGCGGCCTGGCCAGTACGCGCGCATTCAGGCGCCAACCGGAAACATCGCCGGAGCGCTTCTCATTCCGCAGGCGGCGGTGAGTCAACAGCAGGGTAGCAATCAAGTGACAGTCATCGGCTCTGATAACCGGGCGCAACTCCGCACCGTGCAGGTCGGGCCAAGAGTGGGCTCGCTGTGGGTGATCACATCCGGGCTCAAACCAGGAGAGCGCGTCGCGGCGGTTGGCGCGGACAAGGCAAAGGAAGGCGAGCCGGTAAATCCCACACCCTACAGACAAAACGAAGCAGAGGAGCGTTGAGCCATGGCAAATTTTTTCATTCGAAGACCGATCGTCGCGATCGTGATTGCGATTCTTACCGTCATCGTCGGCGCGATCAGCATCGCAACTCTGCCGGTGGCGCTGTTTCCGAACATCGCCCCACCTGAAATCAGGTTGCAAGCCAACTACCCGGGTGCGGACGCGCAAACTCTCGAGCAAGCTGTGGCCACGCCCATCGAGCAGCAAGTCAGCGGCGTGGACAACATGAACTACATGTACTCGCTGAATGCCACTGCGAACCAGCAAACAACTTTGCTCGTCGACTTCGATCTCAAAACTGACCCCAACACCGATCTGCTGCTCACGCAGTCGCGCCAACAGTTGGCCAACGGTCAGTTGCCGCCGGAGGTGAACAATTACGGAATCACTCTGAAGAAATCGACCACTGCTCCGCTCATGCTGATTTCCCTCTACGCGCCGCATGGCACCCACGATTCGAACTATCTGGCCAACTACGCTTACATCAACCTCAACGACCCCGTTGCGCGCCTCTACGGTGTTGGCCAGACTCAGGTGTTCGGCTCAGGGCAGTACGCCATGCGGCTATGGGTGAAGCCCGACCAAATGGCGAAGCTTGGCATTACCGTCACGGACATAGTGAACGCGCTTCAGGCCCAGAACACAGTGAATCCGGCTGGACAGGTCGGTGGCGAGCCAGCTCAGAGTAACCAGCAATTCACCTATGCCGTGCTGGCTCAAGGCCGCCTGACTTCACCGGAACAGTTCGGTAACGTCGTCGTGCGCGAAGCGCCGAATGGAGGCACCGTTCGAGTCAGAGACGTAGCCCGAGTCGAGCTGGGGACTCAGGACTACAGCCTGAGCGGTCGACTGAACGGCAAGCCCAGCGCCATCATTGCCGTCTATCAGTTGCCGGGAACCAATGCTGTGCAAACGGTTGCAGGCGTCCGGAAGCTCATGCTTCAGATGAAGCAACGCTTCCCACAGGACATCGACTACACCGTTTCGCTCGACCAGACACTCCCGGTCACGGAAGGTATGAAAGAGATCCTCGAGACGCTGGTGATTGCGATTGTGCTGGTCATCTTTGTGGTCTACCTCTTCTTGCAGGATTGGCGCGCCACCCTGATCCCCATGTTGGCCGTGCCTGTTTCGTTGGTCGGCACGTTCGTCGTCTTCCCGCTATTCGGCTTCTCGATCAACACGCTTTCGATGTTCGGGTTGGTGCTTGCGATCGGCTTAGTGGTCGATGACGCCATCGTGGTTGTCGAGGGGGTGCAACACCACATTGAAGAAGGACTGAGTCCGAAAGATGCGGCCACCAAAGCCATGTCGGAACTTTCCGGGCCGGTCGTAGGTATTGCTCTCGTGTTGGCTTCGGTGTTTGTGCCAACGGCTTTCATTCCTGGCATCACCGGCCGGTTGTATCAGCAATTTGCCATCACGATCGCCATCTCCGTGATGCTTTCAGCGTTTAATGCTCTCACGCTGAGCCCTGCACTTTCAGTATTGCTGCTCAAGCCCAAGAAGCAAACTCGCGGACCGCTGGGAAAGTTCTTTGGCTGGTTCAACAAATATTGGGAGCGCTCCACCGACAGCTTTGTCCGTCTCTCGGGTGATCTGATTCGCAAGGCTGGCGTGGTGATGGTGCTACTTGTAGTCGCCGGCTTGGCCGCGTGGTTCTTTAGTAAACGTCTGCCCACCAGCTTCCTGCCCGACGAAGACCAGGGTTACATGTATATCAACATGCAACTCCCAAAGTCAGCGTCCATGGGGCGGACAAGCGAAGCTGCGAAACAAGTGGAGGAAGTTCTCGCGAAGACGCCGGGAGTTCAGTACACCACCAGCGTCATCGGTTTTAGTTTGCTCAGCTACGTTCGGACGTCGTATAACGCATTCTTCTTTGTAACCCTCAACCCTTGGGAGGATCGCAAGACCCAGGCCGAACAATATCAGGCCATCAAGGCGGGTTTGAATCAGAGACTTAGGCAGTTTCCAGAGGGCACCGTTTTCGGTTTCTCACCGCCAGCGATCCCCGGGGTCGGTACGGCCGGCGGAGTGACGTTTGCCCTGGAGGACCGCGCCGGCAAGGATGTCCAGTTTCTTTCGGATAACCTGAACAAGTTCATGGCGGCCGCTCGCAAGCGCCCTGAGATTGGACTGATCTCCACCACGTTTATCCCGAGCGTGCCGCAGCAGTTCATCAATGTCGACCGGGACAAAGTGTTGAAGCAAGGCGTGGCGTTGGCGGATGTCTACAACACCATCCAAGCCTACATGGGCGGCTTATTCGTTAACTACTACAACGATTTCGGCCGTACCTGGCAGGTGTATGTGGAGGCCGAGGCGCCTTACCGCTCGACGACCGACGATCTCGGGCAATTCTATGTCCGCAACGGCCAAGGCCAGACAGTGCCGCTCACCGCGCTGGCGAAGTTTGAGACTCGTTACGGCCCTGAGTTCACCATGCGCTACAACGAGTACCGGTCGGCACAGATCAATGTTAGCGCGGCGCCCGGTTACAGTTCCGATCAGGCATCGGCGGCCCTGGAAGATGTTTTCAAGCAAACCATGCCCCGCGAAATGGGATACGACTATATCGGCATGTCCTATCAGGAGCAAAAGGCGCGCGAAGGGCTGCCATCTTCCGTCATCTTCGGATTTTCGCTGCTGTTCGTCTTCTTAATTCTGGCGGCCCTCTATGAAAGCTGGACAGTGCCCTTCAGCGTGCTGCTGAGCACGCCAGTCGCGGTCTTCGGCGCTCTCGCCGCGCTCTGGCTGCGTCGCGTCGTAGTCGGCCTTTACCTTCCTCAGTACATGGTTCAAATCGAGAACGATGTCTACGCGCAGATCGGCCTGGTCATGCTCATCGGCCTGGCCGCGAAAAACTCGATTCTAATCGTGGCGTTTGCCAAGGAGGACTACGAACGCGGTATGTCCATCGCCGATGCGGCACTTTCCGCGGCGAGGCTTCGCTTCCGGCCTCTCATGATGACCGCGCTCGCGTTTATTCTCGGCTGCGTGCCGCTCTGGACGGCTTCCGGCGCAGGCTCTGTAGCGCGCCAAATCATGGGTACGGCAGTCATCGGAGGAATGGTTGCCGAAACCTTTATCGGCAGATTCTTTGTTCCAGCGATTTTCTATGTGGTTGAGAAGGTCTCAGGCGCTCAGCGACCGACAGCGGTGCCACTCTCGCCCGCCGAAGCGCCCGGTCAGGGGGATTGAACTATGAAGAAGGCTGCACTCTTAGTAGGAATCATTGCGGCGCTGGGTTTGATGACCGGCTGCCTGATAGGGCCGAAATACAAACGGCCTGCGGCGAATGTGCCACAGGAATATCGCGCACCTGCGCCGCAACAGGCCGCCCAAGCCTCGTCGCTGGGCAACGAGCAATGGTGGCAGGTGTATCAGGATCCGGTGCTCACGCAGCTGATCCACACCGCCATTGCGCAGAATTATGATGTGCGCATCGCCGCTGCGCGCGTGCTTGAAGCGCAGGCACAAGTTGGCATCACCCGCGCCAACCAGCTGCCCTCAGCGAGCGTCGGTGCGGACGTTTTCAGTGAGCAAAATGCGAAAGTCACAAACCTATTTCCCGCTTACCAGGTTAATGGCGGCGAACTGAACTTGTCGGTGATCTGGAATCTGGACTTCTGGGGAAAGTACCGCCGACAAACCGAGGCGGCTCGCGCCCAATTACTTGCAAGCGAGTGGGGACAACGCGCGGTGATTTCCTCGCTGGTCGCGAACGTTGCGACAGCCTATTTCCAGCTTCGTGCGCTTGACAGTGAACTCGAAATCTCGAATCGCACGCTGGGGTCGCGGCAGCAATCCCTAAAGCTGACTCGGGTCCTCGAAAGTCATGGTTCAGGCTCGGGGCTCGACGTGAGTCAAGCCGAGCAACTCGTCTACACGGCTTCGGAGACGATTCCCGACCTCGAACGGCAAATTCAGCAGCAGGAAAACGTGCTGAGCGTTCTGCTTGGTGAAAATCCACAATCGATTCCTCGTGGTCGCCCGCTTACCGAGCAGCCTGCACCGCAGAACGTACCTGCAGGATTGCCCTCGGAACTGCTGGAGAGGCGGCCCGACGTGCGCCAAGCGGAGCAGAACATGGTCGCAGCCAACGCACAAATCGGCGTTGCGAAAGCATCATTCTTCCCCAATCTATCGCTCACCGGACTGGGAGGACTCGAGAGCAACACCCTGAACCACTTCATCAGTCAGCCCTCCGAGATGTGGTCCGCGGCTGCTGGCGTGACACAGCCTGTTTTCCAAGGAGGAGCGCTGCGTTCGGGACTAAGGCTGGCTCGCGCAAACTGGCAGGAAGCAGAGGTGACCTACCAGCAGACTGTACAGAACGCACTCGAACAAGTATCCAATGGTCTCATCGCCTCTCAAAAAGATCGTGAGTTTCGCGAGCAACAGGAACTGCTCACGCAGGCGGCGCAGCAGACTGACCAACTGTCTGAAGTGCTTTACAAGAACGGCGGCGCGAGCTACCTCCAGGTGCTGACCAGCGAGACTAACTACTTCTCGGCGGAACTCAACTTGGTGCAAGCGCAGCTCAACGAGCGGCTGGCGCTAGTTCAGCTGTATCAGGCTCTTGGCGGCGGCTGGCAGCAGTAGCGAACGGTGAAAGCCTGTACGATCAGAGCTTTTCAACCGGGGGAGCAATTACTTCCTGACGCGGCATATCAAGCAGACCACGCGCAGACTCGGCCCGCAGCGGTTCTACAGTGAATCTCCGCGGAACAATTGGCTAGCGGTAAACTTTTTCTCTCTTGTTGTGCAGATCATTCGGGAATGAGGTGATCATCCCCGACGCTGCTAACGACTCGCGCACAGCTTGTTCCGCGGCAAACCAGTCGACATCCGGTGAACCGAAAGGGCGACCCCTTTGTGCCCAAAGTTCGTACGCCAGCTTTTCTATGAACTCATGGTGGCTCTCACCCAGATAATCAGTGGTGAGTTCCAGTCGTGGTTGCTTTTCGGGCTTTCGCGAGTCGTCAGGCATCGTGGTTCCCTCCAGGCTTGGATCTGCGGGAGTGAAACTCAACGTCGCTCCCGTTGTCTGATCGATCGCTACAATCCTGCGGATACAATGTCCTACCTACGCGTCGCAGCGAATCTCAAAATCATCGCAAGGACGGAGCTTCCCCCCACAGAATGAAGGGAGCCTCAAGCGGCACGAACGCTCCTACATGCTGCGCAACGAGACGCGGCGTGTAGTCGGCAAGCGGACGACTGATCGGAACAGAAGCACTGTAGCTGAATGCATTTGTCGCTCCGACCAGGACTTGGCCACGATTCATAGCGAGCGTGACTGGAGCATCATCTTTTTTCTGCGCGTCCGCGTAGAGTTCGACCCTCACGGCAGCGGGATCGACATCATCAAGAAAAACCTGAACGTGAAATAAATATTGCTCGCCTTGTTGCTTGACGGTCGTGGGACCGAATCGTAGCGCTGACCAATGTTTCGCCAGTTCGGCCCTCCAGCCGACGAGATCAGCTCCCAGCGAACCTCGATTCTCGGCGCGCTGGCGAAAAGCTGCTACCGCCGAGAGATAGTGTTCTTCCGTATATTGCCGGACTGCGCGATTGGTCGAAAAGGCCGGAGTTAAACGGGCCATGCTCTCGCGCATGCGGGCAACCCAGCGGCTTGGAATTCCATGCTCGTCGCGGGCATAAAACTCTGGGATAACCTCTCTTTCGAGTACCGCGTAGAGACTCTCGGCGTCAGCTGCGTCCCAAGCAGGGTCATCGCCATGTTCGCGCCCATCTCCGATGGCCCAGCCTACTTCGGGGGAATACGCCTCCGCCCACCAGCCATCGAGTTCCGAAAGATTCAAGCCGCCATTCACCAGCACCTTCATGCCGCTGGTGCCGCTGGCTTCCCAAGGCCGCCGTGGAGTATT
>Ga0210395_10004289_pt1 | contig 10974 bp, 8 predicted proteins | sample IncBWH4OmetaG_FD_150861 | JGI IMG/M metagenome (GOLD analysis project Ga0210395, IMG submission 150861) | Forest soil microbial communities from Barre Woods Harvard Forest LTER site, Petersham, Massachusetts, United States - Inc-BW-H-4-O ...
GGTCGGCTTCCTCGACGACGACCAGCGCAAGCACGGCCTGCGCATCGACGGCGTGAAGGTGCGCGGCAACACCGAAGGCGATCTGCCGCGCATCCTCGACGAGTCCGAGCCCGACGAAGTGATCATCGCGATCCCCTCCGCGCCCGGCACCACGCGCGCGCGGGTGGTGCGCGAGTGTCGCCGCCGCTCGGTGCCGGTGCGCACGCTGCCGACGGTCTTCGAGCTGCTCCAAGACCAGGCCGGGATTTCACGACAGGTGCGCGAGGTGCGCGTCGAGGACGTGCTCGGCCGCGAGCCGGTCCTGATGGAGCTCGATAGCGTCGGCGCCTATTTGGCCGGCGAGACCGTGCTCGTGACCGGCGCCGGCGGCTCGATCGGCTCGGAGCTGTGCCGCCAGATCGCGCGCGTGGGGCCGCGGCGGATCGTGCTGCTCGACCACGCGGAGGACAATCTCTTTCAGATCCAGCGGGAGCTGCAGGACGAGCGCCACGTGCAGGCCTCGGTGTTGGCGGCGGTGCTCGCCGACTGCAAGGAGGACGAGCGCATGCGCGAGATCTTCGCCGAGCATCGTCCCACGGTCGTGTTCCATGCTGCCGCCTACAAGCACGTGGGGTTGATGGAGTCCAACCCTGTCGAGGCGGTCCGCAACAACGCGATGGCCACGCGGGTGGTCGCGCACGTGGCCGGGGAGATGGGGGTGGGGCGCTTCGTGCTCGTCTCGACGGACAAGGCGGTTGCTCCGGCGACGGTGATGGGCGCCTCCAAGGCGCTGGCCGAGTTCGCGCTTGAGGCCGCCACCGCGCGTTTCGCCGGCACTCGTTATGCCGCGGTGCGCTTCGGCAATGTGCTCGGCTCCTCGGGCAGCGTGGTGCCGATCTTCCGTCGTCAGATCGCGCGTGGGGGGCCCGTCACCGTCACCGACGAGCGCATGACGCGCTATTTCATGACCATCCCCGAGGCGGTGCAGCTGATCATCCGCTCGGGTTCGCTCGTATCCGACGGCGACCGCGGCGCTGACGTGTTCGTGCTGGATATGGGCGATCCCGTGCGGATCGTCGATCTCGCGCGCGCGATGATCGAGCTCTCGGGCCTTGACCCCGAGCGCGATGTGGCCGTGGAGATCGTCGGCCGCCGCGCCGGCGAGAAGCTGCACGAGGAGCTGTTCAACCGCTACGAGCAACTGCGTCCCACAAGGGCCGAGAAGATCATGCTCGCCGAACGCGAGCCGCTCGCGCCGGAGACGGTCGAAGCGATGTTCGACGAGATCAGGCTGCTGGTGTTCGAGGGCGACGCCGCCGGGCTGGCCGCGAAGGTTGGGGAGCTCTCGGCAGTGCGAGCCGAGCTCTCAGACGTCTCCGCAGGCGGCGCTCAGCGCGCGCAGCCAGGCTTGGGACACGGCGCTCAGGCGCCTGCGCCCCTCATAGACTCTCGGGAGCCATGAGTTCTCCTCGAAACACGTTCACGCCGTGAACACGTTGCCGCTCGCGCTCTCGCTGACGAGTTCGTTCACCAAGGTCGGGGCGATCGCCGGGTTCGCCGCGCTGCTGGGGATAGCTCTGCTGTCGCTGCTGGCTTTTGCCCAGGGGCGCGAGATGAAGCGTCTGCGCGAGTGGGCTGGGCGCGCCCCCGAGCGGGCCGCCGAGATGGAGCAGCGCGTCAGCGCCGAGGCCGCCGCTCGCATGCAGCGCGCCGGGGCGCCCGTGGCCGCCGCGGCTGCCGGGGCGCGCGTGGTCGAAGGGGGGGCACGCCCGGCGACCCCCGGCACACAGGGGGTGCCGCGCAAGACGCCGCTCGTTAGCGCGCCCGTGTCCACCGCCGTTAACGCCACGGTGGCCGCCGGCAAGATCGGTGCGGCGTCCGCTGCGGGTGGCGCCGGTCCCGCCGCTGTCGACCCAGCGCTCGCCGCCGACCCCGCCGCCGGCGTGACGGCTCAGAGCGCCGCTGCAAGCGCCGCCGCCCAAACCAGCGGCGCTCTGGCGGATCGCGCTCAAGCCGCTGCGGCTCAGCCGAACGCTGCCGTCGCCGGCGCCGGCGCGCCAGATCTAGCGCCCGCCGGTCCGGCCCACGCCGATGCGGCCCCGGCGCCTCTCGCGCCCGCTGCGTCGCCAGACTCGTCCGTGCCCGCTGTGCCCGCCTCCGCGCCAGAGCAGAAGCTCGCGGCGCTCGCCGCGAGCGCAGCCGGCGTGAGTCCTGTCGCCAAGGCCGCCGGCGAGGTCTCGCGAATGCCTGGAAGCGGCGGCGAGGCAGCAGTGCCGGCGAGCGCGAATGGCGAGCCGCCCGCTGTGCCCGGGACGACCCCGGCCCCCGCGACGGCCGCCGCGCGCGCCGCTGTGCCCTCGCCGCCCGCGGTCGCTCCCGCCGAGCCCACGCCACGCTCGCCCCTACCGCCCTCGCCCTCCGCGCCAAAGCCGGCTTTGCGTCCATCCCCAGCTGTCGCGGCCTCGCGGCCGATGGGCTCGCGCGCTGTTCCCGAGCGCGCGGGCGACTCTGCGCTGGGCGCCGCGCGCACCGCCGCCGCGGCGGCGGGCTCCGGACCCAAGTACTTCAAGCGGGAGCGCTCCGCCGGGCGCATGACCTTGCTGGTGTTGGGCGGCGTGGTTGTGGGCGTGGCGGCGATCGTCTTGGCGGTGTCGGCGCTGAAAGGCGGTGGGGCCAAACCGAGTGCGGCCCTGACACAGACCCCCGCGCACTCGACAGGGAGGCATGAGAACGCGCCTGCGGCGGTCTCTAATCCGAGCGAGTTGAGCGTCGCGGTGCTAAACGGGACGAGTACGACCGGACTGGCGCACCATCTGGCGTCGAACTTGCGCCAGAGCGGGTACACGCACGCGGAAGCCTCCTCGGCGGTGCCTCCGGGGACGCACGCCACGACCGTCGTGCAGTATGCGAGTGGGCATCGCGCCGATGGGCAGGCGGTCGCGAAAGCGCTCAACGTGACCCGCGTGCAGCCGATGGAAGCCAGCACCGCGTCCCTGGTCAGCCAGGCGGCGGTGGTCGTGCTGGCCGGCGCCGACCAAGCCGCCCAGATCAACGGCGGCGGTGGCCAGGGCAGCGGCGAACCGGCTGCTGGCACAGGGGGGGAAGCGGGGGCGGGGACCGGCGGTGAAGCTGGAAGCGGCTCAGGCGGCTCAGGTGGCGCGGGCGTAGGCGGCTCCGGTGAAGGCGCCGCCTCGAGCGGTCAGTGAGCTACCCGCAAATGGACTCAGAGCGCGCAACGGTGGGGTTCCTGGATGTGCCGGCGCGCTCGCCCAAGCCGCGCGAGCGCGGCATCACGCACGTGATCGACCGGGGGCTGTCGGTGGCCGAGGTCGACGGCCTGATCGAGACGGTGGGCGCCAGCGTGGACATCGTCAAGCTCGGCTGGGGGACGGCGCTCGTCACCGCGAACTTGAAGCCCAAGCTCGAACGCTATGCGGCGCACGGGATCCCGGTGGTGCTCGGCGGCACGCTTACCGAGGTCGCGATCAAGCAGGGACGCGTGGAGGGGCTGATCGCATGGCTACACGAGCTGGGGCTGCGCCACGTCGAGGTCTCCGACGGGACGATAACGCTTGAGCCAAAGGTCAAGACTCATCTGATCCGCACGCTCGCGGAGGAGTTCACCGTGCTCTCGGAGGTGGGCAGCAAGGACGCCGACTTCATCATGGCGCCCTACGTTTGGGTCGAGCAGATCGAACGGGACCTGGAGGCGGGCGCTTGGAAGGTGATCGCCGAGGCGCGCGAGTCTGGCACCGCCGGCATCTATCGCGCCGACGGCGAGGTGCGTACCGGCCTGATCGACGAGATCGTGCATGCGATCGACGCCGAGCGGTTGGTCTTCGAGGCGCCGCGGCGCGAGCAGCAGGTTTGGCTGCTGCACCGTTTCGGCAGCGAGTGCAACCTCGGCAACATCGCGCCCGAGGACGTGCTCTCGTTGGAGACGCTTCGCTTGGGATTGCGCTCGGACACGGTCGAGCGTTTCGCCCGGGACGGCGGGGCTTGAGCGGCGCGCAAGCCGGCGACGCTCCGATGCCGGTCGATGGTGGCGGCGTACGCGCCCGGGCGCGAGGCCGGAGTCCCGACGGCGTGCGGGGGGAGCGCTTGGCGCGGATCATATTTGCGCTGCTCGTGGTCGGTTGCTTTGCGGCGCTGCTGATCACACAGAGGCTCAAGCACACCCCGACGCTCGTTCAGGAACCGAAGCTGACACGCGTGATCGCGCCTGCCTCAAGCGGCGAATCGCGCGAAGAGCACATCGCCTTCAAGCTCGCAAAAGCGGATCGGGTGACCGTGGTCGTCGAAAGCTCCTCCGGTGAAATGGTGGCCACCCTCGTGCGGAACCTGCCCGTGGGACGCTACAAAATCCTGTCGCTGCGCTGGAACGGCCATGGCGGGACGGCGCACGGCTATTCGGTGCTGCGCAAGGCGGACGGGTACACGACGCTGGTGGCCCACAACCGCGGAGCGCTTGCGCCGCCTGGCGAATACAGCGTGCGTGTGGAGTTGCGCAAAGAAGATCGCTCGGTGCCGTTCCCGCACACGTTCAAGTTGGTGGGGCCGTGAGTCGGCGCCGGTTGGACCGTCCAAATATGGCTGCTCCCCACGCGCAGGGGCATAGCGGTTCGTGACCTCAGAATCCCGCCCAGCCCCTCTGCGCGCTTTGCTCACGCATCGAGGGGCGTGCTCGTGACCGCCGCCATTCTGCCGAGTACGCCAGTGCTCGCCGGCGCTGTGCTTGCTGCATTGATTGTGATCGCGGGCTTGACGGTCGTGATGCGCCGCGACCCACGGGCCTTTCCGCTGCTTGCGGTGCTCGCGCTGCCGTTCAGGCTGCCGATCTCAGCTGACGGGCGCACCGTGAACCTGCTGCTGCCGTTGTACGCGGTTGTGGCCGCGGGGGTGCTCGCACACCTCCTGCCGCGCCTGTTGCGTCGCCCCGGCGGTTATGACTCCGGACGCAAGCCGATCCTGCTCGACTGGCTGTTGCTCGCCTCGGTCGGCCTGTACACGCTGCAGATCGTCTATTCGTCAGACCCTGGGAAGGGGGCCGAGAACCTTCTGTTTTTCTATATCCCGTTTGGGCTGCTGTACGTGCTTTTGCGCGAGGCGCCGTGGACGCGAGGACTGTTGCTCACCTGCCTTGCCGCAGCGGTAGGGCTCGCCGTCCTGTTCGCCGGCGTCGGCTTCATCGAGTACTACCGCAAAGCCCTGTTCCTGAACCCGAAGGTGGTGGCCGCGAACGAGTACGACAACTATTTCAGAGTCAACTCGTTGTTCTTCGATCCCAGCATCTACGGCCGCTTCCTGGCGCTTGTGATGATCGCGGTGACGACCGTCGTGCTTTGGAGTCGCGAAAAACGCACGCAGCTGTGGGGTGCGGCAATCCTCGCTTGGCTGCTTGTGGGGCTCGTGACCAGCTTCTCCCAGTCGAGTATCGCGTCGTTGCTGCTTGGTCTCGGGGTCCTGGCCGCCTGGCGCTGGGACGTGCGCGGCACCATATACGTGTCGGTTGCGCTGGGCGCAATCGCGGCGGTGTTCGTGCTCGTTGCGCCCTCAAGCTTGCACTTCGGCTTGAAGGGGTCGGGCGGCTCGGCCAACAATGCGACGAGCGGGCGCGCGAAACTGGTCACGGGCGGGCTGGAATTGTTCGTCGATCGGCCGCTTGGCGGGTACGGCTCGGGCTCGTTTGAAACCGAGTACCGCCGCCACGAAGGCGGCACCGCGGCGAATGCCGTGTCGGCCTCGCACACGATTCCCGTAACGATCGCCGCCGAGCAGGGAATCGCCGGCCTGGCGCTGTACGCGGCTCTGATTCTGACAGCGCTCGCGACGCTGTTTCGCGGTGCTGGCCGCTCGCCACCACGAATCGCCATCGCCGCCTGTTTTGCCGCGCTCGTGCTGCACACCTGGGTATACGCCGACTTCCTGGAGGATCCGCTGACCTGGACGCTGCTCGGGCTCGGGGTGGCGTTGGCGGTGGCGTGTAGCGGGGGGCCTGCAGGGGATGGCGAGGTTCGCGTCTGCGAGGCCCTTACCGTGTCTCCGGCCGCCTCGCAAAGGTGAGGAGCCGGTGGAGCCGGCTGGAGGTCGCTGCTCCTCGCAAGGGTGAAATGCAGAACCGGAAAGGTCGTATGTGGGCGCGGCCGTTAGGTTCTTGCTGGTGCTTGGCTACCTGAAGCGACTGATAACGACGGGCGCCGCCTACCAGGCCGCGGAAATCGTCGCCAAGGGCATCGCCGTGATCACGCTGCCTTTGTACACGGCGCACGCTTCGACGAAAGCCTACGGTGCCTACAACCTGCTGCTCACGACGGTGATCTTGGCCAGCATCGTGCTGCGTCTTGGCGTGGGTGAGGCGTTCGTGCGCTTCTACTTCACCGACGAGGACCAGGCGCGCCGCGCGCGCATCGCGCGTACGGCGACGGCCACGGTGGCTTGGACAACGACGGTCGTGTCGCTGATCTGCGTGGCGCTCGCCGGACCGCTGTCCAAGCTGGTCCTCGGCTTTGACGATCCGCTGCTGATGGACTGCGCGATTCTCGGGCTGTGGGCCTTTACGAACATCGAGATGGCCTATGCGCAGTTGCGCGTGGACGAGCGCGCGCGTGCCTACATGTTCGCCTCCGGCGCGAACGTGGCGATGACGGTCGTCTTCACGATCGCGCTGGTCGTGTTCGCCGGGCAGGGCGCGCGCGGGCTGTTGCTCGGCAACTTCGGCGCCAGTGCGCTGGTCGTGCTGGGTCTCTGGTGGGTGTTGCGCCGGCGCTTCTCGCTGCGCGTTCGGCCGGCCGACCTGCGTGCGATGCTTGCCTTCGGACTGCCGACGGTGCCGGCCGACGCGAGCGTTTACGCGCTGCAGGTCTTGGATCGCTATTACCTGTTTCGCGTCGTCAGCAATGGTGCCGCCGGCGAATACGCGATTGCGGTGCAGCTCGCGACAGTTGTGTTCGTGTTCGTGCGCGGCTTCCAGTACGCGTGGCCACCGCTTGCCTATTCGATCGACAGCGACATCGAGGCTTCAAAGCTGTATTCACTTGTCACCACCTATTTCGTGCTGGCCACGGGCGTGGTTGTCGCCGCCGTGGCGCTGCTCGGGCGCTGGCTCGTGCGCCTGCTCGCCCACCCCGAATACTTTGGCGCGCATAGGGCGTTGCCGTGGCTGGCGCTCGGCTGGACTCTGTACGGGCTCTATCAGGTGATGATCGTGATCACCGGGCGCGCCCGCGTGATGCAGCGCAACATTCCCGCCGCGATGGCCGGGCTCGTGGTCAACGTGGTACTGTTGCTGGCGCTCGTCCCGAAATCCGGTCTCGGTCTGGGCCTCGCCGGCGCCGGCATCGCGCTTTGCGGCGCTTACGTGGCGATGGTCGCGACAATGCATCTTCTGACTCGCAACGTCTTCGCGGTGGACTTCGAGTGGGGTCGCCTCGGTTGGCTGACCGCGATCTTGCGAGCGTTGCGGTATCGGGCGAGCTGCTGCTGCCCACCGCCGGCCTTTTGGGGTTCGTGGCGCGCGCGCTTTGGCTGGCGCTGATCCCAGTGTTGCTGGTGCTGACACGCTTCTTTGCCCCCAACGAGCGACAGCAGGCACGTACGCTCTTGCTCGACGGGCGCAGACGGGTGGCGGCCTTTCGCAGCGGGCACGGCGACGTGGAGGCCTATGCCGAGGACCCGTTGCGCGACATCTGACAGCCGGATGGCTGCGCATTGCGGCGTCCTCGCTCGCTCATGTGCAGAGCACGTTTGCTCACTGCGTCGTTGCCCTGCTTGTCCTCCGACTGTCAGAACGCCAATGCGCGATCCGCAAAACTTGGATTTGCGTAACTCTGCCATGCATGGTTCGCGCGAAAATCTCAAGCTACGCGGGGGTTTTGCCGATTATGGCCGCGTGCGTGAGCTCACTGTAAATCCAACCCGATTGGCCGGTCGGCGCGAGTTGGCACGTCGTGCCGAGGCGCTGCGCCGCTACCGCGCCGACGAGCGCGTGCAGAGCATCGCGGCCGCCGGAGAGCTGGCCTACCTGCGCTCGCAGCTTAGAGCGGCCGCCCGGCTGACCGCGCGGCTGGCGGCGACCCGCGACGTCGATGAGATGGCGCAACTGGTCGTCGACGAGTTGCACGAGACGTTTGCCTTCTACCTCGCGGCGGTGCAACGGCTGGAGGAGGACGGCGTGCTGCGCCTGATGGCCGGGCGCGGGCCGCTGGCCGAGGTGATGACGGAGTTCCTGATCGTCGAGCAGTCCGTGAGCGAGGGCGTCAACGGGCGTGTGGCCCGCTCGGGCGTGACCGCCCTGGTGGCCGACACGCGCGAGGATCCCGACTACATCGCCCGCGACCCGCAGACCGATCCGCGCTCTGAGCTGAGCGTCGCGATCGTCGTCGACGGTGCGGTGTGGGGCGTGCTCAACATCGAGGCGGTCGAGCCTGAAGCGCTCGGCGACGCCGAGGCGGTGCTCGTGGAGGCGATCGCCGCGAGCTTCGGTTCGGCGGTGCACAGGGCCGGGTTGATCTCGGACATCGAGCACGCCTTCACGAACACGCTGGCGATCGTGACGAGCACCGTCGAGGCCAAGGACGACTACACCGCCTGCCACGGTAGCGACGTTGCTACGTTGGCCGAACGGGTGGCGCTGCGCATGGGGCTGAGCGCGAAACAGGCGCGTGAGGTGCACTATGCGGCGATGCTGCACGACGTCGGCAAGATCGCTGTGCCGAGCGAGATCCTCTGTAAGGAAGGACCCCTGACCGAGGACGAGTGGGTTGTGATGCGCAGCCACACCATCGTCGGCGCCGAGCTGGTCGAGCGCATCGATACCTTCTCCCACCTGGCTCCGGCCGTGCGCTCCAGCCACGAGCGCATCGACGGCAAGGGGTATCCCGACGGTCTGGCGGGCGAGCGGATACCGCTGGCGGCGCGGATCATCTCGGCTTGCGACACCTATGACGCGATCGTCACCGACCGTCCCTATCGCGCGGCCCGCAGCTCCGCGCAGGCTCGCGCGGAGCTGCTGCGCGTGAGCGGCACGCAGCTGGACGAACGGGTGGTGGGCGTGCTACTGCAGGAGCTGGCTGGCTCGTAGTTCGCGGTTGTACGCCTCGGCCGCCTCACGCAGACCCTCGCCGCGCGCGGGGAACAACGTGGCGGTCACGTGGCGCCAATAGCGTTTGGCGCTGTGTCCGGGCAGCAGAGACGCAGCCAGCGCGCGCTCGGCGTAGGCGAGCGCAGTCAGCCAACGCACAGCAAGCGCCGCCCCGGGGGAATGGTGCTTGTGCATGTAAAGCTCGCGGTTGCGCGCAAGTTCGACGATGCGCCGCTCTGGCACCGCGCCGGTCGCCAGCTGCTCGTGGTGGATCGCCATCGCGCCGGGCACATAGAGGCTGCGCCAACCCGCGTCGCGCAAGCGCCGGGCGAAGTCGACCTCGTCGGAGTAGACGAAGAAGTCCGGGTCCAGGTAGCCGACCTGGGCGGCTGCCGCCGTTCGGACGAGCAGCGCCGAGGACTGGCACCAGTCGACCTCGCGCGTGAGCGCCCCCTTGCTCTGCACGGTGTAGAGCCGCTGCAGGCAGAGGGCGCCGGCGAGCGCGCTCAGCGGTGTCGGGAAGCGCCATGCACAGGCTTGTTCGGCTCTGGCGGGGTGTGTGCTTGGGTCGGCTTGCTTGGGTCTGGCGGGGTGTGTGCTCGAGTCGGCTTGCTGGGTTGCCGTGGGCGGTCGGCCATCGGCGCGCGGCGAGGGCTCCGCGGGCCGCAGCAGCCTGGCCCCGGCGCAGGCCGCGTCGGGGTGGCTCTGCAGGGCTTCGCGCAGCGCGAGCGTGGCGCCCGGCAGCAGCTCGGAATCCTCGTTGAGCAGCAGCGCGTAGCGTCCGCGCGCGCGCCCCAACAGCTCTGAGTCGTTGAGCGCCTTGCCGCGTCTGTCGCTGAGCGCGATCACCTCCCCGACGCCCTGTCTGCCGGCGCTTGCCGCAAGTGCAGGGTGGCTGCGCGCCGCGTCGGCAGAGCCGTCGCGCGAGCCGTTGTCGAGCAGCAGCACCTCGCTGGCGAACGGCAGGTCGGCCCGCTCGCGCGCAATCGCATCGAGGCCCCGCAGCATCAACTGGCGTTGGGATGTGTTCACAATGCAGTAGCTCAGCTCGATCTCGCCCATCGGGCGTGACCTTAGGGCAGATTCTGCCCGGACGATGAGCTGGTCCGGTCGGGAATGCACAACTTCAGGCACCGTGGATGGTTGAACTTCGTAGGCCTACATGCACTAGAATTGTCTAGGCATCCGGCTTTTCTGCTAGGTGGACTAGGCTTATGGGTCTCTGGGATCGTAAGAGGAGAGGGGTCTGTTCTAATGGGACAAGACATCAACAGTCATAGGGAGGGATCGATGGGGAATCATTCTTTGCGTGCGCGCATGTCCGTGCGCTCGCGTATCTCAACCGCCGCGCTCGCGCTCGGCGCGGCAGCGACGGCCGCCGCCTTTGCAAGCGCCGGCGCCGGCGCCGCTGGGCCGCAGGCTACGGCGGCGCGTACGCTCGACTTGAACGACAGCGCCAGCCTGCATTTGGAAAACAAACATGGGCTCGTGCTCAAAGAGGGGGGCAAGGCGAAAGGGTCTCTCAGCGGCCCGCTCTATTTGCAGCTCGACGTCCAATCGACTCGCAGCGTCACAGCGCAGGTGCAGGTGTATCCCAAAGGCGGCTCTGTCAGCGGCGACGCCAAAGCGAGCTATCACGTGACCGGCTCGACGGCGAGCTTCTCGGGCACGATGACGGTCACCAAAGGCAGCGGGACCTACTCGAAAGCGAAAGCCTCGGCTCTCAGCTTCAGCGGCACCATCCAACGCTCGAACGACGCCGTAACGGTGCACGTGAGCGGAAACATGTCGTACTAGCGAGCGGAGGCACCTTGACCAGAGTGCGGACACCCAGGGCTCTCGCCCTACCGCTTGCGCTGCTAGTGCTCTGCTGTTTGGCCGGGTCGGCTCAGGCAGCGGAGACGGTCGCCTTGCAA
>Ga0210395_10004290_pt1 | contig 10973 bp, 11 predicted proteins | sample IncBWH4OmetaG_FD_150861 | JGI IMG/M metagenome (GOLD analysis project Ga0210395, IMG submission 150861) | Forest soil microbial communities from Barre Woods Harvard Forest LTER site, Petersham, Massachusetts, United States - Inc-BW-H-4-O ...
GTGCAGCGCGACTGCATGCACGACACCGGCCTGCCGAAAAATCCAAAAGAGGTTTCATAATGGACGGCATTCACGACATGGGCGGCATGCATGGTTTCGGCAAAGTCGAGCCCGAGCCGAACGAGCCGGTGTTTCACGCGGCGTGGGAAGGCCGCACGCTCGCGCTCAACCGCGCCATGGGCTACACCGGCATCTGGACCATCGACCAGACCCGCTACGGCATCGAGAAGCTGCCGCCGGATGTCTATCTGACCAGCTCCTATTACAGGAAATGGGCGGTGCGGCTGGAAAACCTCGTCGTCGAGCTCGGCCTCGCCGGCGCCGATGAGATCAAAGCCGGCCACGCGCTGCGCCCAGGCAAGACGCTCAAACGCAAGCTCACCGCCGCCGACGTGCCGAACACATTGTCGCGCGGCTCGTTCAGCCGTCCGGCCAAAGCCCCTGCCCGCTTCAAAGCCGGCGACCGCGTGCGCACCAAGAATATTCACCCCGAAACCCACACGCGCTTGCCGCGCTATGCGCGCGAAAAAGTTGGCGTCGTCGAGGCGATCCGCGGCTGTCACGTCTTTCCCGACACCGCCGCGCTGGGCAAAGGCGACGATCCGCAATGGCTCTACACCGTATTGTTCGACGGCCGCGAATTGTGGGGCGAGACTTCCGACCCCACGCTGAAGGTCTCGATCGACGCGTTCGAGCCGTATCTGGAACCGGCATGACGACTATCCTCCCCCTGAAAGGGGGAGGAGCGAGCGTAGCGAGCAGGTGGGGGTCTGCGGCGGCAACGCTTGCGCAAGCGGTGAGGCCGCGGACCCCCACCCTACCCTCCCCCTTTCAAGGGGGAGGGATTTGGACAGCGCCGCTGGCGAAGCGATAGCCAGGTGAGCAGAGAGGTTTGATGACCGCCGACGCCGCCACGCGCCGCGCCACCCAGTCGGTCGCGAGCATTCCGCGCAACGACGACGGGCCGGTATTCCACGCGCCGTGGGAAGCGGAAGCGTTCGCGCTGGCGCTGTCGCTCAACGAGCGCGGCCTGTTCACCTGGAAGGAATGGGCGGCAACGCTCGGCGACGAGATCAAGAAGGCGCAAGCCGCCGGCGATCCCGACACCGGCGAGACTTATTATCACCATTGGCTCGCCACGCTGGAACGCATCGTCGCCGAAAAAGGCGTCACCGACGCGCGGCAACTGCAACGCACGCGCCACGCCTGGGAGCATGCCTGCGCGCGCACGCCACACGGCACGCCGATCGAGCTAAGGCCGGGCGACTTCCACGATTGAACTCTCGTCGACTAGAGTCCTCACAAGTTCGACCGCGGGCATCGCGCGTGAGCGCGCAACTCCCTGCCCCGCCCACAGCGAGATGAAGCCCGCATCGCCCAGTCGTCCGGCGGCATTGCGCATCGGCCGTGTCAGATCGTTCTGCTGGCGGAACGGCAGGATGGCCTGTTCGTTGCCGGCCACCATGGCGATGAACGTATTGGCAATGCCGCGCGCCGGCCGGCCGGAGAATGCGCGGGTGATGACGGTCGTGTCATTCTTGGCTTCGAGCAGCGCCCGCTTGTAAACGGCGGGCGCGCCCGATTCCGGGCAAGGCAAAAAGGCAGTGCCGAGTTGCACGGCGGCGGCGCCGAGCTTCATGGCGGCCGCGACATCGCGCCCATCCATGATGCCGCCGGACGCAATGACCGGCAGCGCAACACTCGCGCAAATGTCGCGGACCAGCGTGGCGACGGGAATCATCGAATCTTCGAACGGCGCGGCGAAGCTGCCGCGATGGGCGCCTGCCTCCGCGCCTTGGGCGACGATCGCATCGACGCCGGCTTGCGCCAGGCGGCGCGCCTCGTCCACGGTCGTCGCCGTGCCGCTGACGGCGATGCCGCGCTTCTTCAGCATCGCGATCTGCTCGGATGACGGCATGCCGAATGTGAAGCTGAAGACCGGGGGCCGTTCCTCCAGCACGGCCGCGAACTGCTCATCGAAGGGATTGGCCGGCACCGGCGGCAGCACGGGCGGCGGCAATCCGAGCCGCGCATGCGCCTGCCGCATGATATCGAGCATCGGCTGCGGATCGACCTTGCGGTCGCTGTCATAGCCGCCGGCAAACAGATTGATATTGAACGGCCGCGACGTGAGCTGCCGGATGCGGCGGATCGCGGCGGCTATTTCATCAGGGTTCGCATAAGCGCCGCCCCACGCGCCCTGACCGCCGGCGTTCGACACCGCGGCGGCCAGCTCCGGCGTACCGCCGCTTCCGGCCATGGGCGCGAGCAGGATCGGATGCTCGATACCGAGGCGGTTCAAGAATGCGTTTGGGGCCATTGCCGTTGCTCTGCGCGGACCGCCCTTCAAGATAGGATGTGGCCTTGCCGGCACAATGGAAAATTGCGACGCTGTGCCATCTTCATTGGCGAATGCCGGCTTCGACCGGCGCGAACGAAGTCTTTCAGGATGGCACAATAACGCCGTATCGTCGGGAGGACGTCATGTCAGGTCAAACCGTAAAAATCCGCTCCAGCGAAGGCGGCGAATTCGATTGCTATCTGGTCGCGCCGAAGGCCGATGCGGCCAAGGATGCAGCCAAGTCCGACGGAACGATGCCGGCCATCGTGCTGGCGTCCGCGGTGCACGGCGTCGACACCGACATCCGCGCCATCGCCGACGAATTTGCCGCAAACGGCGTCATCGCCGCCGCGCCCGATCTGTTCTGGCGCACGCTGCCGGGTCCGCTGTCCCATGACGACACCCGCACCCAGCAGCGCTCGCAGCCGCGGCTCGAGAAGATCAAGACCGGCGAGCGCGATCTCGTCGACATGCTCGCCTATCTACGTACCCTTGCGCAGTTCAACGGCCAGGCCGCGGTGATGGGTTTCTGCTACGGCGGCCCCTACGCCATCCTCGGGCCGAAACGGCTTGGCTACGCCGCCGGCATTTCCTGCCACGGCAGCCAGTTCCTCGATTACGTGCAGGAGCTCGACGGCGTGCGCGAGCCGGTCTGCATCATCTGGGGCGACCGCGACAGCCGGGCGCCGGCCGAGGTGCTGGACGCCTATCGCCCCATCCCCGCGCGCATGAAGAATGTCGAGGTGCACATCTTTCCGGGCGTGCTGCACGGCTACATGATGCGTGCCGCCGGACCGGCGTTCGACGCCAAGACGCGCGAATTCTCCATGGCGCGGGCCAACGCCATTCTCGACGGGCCGCGCAGCGGCGCACCGTCAAAGCTGCGTCAGGCGTCGTAGGGCGTCTTCAAAAACTACTTCTTGTCGTCGTCATCGTCGCGCGTGGTGATCTCCGCGGCGTGCGGATCTGCGTGCGGTATGGCGTACTCGGCCTCCAAGGCTTCCGCGTGCTCGACCAATTCGATGCTGATGATTTCCAGTTCCTTGCTGGTCACCGCGTCGGTACAGTCGCGCGACATGCGGCTACAGCGTGTCGCCAGGTGACGAAGATATTCAGCGAGGGCAATGGGCATAAGGCCTCGTCCAATCCCGGTAAAGCCAAATTGGCGCTGTGAATTATGCCGGAACGGGCATCGATGTTCCGGCGATAAGCCAGCGCCCTTACGGGTGCGGTCCCCGGCGCGGAAGCAACTTGCTGTTAAACGGGCCGCGGTCGGACAAAACGATATTTAAAGTCAAATAGTTAGGCAGGGATTGGGTTGACGCCACCGCGCCGCGTGGCGTTCAAGACCGCCCAGAAAGACCCGCCGCCGCGAGATCGCTGGCCAGCCGGTCGACGATCGCCGGCGCATAGAAGAATCGCGCCAGCGTGCCGCGAGTGTCGTCGCGCCACGCCGGGTCGAGCGCCACCAGCCGGGAGAGCGCGCGCGTGGCGGCTTCGCTATCGGCCCTGGCCGCGGCGGCGAGCGCGCGCGCAATCAGACCGAGCTGGAAGGAATCGTTGGTGATCTGGTCGGCGTGGAAGACGGCGCTGGTGATATCGCCGCGCAGATATTCGCCGAGGAACAGGAAGAATTCCTCGAACGGCGGCCGCACCGTGCCGTCGTTGCCGGCCTGGCGCAACGTGGCCAAGCCCTTGTCGATATCGCCGCTCGCGATCAGGCGCGCGCCGTAGGAGCCCAACAGACGCATGTCGTAGCGGTTGAGCGAGATCGCCTTGTTGGCGGCATCGAATGCCGCGGCGAGGTCGCGGCGGGCGAATTGGATGACGAACAGCATCTCGTAGGCGCGCGAGGATTCCGGATTCAATTCGACGCCACGCCGCGCCGCGGTGAGCCCGCGTTCGAGCGGCGGCGTGTCGCCTGGGCGCGTGCCGAGATCGTAGAGATAGTCCCGCAAATAGATCGCCGCTAGATAGCTGAAGCCGAGCGCAAAACCCGGATCGCGCGTTGTCAGCTGTTCGAGGCAGTCGCGCCCGCGCTCCTGCTGGGCCGGGTCGAACGAGCTGAACGAATCGATGACATCGACCAGGCAGCGATAGCGCGGATCGGTCAGCGTGCCGTCCAGAACCTTGGCGCGCTGACGGGTATAGATCACGCCGAACGGCTGCAGCAATATGCCGGCAAGCTCGCGCACGATCCGCTCTTCGGCGGCAGCCCTGTCGTCGCCGCCGAGCACGCGATCGAACACGCGCGACCAGACGATGCTGCCGTCGGCGACGTCGATCAGCCTGAACGACAGACGCGCCGCGCCGTCGTCGGCATATTCGACCGAGCCTGAAAATCGATAGTTGGCGTTCGCATCGCGCGCCGGCGCGGTCTCATTGCCGGTCGCGACTTGGTGGTCGGCGGATTCCAGCTGAACATTGACCAGATCGAAATGGGTGAAGGCGTTGCTCAGCGTTTCCTGCAGCGAGAGCGCGGCAATGCTGCGCGGTCCTGGCATGCCGCTGACCTCGAACGGCGGCACCATCAGAACCGGCAGCCCATTGCCGGGCGGCAGCGCTGCGGCCGCGGGCTGCGCTGTGCCAGGTGCCATAGCGACGCCCGGCGCCGGCACGCGGCGTTGCGACAACGCCACGACGACGGCGATCACGATCAGCGCCACGGCCGCCACCACCAGCAAGCGGATCGACCAGAACCGATCGAGCGTCGACGAATGCGCCGTCACGCCGGGAAAAGCGGGGCGCCGGGTGAGGGTTGGGATATAGCTGCCGCGCGGCAGGTCGATGCGGATCGTATCGTCGGCGCCAAGCCCCGCGTAATAGCGATCGATGGTGCGGCGTAACCGTGTCGCCTCGACGCGGACGATCGGATCGAGCTGCGGATCGAATTTGGCGTCGCGGCGCAGCACGTCGACGCCGATCGTATAGGCCTTGATGCGGTCGCTCTTGCCTTGCAGCACCGACTCGACGACGAAACGCAAAAACGCGCCGAGCTGGGGCGAGCGATTGAAATCGTCGCTCGCCGTCATGCGTTCGAGCTGGGCCCGGACCTCGTCCGGGGTCGGCAGATTGCTGGTCGCTTCGTCCATCGTTCTGGGAATCCCCAGATGAGCCCCGTTCGGGGTCATTGATTGGACAATCGTACCGCGGTCGCCCTTTTGGCCGGGATCGTGCCTGCCAAGTGCCGGCACAATACCACGTCCAAATCCCGTGGTATGCGGCGAAAACAGTGTCGCCACGTCAGGCCGGCAACGTCGGGACCAGGCGAAGCGAGGAGCCCGCAATTACGGACTACAGCATCCCGAGCAGATGCGGCAGCCAGAGCGAGATGGCGGGGATGTAGGTCACCATGACCAGGAAGATCAGCATGGTGAGGAGCCACGGCAGCACCGCAACCGTGAGCTCGGTGATGCCCATCTTGGTGATACCGGAAGCGACGTAGAGATTGAGCCCGACCGGCGGATGGCACAGGCCGACTTCCATGTTGACCGCCATCAGGATGCCAAGGTGAACCGGGTGCACGCCGAGCCGCGCCGCCATGGGAAACAGGATCGGCGCCATGATCAGCGTGATGGCGGCGGGATCCATGAAGTTGCCGGCGGCCAATAGCACGATGTTGGTGACCAGGAGGAAGGCGACGATGCCAAAGCCTTGCGCGGTCATCCATTCGGCCATCGACTGCGGAATTTGTTCCGAAGTGAGCAGCCAGGAGAACACCGCCGCGTTGGTGATGATGTAGAGGATCATCGCGCTCATGGCGGCGGCCTTGAGCAGCACCGCCGGCACTTCGGAGAATTTCAGGCCCTTGTAGACGAACACGGCGATGACGAAGGAGTAGACCGCGGCGCAGGCGGCGGCTTCGGTCGGCGTGAACAGGCCGGAATAGATGCCGCCGAGCACCAGTAGGATCAGCATCAGGCCCCAGACACTCTCACGGAACGCGTGCCAGCACTCGCGCCAATTGGAGCGCTTGAGGCGCGGATAATCGTAGCGCCAGGCGCGGTACCAGGTGGTCGCGCCCAGCATGAAGGCGAGGATCAGCCCGGGCACCAGCGCCGCGATGAACAACTGACCGATCGAGGCGGAATCGACCACCGCGCCGGTTGGTCCGCGCGGCTGCATGCCGCTGGTCGCCACCGCATAGATCACGAGGTTGATCGACGGCGGAAACAGGATGCCGAGCGCGCCGGAGGTGGCGATGACGCCTGCGGAAAAGCGCGGCGGATAGCCTTGCTCCATCAAGGCCGGCAGGATGATCGAGCCGATGCCGACCACAGTGGCGACCGACGAGCCGGAAATCGCCGCGAACAAGGCGCAGGCGACGACGCCGGCGAGCCCCAAGCCGCCATACCAGTGCCCGATCATCGAAGTGGCGAAATCGATCATGCGCCGCGCCACGCCGCCGGCGGTGAGGAAATTGCCGGCCAGGATGAAGAACGGGATCGCCATGATCTCGAAGCGGTCGATGCTGGTGAACAACTTTAAGCCCACCATCTTCGGGTCGACGTCGGAGAGAATGAAAAGATAAGTCAGCACCGAGAGCCCGAGCGCGATCGAGATCGGCATGCCGCACGCCATCAACGCGAGCAGCAGCGCGAACAAAAGCTCTGCGCGCACCGTGTGCGACAATTCGATGATATGCAGCCGCGCCGCGAAGCAGATCAGCGCCAGCGCCACCGGGATGATGATGATCAGCGCCGCCGTGATGGCGTCGCCATAGGAGCGCGGCGCGGCGGGTTTTGCCATTTGCGACACCGCGGTCATCGCGCCGCCTCACCGGCCGGGACGGTCTCGCCGAGCTGCGTCGTGTCGTGCGGCTCCTCGTATTCGATGCCGTGGCCCTGATGCGGCACGTAACCGGTGCGCAGGAAGCGCCACATCACCTGCAGGAAGCGAAAACACATCAGGTAGGAGCCGAGCGGAATGCATAGATAGACGATCCAGCTCGGCAATTCGAGCTCAGGCGAGGTCTGATCCGGATCGAGCTCGTAGACATAGACGGCGCCGAGCGTGCCGATGACGCCGGTGAACAATGCGCCGCACAGCAGCGCGAACACGATCACCGGCTTGCGCGCAGCCGGCGACAGCCGTTTGACGAAAACATCGACGCCGACATGGATGCCGGTGCGCACGCCAAGCGCCGCGCCGAATTTCGCCATCCACACGAACATGTAGGTGGACAGCTCGTTGGCCCAGGACAGATGGACGGCGACGAGCCCGGTATAGACCCAGTTCGCCGTATATTTGAGGAACGGCAGATCATGCACGCCGGCCCAGCGGGCCAAACTCGCGGAATTGCTGGCGCCGTACCGGTGGACGACGGCAACGAAAGTGATCGCCGTCGCCATGGCGATCAGCGAGACGATGATCACCTCTTCGAGCCGATTAAGGATACGGTCGAGCACCGGATGTCCCTCAGGAGCTAAAATCCCTTCCCGCTAGGGGAAGGGATCAAGCAGCTTTAGGACTGGGGCGGGACGAAGCCCGAGGCTTTATAGACCCGGTCGATGAAATCCTTGCCGAAGCGGCTCTGCATTTCCTTATGCACCGGCATAAGCTTGGCAATCCAGGCGGCCTTTTCGGTGTCGGTCTGCTGATGGATCTGCATCTTGCCGGTGGCCTTGATCGTATCCATCGCGGTGACGTTGTCCTTGGCCGCGGTGTCGTCGAAGAACTGCGTCGATTCCTTCACCGCGCGGTCGAGGCCTGAGCGCACGTCCGGCGGCAGCCCATCCCAGAACTTCTTGTTGGTGATCAGCGAATAGGTCAGGCGGCCGTGATGCGACACGGTGAGATATTTCTGCACGTCGTAGAGCTTTTGCGTCGAGATATTGGACGGCACGTTGTCCTCGCCATCGGCGACGCCGGTCTGCAGGGACTGATAAAGCTCGCCGAAGGCGATGATCTGCGGAATGGCCCCAAGCTCGCGGGCCACGGCGTCAAGCACCTTCGAGCCCTGGATGCGCATTTTCAGACCCTTGAAATCGTCGGGCATGATCAGCGGCACATTGGCGGTATAGACATGGGCGCCGTTGTCCCAATAAGCCAACGGCTCGACGCCCTTGTCCTCGAGCTTCTTGTTGAGCTCGCCCATCATCGGGCTCGCCATCATCTGCCGGGCATGGGTGTCGTCGGTCATCAGAAACGGCAGATCGAAGACGTCGAATTCCTTGACGCCGAGCGGGCCGAATTTCGAGATCGACGGCGCCAAAAGCTGCACCGAACCGAGTTGCAGAGCTTCGAGCTCTTCCTTGTCCTTGTAGAGCGAGGAGTTCGGATAGACTTCGACGGTCACTTTGCCGTCGGTGTATTTTTCGGCGAGTTGCTTGAACAGCAAAGCCGCCTTGCCCTTGGGTGCGTCCGGCGTCACCACGTGGCTGAATTTGATGATGATCGGATCGGCAAGCGACGGGCCCGCGAGCGCCAGAACGAATGTGGCGGCGAGCGCAAAAGCAAAACGTTTCATCGATTTCCTCCCCGACGCAGCCGTTCCGGCCGCCCAAAATGTTGCCCATTCCTAGCGCGAATGGCGCACGGGGCCAATGCCGCACGCCATGTGCCGTGATGTTGGTTAATGGCGGCAAAGTGTAGCAATTCGGCGACCCTTCCTGGTCGCGCTGGCGGCGAAAGCTTGGGGCTGGTGGCCGCCCGCTGTAATGTTATATTGTTACATTATGGCGCATCATCATCATGCCGGCGCGGCCCATCCGTCGCCGGTCCTTTCGCCTTCATTGCTGCGGCTTTCGGCATCGAAGCGGCTGGCGCTGGCCGGCGCGCTGACCGCGCTGATCTGGGCCGTGGTGCTGTGGGCCAGCCGTTGAATTCACCGTCATGAGCTCCGATACCGCTCCGGCATTGCAGTTCCGCGATCTCACGCTCGGCTATGACCGGCATCCTGCAGTGCATCATCTCAACGGCGTGGTGGAGACGGGTTCGCTGATCGCTGTCGTCGGGCCGAACGGCGCCGGCAAGTCGACGCTGTTCAAAGGCGTCGTCGGGACGCTGAAGCCGCTGGCGGGCAGCATCGAGCGCGACGGTGCCTCCACCCGCGACATTGCCTACCTGCCGCAAGCTGCGGAGATCGACCGCTCGTTCCCGATCAATGTTTACGACATGGTGGCGATGGGGCTGTGGCGGGCGAAAGGCCTGTTCGGCGGCATCGACCGCAAAGATCACTTAGCGATCGAGGCCGGCATCGCCGCAGTCGGCCTGACCGGGTTCGAACAGCGCAGCATCGGCACGCTCTCGGGCGGGCAGATGCAGCGCATGCTGTTCGCCCGGCTTTTGGTCCAGGACGCGCGGATGATCGTGCTCGACGAGCCGTTCAGCGCCATCGACAGCAAAACGGTGGCCGACCTGATGCATCTGGTGCGGCAGTGGCATTGGGAACGCCGCACCGTGCTGGCCGCCACTCACGATATCGAATTGGTGCGCGCGTACTTTCCGCAAGTTCTTTTGCTCGCCCGCGAGCCGGTGGCCTGGGGCGCAACGCGCGAGGTGCTGACGGCGGAGAATCTCGATCGCGCGCGCCGCATGTGCGAGGCATTCGACGACACCGCTGAGGCCTGCGCCAGCGAGGCCGCGTGAATCTCATTATCTTCCCCATGCTCTACGACACCCTGATCGCGCCGTTTGCCGAACACGACTTCATGCGCCGGGCGCTGGCCGCGACCTTTGCGCTGTCGTTCAGCGCGGCGCCGATCGGCGTGTTTTTGATGCTGCGCCGCATGAGCCTGATCGGCGACGCGCTGTCGCACGCGATCCTGCCGGGCGTGGCGATCGGCTTCCTGCTTGCCGGCATGAGCGTCTTCGCCATGGCGGGCGGCGGCCTGATCGCCGGGTTTCTCATCACCATCGGCGCCGGCCTGATCGCGCGGGCGACGACGTTGAAGGAGGACGCCTCGCTCGCCGCGTTTTTCCTGATCTCGCTGGCACTCGGCGTCGCCATCGTCTCGCTCAAGGGCAGCAACGAAGATTTGGTGCATTTCCTGTTCGGTTCGGTGCTGACGATGCAAAACCCAGCGCTGCTGCTCATCGCGGCCATCGCCTCGGTATCGCTGCTGGCACTGGCGCTAATCTGGCGGCCGCTGGTGCTTGAATGCGTCGATCCCGGCTTTTTGCGCTCGGTCAGCCGCTCCAGCGGCGCCGCCCATGTCGCCTTCCTGGCGCTCACCGTGCTCAACCTGGTCGGTGGCTTTCTGGTGCTCGGCACGCTGCTCGCCGTCGGCATCATGATGCTGCCGGCGTTCATCGCGCGCTTCTGGGCGCGCGACGTCACCGCCATGATCGCGGTCGCGATTGGCAGCGCGACGCTCTCAGGCTATGCGGGGCTTGTGCTGTCCCACCAAGCCGGCCTGCCCGCAGGTCCCGCCATCATTCTGGTCGCGGGCCTGCTTTATCTGCTGTCAGTCGCGGCCGGGCCCGTTGGCGGCCTGGTTTGGCTCATACTGCCGCGGCGCCATCTCGAGGCTTGAAAGCCTCACTGCGGCTTGAGCAGCGCCACCAAGGGCGTTTTCTCCGCGACGTCGGTCGCGAGATTGCGGGCAAAGCCCGCGGCGTCGGCGAAATAATCTGCCGGCTGGAACGTGTTCTTGACCACGCGCTGGGCGGCATCGCTCTTCATGATGGC
>Ga0210395_10004296_pt1 | contig 10966 bp, 7 predicted proteins | sample IncBWH4OmetaG_FD_150861 | JGI IMG/M metagenome (GOLD analysis project Ga0210395, IMG submission 150861) | Forest soil microbial communities from Barre Woods Harvard Forest LTER site, Petersham, Massachusetts, United States - Inc-BW-H-4-O ...
GAAGCTCATGATCAGCGGCACGGCCGCGGACTTCAGGCCCTGCACTTCGGGGCCGTAAGGATCGAGCGAGGCGACGTCGGCGGTCTCGGCGCCGTTATGCCGGCGTCCGTCGCGCCCCTTGGCGTAAGCGATATTGCGCAACGCTGCTTCGACCGCCGGCCACATCTGCTCCTGATCGGGCGACAGATGCAGCCGCGTCCTGATGCTGGCGATCTGGGCGTCGTTGAGCACGAAGCCCGGCCGGTTGCCGTTACGCGCGGCGTCGGCCGCCGCGGATTTCAGTTCCGACTTCGGCTGGGCGGCGGCGGCCGGTTTTGGATCCGCCTTGCGCGGCGATGGCGCGGGCGCGACGCGCGCCGCAGGCGCCACCTGTGCCGGCAACGGCACGGCGTCTTCCGCCGTCGCCACGCGTACCGGCGCCTGCGGGATTTGAGCGGTTTGGGCGACCGCCTGCCGCTGCGAGCGGCTCACCATCGGGGCGGGGCTCAGCAAGACCGAGCTGGCATCGTTGAGCGCGATCGAGCCGCCCGGCCCGGCGAGCGTCGCAATGCCACTGTCAAGAATGGCGGAGTCGGGTTTCGCCTCGGGGAAACGCAGCGCCACGCTCTGGGAGGCGGTCAGGCCGGCGGTGCGGACGGCGAGAGCGTGCCAGTCGCCAATGAGGTAGCCGATCATGCCGGCAACAAGGAGAGAAAGAAAATGAAAATGGCCGCGCTTCAACGCCCGACTGCGTCGCATCCCACTTCCCCCGATCCCACGTCCGACGGTCTCTATGTCATTTCAAATGAGGCTTAATTTATGACTAACCCGTGGACTTTTGTCGGCAGGCTGCCCCACCCTAACGCTCCCGCCGCATGCGGCGGAGGAAAGGATCGGGCAAACGAAAAAGGCCTGGCATCGCTGCCAGGCCTTATCACTTTACGCCGCCTGAAGAATTTTGGTTACGCCGCCTCTTCCTCGACAACGGCATCGTCTTCCGCCGCGGCTTCCGGCTTCGGCCCGCGATGCGGGCCCTTGGCCAAAGCCGCCTCGATCTCCTTGATCGCCTCGGTCTCGGTCAGCCGCTGGACCGCCGCCACTTCCCGCGACAGCCGGTCGAGCGCGGCTTCGTAGAGCTGCCGCTCGGAATAGGACTGCTCCGGCTGCGATTCCGACCGAAAGAGGTCGCGCACGACCTCGGCGATGGCGACAATGTCGCCGGAATTGATCTTGGCCTCGTATTCCTGAGCCCGGCGCGACCACATGGTCCGCTTGATGCGGGCCCGCCCCTTGAGCGTATCGAGAGCCCGCTTCACCATCGCCGTCTCGGCGAGCTTGCGCATGCCAACCGACGCGACCTTCGAGGTCGGCACCCGCAGCGTCATCTTGTCCTTGACGAAGTTGATGACGAACAGTTCGAGCCGCGCCCCAGCGACTTCCTGCTCCTCGATCGTCACGATCTGGCCCACGCCATGGGCCGGATAAACGATGAACTCGCCGGTCTTGAAGCCTTGTCGCTGTGTAGTCTTCTTCGCCGCATTCATTCCCAAATTTGCTCCTTCCGCCTCCGGCTTGCGCCGTTGGACGGGCTTTGCCACGCTGACCCGGGTCCGGGCCGTTCGCCGCGTGGACTGTGATGGCCGCCGGCTTCCGCCGGAGGTGGGTTTTCTTGCCTTCCGGCTCATGCCGGCCGCGCTCTTTTTCGTACGATGACGACGAGTTTTCTCTGCCACAGCTCTCGCGTGGGTCTCACGCCTCTTCTGACGGTTCCTCGAAAACGCCCCGGAAAAAGAAGCTCCCCGACTGAGGGAGCGGCATATCGGGGGTGTGTTTCATTATGTAACGCCTTTATAACACATTTTCGGCCAAAATCAAAGCCTTATGGCGACGCAAAAGGGTCGCACCCGGGGAAAGGTTAAAGCCTCAAATTAGCGGCGTTCTTAAGCCACGACCCGATCGGATCATGGTCTAGATGTTTGGCGGAGCATGATCTTTTTCCGAAAACCAGCTTCCACCCCGGATCGATTCCGGGACAGGCTTTTGCGGGATCAAGCCCTAGTCCCCGGTTCCCGGATTCGACGAAAAATACTGCTCGAACTTGCCGGCTAGGCCTTCAAAATCCTTGGCGTCCGCCGGCGGTTCCTTCTTGGCCGTAATATTCGGCCACTGCTTGGCAAATTCGGCATTCACAGTGAGCCACTTTTCGACCCCGGGCTCGGTGTCGGGCTTGATGGCGTCGACCGGGCATTCCGGCTCACATACGCCGCAGTCGATGCATTCGTCCGGGTGGATGACCAGCATGTTCTCGCCTTCGTAGAAGCAATCCACGGGGCAAACTTCGACGCAGTCCATGTATTTGCATTTGATGCAATTATCGTTGACGATGTAGGTCATCTATCCACTCTGAACGTCGGCTTTCCGCGGGCTTTGCTCCTACCGCATGGTCTTTAGAGGCGCAAGTTTTGCGGGGCGCAAGTTTCGGCGCCGGTTACATCCAAGCCGGCCGGTCTCGCCAATCATCCCCTACGTCAATTCGTCATATAGGTCCTGGCCGGCTGCGGCGGGACCCCGCCGCTCGCTGAATCCTCTGACTTTGAGCACGCGCACCACGCGATCGAGTGCCACGGTGACCACGTCGCCGGTGCGCACCACGCGGCCGGGCGCATCGATGCGCGCGCCGTTGACGCGCACGTAACCGGCTTCCGCCAACGCCGCCGCGGCGGAACGGGTGCGCACCAGACGCGCATGCCATAGCCATCGGTCGATGCGCTGGCGGTCTGGCGCCTTCTGCACTTTTATCGGCGCTCTTTCGCTTCGGCCTCCAGCTGGGCCTTGAGCGCTGCAAGTTTGGCAAACGGCGAGTTCGGGTCCGGCGCTTTCTCGCGGCGCTCTTGGCGCCGTTCCTGATTACGGTCTTGATGACGATCTTGGCGCCGCTCGTGCCGCGCTGCGTGCGCCGGCGGCCGTTCACGGTCGCCGCGCGGGCGGTCGAAACGCTGATCCTCGCCGCGCCGCCGGCGGTAATGCTCACGCCGACCAGGCTTGTCGGCCTCCGCCGATGTGGCTTGGTCAGCCTGGGCCCCCTGTTCCGTCGACGCAGCCGGCGCGATGGAATGACCATCCGCAGCGACCGCGGGAGCGGCCATGCCAGGCTCGATGTGCGGTGCGCCATGCTTGCCGGCGTGGCGATGCCTGCCTTGCGGCCGCCGGCGGCCTTCGGACCGGCCCGGGCGCCAGACCTCGATCATCTCGGGTTCGGCCGGCGCGGTCGCCGTCTCGCGCTCCTTCTGCTCGTCCGCAGCGACGGCTTCGGCGGCGGGCTCGATCGCAGCGGTGGCTGCATCGGGCGGCGGCGCACCCGATGCCGCTTCGCCCGCAGATGCTGGTGGCTCGGCGACAACGTCCGCCGCCGCCTCAGACGCCTCAGACGGCGCGGCGAAAACCTCCGCCACTTCGGTTGCGGCGTCGTCGGTGACCGGCGCTGCATCAGCCGGTGGCTCGGCTGTCTCTGCTGCCTGATCGGCCGTCGCTGTTTCGCTACTTGTCGGCGTCGCCGCCGCCTTCTCTAGGAGCTCGGCCGGCTGCACCGGCTTTTCCGGGGCCGGCTCCGCCGGTTTGGGCTGCCGCTCCAGCCGGTAGCCGAGCGAGCGCAGGATCGAGGCGAAATCCTCGCCGGACGCACCAGTGAGCGAGGTCATGGTGTTGACGACGGTGAAGCCGCCGCCGGCGATCGCGCCCGGCGGCTTTGTTCCGGCGGCGCCTTCGCGCCACGCCAGCGCCGGCCGGATCAGATCCGCAAGCCGTTCGAGAATGTCGACCCGGACCGCGCGCTCGCCGCAGACCCGGTAGCCGGCGTTGCGATAGAGCGCGGCATCGATTTCACGATCGACCGGGATCGACGTCCGCCCACTGCCGGCGAGATGCAACAAATCGTCGAGGCCTTTGCTCTGCGGACCTTCGTGCGCCAATGCCCACAATTGCACGGCAAGCGCGCGCGGCGCCGGCTTGAGCAACAGCGGCAGATAGATGTGATAGGCGCCGAAACGGACGCCATATTTGCGCAAGTTCGCGCGCTCGGGCTGCTCCAGGCCCTTCACGTCGTCGGCGACCCGCGCGCGGTCGAGCACACCGAGCGCCTCGACCAACTGAAACGCCACGCCGCGGGCGATGCCGCTGATATCGGCGGCGGCCGACAATCCGAACAGCGGGCCGAGCAGTTTTTCGATGTGGGCTTGGCTCCAGCGGTCGATCCGCGCATCGACGGCTTCGCGCGGCGCGCCGCTCAGATGCTCGTCGGCGATGAGGCGCACGCGCGGCCGCAATACCTCGTCGCCGGCGGTGAGCTTGCCGACCGCGGCGCCGGTCCAGCGCACGGCGCCGTCAGCGGCCAACACGAATTGGTCGTCCGGCGCTTCGGCCAAACGTGTCGCGCGGTTGGCAATCTCGCCGGCAAGCGCCTTCTGCGCCGCGTTCGCCAGCGCCTTGGCTTCGGAGCCGCCGGATGAAGCCTCCGGCACGAAGACGAAGCCGTCGAGGCGGCCGATGGCGTGGCCCTCGACCACGACCTCGCCGGTTTTGCTCATCTCCGGCTCGAGCTGCGCATTCTCGCGCAAGCGCCGCATCAGCACGCTGGTGCGGCGATCGATAAAGCGCTCGGTCAACCGTTCGTGCAGCGCGTCCGACAGTTTGTCTTCGACGGCGCGGGCGACGCCTTGCCAGTGCTCCGGATCGGCCAGCCAATCCGGCCGGTTGGCGGCGAACGTCCAGGTGCGGATATGGGCGATGCGGTTGGAGAGCGTGTCGATATCGCCTTCGGTGCGATCGGCTTCCGCCACCTGCTGGGCGAACCAGTCGGTCGGTATGGCGCCGTCACGGATCAGGTGCCCGTAGAGCGTGACCACCAATTCCGCATGCGTGGCCGGCGCGATCTTGCGGTAATCGGGGACCTGGCAGACGTCCCACAACCGCTCGACGTCGGCGCGGCTACGCGTCATCGCGCGCACGTCGTCGTCGCGTGAGGCGTGGTCGAGCACCAGGATATCTTCGGCGACCGGCGCCCGCGTCATCGTGTTCTCGGTCGGCGCCGTCGCCAGCGTCGCCTGCAAGGCGCCGATCGAGGAGAAGTCGAGATCGGTATTGCGCCACTGCACGATCTTCACCGGCTCGAAGGTGTGCGACTCCAGCGCCTGGGCAAGCTCGGTTTCGAACGGCGGACAGCGTCCGGTGGTGCCGAACGTGCCGTCGCGGGTGGCGCGGCCGGCGCGGCCAGCGATCTGCGCGAGCTCGGCGGGGCTGAGCTTGCGGAACTGATAGCCGTCGAACTTGCGGTCGGCGGCGAAAGCGATGTGATCAACGTCGAGATTGAGGCCCATGCCGATGGCATCGGTCGCCACCATGTAGTCGACCTCGCCGGCCTGATAGAGCGCAACCTGGGCGTTGCGGGTGCGCGGCGACAGTGCGCCGAGCACGACGGCGGCGCCGCCGCGCTGGCGGCGGATCAGCTCGGCGATGGCGTACACTTCGTCGGTCGAGAAACAGACGATGGCCGAGCGCCGCGGCAGGCGCGTGAGTTTTTTCTCGCCGGCGAACGTCAGCTGCGATAGGCGCGGACGGCTGACGATGCTGACGCCGGGAAGGAGCCGTTCGACGATCGGCCGCATGGTCGCAGCGCCGAGCACCAGCGTCTCCTCGCGGCCGCGCCGGTGCAGCATCCGATCGGTGAAGACGTGGCCGCGCTCGAAATCGGCGGCAAGCTGAATTTCATCGACGGCGAGGAACGCCACGTCGAGGTCGCGCGGCATCGCCTCGACGGTGGCAACCCAGAAGCGCGGGCTCGGCGGCTTGATCTTCTCCTCGCCGGTGACGAGCGCGACGGCATCGGCGCCGACCCGCTCGATGCAGCTGTTGTAGACCTCGCGCGCGAGCAGCCGGAGCGGCAGACCGATCAGCCCGGACGAATGCGCCAGCATCCGCTCGATCGCCAGATGGGTCTTGCCGGTATTGGTCGGCCCAAGCACGGCGGTGACGCCAGCGCCACGGGCGCGCGCATTGCGATCAGTCGTGGGTGAAAAGGAAATCGGCATTACAGGCCCGGGCTGGCCCCTTCCCTCCCCGCTTTGCGGCGGAGGGTCAGCGTGAGGACCAGCATCTGTATCACAACAACACGCTGCAAAGTCCTGTGCTTAAGGTGTGGAACGAGTCTGGAACGAATCGCGGCCGAATCGGCGACTCGGCGGATGTTCGACTTCGTTCACCGCGACATATGGCGCGGCCGATATTTGACAATACCAGATCGGGTGTTTGCCGCGACCTTTCGCCTGAATTTCCGGCGCAAAAACGTTAATGGCGCACGCGATGAGATTCTTCCGGCGAGTCAAGAGCGGTACTCCTGTGGATAACGGGGACATGATCTTTTGCGAAAGTCGGCATTCGCTTTCGGGATCGTGTTCTAACGCGGTTTCGCGTCAGTGGTTTGCAAGTTTTTTGGGTTTGCAAGTTTTTTGGGTTTGCAAGTTTTTTGGGTTTGCAAGTTTTTTGGGTTTGCAAGCTATTTGGGTTTGCAGGTTATTTGGCGTTCGCCGCAGCGCGCGGCGGCTTGGCCACCGAAACGAACTGCGTCGCTTGCAGCACGCCGGTGCCGACCGGCGTCGGGATCGAGAACCGATACGGCGCCAGCACGCGGGTGCCCAGGATCGGCGCCATCCAGACCTCGGCATCGCGCAGCGCGGCCAGATATTTGATCGCGTAGCGCTCCGGGATGTAACCGGAAATCGGCACGAAATACACCGCGCACACCACTGCCGGTCCTTGATAGCCCTTGTCGGCCTTCACCATTTCCATGCGCTTGAACTCGGCGCGCAGGTCGTAGCGCATGCGGCCGTCGAACACCGCCACCTTGTTGTGGCAGGCTTGCGGCGACACCGGATCGCCGCTGCCGGCGACGGCGTCGAGCGTCGCCGTCATCGGATCGTACACGTTGCGGCGATCCGCATCGGTGACGGGAATGCGATCGGTGCTCGGACCAAGCGGCGGCTCGACCGACAGGTCCTTGACGCTGCCCCCGGCAAACACCATGCGCACGTCATCGATGCGTTTGTCATTGGCGATGGTGGCCGCATAAGTCATCGGCACCAACTGTCCGCCATTGAGCGTACCCTGCGCGATGCTGTTGCCATGGCCGGCGCTGATGGCGCGCATGATGCCGAAGGTGCCGCCGCTGGCGGTGGCGGTGAACTGGTCCTCGGAAATCTCGATTACCCAGTTGCCACGGCCGATCGGAATGCCAGCCAAGCTCGCGGTATATTCGGCCTCGAGCCGGCCCTGGGCGGCGGCAACGCTGGTGGAATCGATCGCGAAGGCGGTCATGATAAATGTCGCGGCGGCGCCGACCGCGGGTCCGGCGCTCCGAACAAATCGTTTCGGCAGAATTTTCACGGCGGCAGCATTCCTTGGTCACCGCGGAAGCGGCTTTCGGCAGGCCCGAAATGGGCGGAATGCCGGGACTGAGCGCCGCAAGCGATAGCGTAGATCGTGGTTATTGTCTCGGCAGAGAATGCGTCGTTTCTGTGTTTTTGGGCGCCGGGCGGCGCTTTCCAGCCCATGCGCTTGACGCTTTGGCACCCGCTCACTATAGGTCCGCAGCCTTCTCGCCCGGTAATACGCCGTTTTTGGCGGCTGACGCGCGGAAGTTTCAAGCGGACGTTACTAGAGGAATTGCAGCCATGTCACGGCGTTGCGAGCTTACCGGCAAGACCCGGCAGATCGGGCACAAGGTGAGCCACTCGAACCGCAAGACCAAACGCCGGTTCTTGCCCAACCTGCTCAATGTCACGCTGATTTCCGACGCGCTCGGCCGCTCGGTGCGTCTGCGCATTTCCGCCAACGCGCTCAGGACCGTCGATCATCGCGGCGGGCTCGACGCTTTCCTGATGGCGGCCAGGGACGCAGAATTGTCGACGCGCGCGCTCGACCTCAAACGGGCGGTCGCCAAGAAACGCGCCGCGGCTTAGCCCACCCATCCGCTTGTCCCCGCTACCCGCTGGGACCGAGCAACTGAACAGGCGACAATCGCTTTCTGGATTCCGCTTCCGCGGGAACGAGTGGACTACGCCTGCAACCGCCGGGGCGCACCGGTCCGCTCGATAATTCCTTGCAATTCGGGAACGCACGAGCCGCAATTCGTGCCGGCGCGCAACGTGCGCCCGATCTCGGCGAGGGTTGCGGCCGATCCTTCAACGAGCGCGCGGCGGATGGTTTCAAGCCCGACGCCGTAACAGGCGCAGACGATCGGCCCGGTCTCGACCATTCCCTCGGCGCTGCGCCCGGAAAGCAGCAGACGGCGGTCGCGCTCGGCCAAATTTTCCGAATTGAACAGTCCGCGCACGACGTCCCAACGCGGCGGATTCTCTGACGGCCCGGAGAAAATGCAGGCTTCGATCCTGCCGTCGCGCAGCGCGGCGACCCGCACGATCCCGCGCGGCAGATCGACATACTCGGCGCACTCGGCGCCGTCCGGTATCAGGTTGCCGGCGCAAGCGTGCCAACGCTCCGGCAATTCGTTGGTCGCGAACAAAAGTCCGTGGCCGCCGCCGACCGCGACTCGCGCGAACCATGTTCCCTCGGGCAGTGCGATCAAATCCCGCGTCAGCGCAAAGCCCCGATAGGCAAACGCGAGCGGTTCGATGCGCGCGGGCGTGGCCTTGAGCTCGGGCTGGCCGGAAAACGGGTCGTTTTCCGCCATCGCCATGGCGCCGACGCGCGAATCGGCCGAAGTCGCATCGCTCCAGTGGATCGGAGCGAAAATCGATCCGCGTTGCTGACTGGATTGGATGCAAACCCGAAACACGGCGCTGCCGTGCGCGGTCGTGACCCTGGCGAAACCGCCGTCGGTGACGCCAATTCCGGCTGCATCATCGGGATGGATGTCGACCAGCGGTTCAGGGGCGTGAGCGCTCAGCCGTGGACTCTTACCGGTGCGCGTCATGGTGTGCCATTGATCGCGCAGGCGGCCGGTATTGAGCCGCAATGGAAAAGCCTCGCTCGTCACGAGGCGCAATCGCGGATGCTCCGCCGCGATGAACCGCGCGCGCCGATCGTCGGTGAAAAACTTTCCAGCGCCGAAAAAGCGCGTTTCGCCCGGCTCCCCGGCGGCGCGAACCGGCCACATCACCGGCTCGAGCCGGTGATAGTCCTGGTCGGCGAGATGAGCGAGACCACCCAAGTCGAAGTCGCGCTCACCCGCATTCTCGAATGCCGACAGCGCGGCGTGCTCGCGAAAGACATCGGCTGGCGTGCGGTAGCCGAACGCGCGCTCAAAGCCGAGGCGCCGCGCCACTTCGCTGACCATCCACCAGTCGGGCTGCGCCTCGCCCGGCAGCGGCAGGAACGCGCGCTGGCGCGAAATCCGCCGCTCCGAATTGGTCACGGTACCGTCCTTCTCGCCCCAGGCCGCCGCGGGCAACAGCACGTGCGCGCCGGCTTCGACGGTGTCGTTGCGCAACGTCGTGTCGGCGACGACGAACAGCTCAAGCTTTTTCAGCGCCGCACGGAAAGCGCCGGCGCGCGGCAGCGATACCGCCGGATTGGTCGCCATCACCCACAGCGCCTTGATCGTGCCGCGCTCGATCGCTTCGAACATGTCGAATGATTTGAGGCCGTCGCGCGTCGCCATTCGCGGCGCATTCCAGAAGCGGCGGACGCGATCCGTGTTGGCCGGCGAAAAACTCATATGGGCGGCAAGCTGATTGGCGAGGCCGCCGACTTCGCGGCCGCCCATGGCGTTGGGCTGGCCGGTAAGCGAAAACGGTCCGATGCCGGGCCGGCCGATGCGCCCGGTGGCGAGGTGAACGTTGATGATGGCGTTGACCTTGTCGGTGCCTTGCGCCGATTGGTTGACGCCTTGCGAGTAGCAGGTCACCACGCGCTCGGTTCGTCGGAACAAGTCGAAGAAGCGGGCGACGTCGGCGACATCGAGCGCGGTCGTCCGCGCGGTCGCTGCCGGGTCGCCGGCGATCTCACGGGCGCGCTTAAGCGCATCGGCGAAGCCGGTGGTGTATTGCGCGATGTAACGGTCGTTGAGCGCGCCGGCGTCGGCAAGATGCGTCAGCAGCCCGCAAAACAGCGCCGTGTCCATTCCGCAAGCGATCGGCAGAAACAAATCCGCCGCTTCGGCAGTCGTCGTGCGCCGCGGATCGATCACGACCAGCTTGGCACCGCGTTCGGTCCTGGCGGCAACCATCCGCTGATACAGCACCGGATGGCACCATGCTGCATTGGAGCCGACCAGCACGATCAGATCGGCTTCGTCGAGGTCGCGGTAAGTGCCCGGCACCACGTCGGCGCCGAAAGCGCGGCGGTGGCCGGCAACGGACGACGCCATGCACAGCCGCGAATTGGTGTCGACATTGGCCGAGCCGAGAAAGCCTTTCATCAGCTTGTTGGCGACGTAGTAGTCCTCGGTGAGCAATTGGCCGGACAGATAGAAAGCAATGGCGTCAGGCCCGTCACGATCGACGATAGTGCGCAGCCCATCGGCGACTTTCGCCAGCGCCGCATTCCAGTCGGCGCGCGCCAGCGACCCGTCCGCCAGGCGAAGCATCGGATGAAGCAAGCGCCCGTCGAGCGACAACGTCTCGCCGAGCGCCGAACCTTTCGAGCACAGCCGCCCGAAATTCGCCGGATGCGCGGGATCGCCGGAAATGGTCGTGCCGCCGTGGCGTTCGACCGCCGCGACGATGCCGCAGCCGACGCCGCAATACGGACAGGTGGTGCGCACGGCAGGTGGCTGCGGCGGCAAAGCGTTCATGACCGGCTCATGGCGCGCATCGGCCTCGTACCTTTATTTTCGAGCGCGCTGTCTCGTCAGGCGAAGGCTGTTCAGGCCGCTTGCCGCTCGGCCAAGGCTCGGCCGAAAATCAGATCCTCGCGGAAGGAATCGATCGCGGTACCGGAACGGATGAGATCGAGATACCATAGCGAGTCCGCCGTA
>Ga0210395_10004297_pt1 | contig 10966 bp, 9 predicted proteins | sample IncBWH4OmetaG_FD_150861 | JGI IMG/M metagenome (GOLD analysis project Ga0210395, IMG submission 150861) | Forest soil microbial communities from Barre Woods Harvard Forest LTER site, Petersham, Massachusetts, United States - Inc-BW-H-4-O ...
CGTGGCGGCATCCACCACGTTGAGCGTGCCTTGGACGTTGACGGCGCAGTCGCGCGCCGGATCGGCTACCGACGCGGTCACGGATGCCTGCGCGGCAAGGTGGTAGACAGCGCTAGGTTGCACATCCCCGAAGACGCGGTCGAGCGCGTCACGATCGACGATGTCCAACTCGCGCAACGTCGCTCCGGCCGGCACCTTGGCGGCGCTGCCGGAGGAGAGGTCGTCGATCACCGTCACCTCGTTGCCGGCTGCAAGCAGGGCGTCGACGAGGTGCGATCCGATGAAGCCCGCGCCGCCGGTGACGATTACGTGTCGTGGCATCTGCAGAAGCCTATCGGCGAATGCGGAAGGTATTCGGTGCAGGGGGCTGCGGCCCCCAAAAACGGGTGGGGCCCCCGCGCGCGCGCGGGGGGCGTTGCGTTTTTCGACACGCCGCCACCCCTCCGCCTGAGCCCGACAGCGGACCCATCCGGCCAGGAGGCCGCGACGCGCTATCCCCGCGCCAGCATGTAGCGGTTCATCGTCGCCGTCACGCGGCGCGTGATCGCGTCGGCGCGGTGCTCGGTGTCCAGATCGATCTCGCCCGCCTCGCGCAGACACTCGATCTGGCGCATCGCCGGCTGCACCACCTCGTCTTTGAGCTTCGCGGGGTCGATGCCGTCCTCGATCGCCTGGGCGATCGCCTCCTCGGCCAGCTCGGCGTCGCCGAGGCGCATTGCGTCGGTGTAGATCTCCAGCGCCGCCGCGAGCAGCGAGCTGGGATCCGAGCGCGAACGCGTGCGCGCGTCGACGCCGGAGCTGTCCAGCACCTCCATGAACTTGCGCAACAGCACCGGGTCGAAGTGTCGGTCGGACTGCTCGAGCATCATCTCGATCGCCTTCTCGACCGAGAAAGCCTTGCGGTAGACGCGGTGGCTGGTGAGCGCGTCGAATACGTCGGCGATCGCAACGATGCGGCCCTCGATCGGGATGCTTTCGGCGGCGAGCCCACGAGGATAGCCGTCTCCGTCCCAGCGCTCGTGGTGGCTCAGAGCGATCGTCGCGCCCATGTCGAGGATCGAAGAGGAAGAGCCGCGCAACAGGCGATGACCCTCCTCGGCGTGGGTCTGCACGATCGCGCGCTCCTCGGGTGTGAGCTCGTCCGGCTTCAGCAGGATCGCGTCTGGAATCGCGACCTTGCCGACGTCGTGCAACGGCGCTGCATAGCCGATTCGCCTGCAGAACTCCGGGTTCATCCCCGCTGCTTCGGCGAGCAACGTCGAAAAACGGCCGATGCGTTCGATGTGCGCGCCGGTGTCCTCGTCGCGAAACTCGACAGCCATCGAGAGGCGGCGGACCGTCTCGGCCTGGGCGATCTCCAGCTCAGAGAGGGCGCGGCGCAGATCGTCGCCCCGCTCATCGACCTCGCGTCGCAGCGCCCTGCGGCGATCGTCGCCCAGCCGCCAGCCGCAGACTCCGGCCAGCAGCGCGAGCACGAGTGCACCGAGCACGCGCAGCGGCGAGCCGCCGAGGATCAGGGCCGCAAGCGCGGCCACCGCCACGAGCGCGGCCAAAGGCGCCCTATAGCGCGCTCGGCCCCGCCATGGGCGTCCGGGCTCAGGGGGCGCGCTCTGGGTCCTCGCGCTCGAGCCATCGCCCTGCGCGCGCTCCTCGGGGGAGCCGCCGAGCAAGGTGCGCAGCTTGTGCGACTGGGGCAGCGCCTCCTCGCCTGCGGCTGCCCGAGCACCCTTCGTCGTGAGGCCGCGCGTCACCGCGCCCCCGCGAGGGGCGGGCCGCTGCAAGCCCACCTTTGTGACTCCACGCACGAAAAGCACTCCATTTCTTCGCTGTTCGTCTATTCGGCCATATAGGCGACCCGCTTGAGCTACCCCTAAACGAGCTACGCGAATCACCGCAAACTTTGGGCCTTCGCTATGGTGGCCTATAGCGCGCTCTCTAAAGCTCAGACATTTAGCGCCACGTACTTCGTCTCCAGGTACTCGCCGATGCCCTCGAAACCGCCCTCGCGGCCGAAACCGGACTGCTTGACGCCCCCGAAGGGGGCGGCAGGGTTGGAGACGATGCCCTGGTTGACGCCCACCATGCCGGCCTCGATCGCCTCGCATACCCGCAGCGTCCGCGCCAGATCGCGCGTGTAGAGGTAGGCCACGAGCCCGTACTCGGTGGCATTAGCGGCCTCGATCGCCTGCTGCTCGGTGGCGAACGCGCTCACGGGCGCGACTGGGCCGAACACCTCCTCACGCAGGATCCGCGCCTCGGAGGGAACCTCGGCAAGCACCGTCGGCGCGAAGAAGTAGCCGGGACCCGGCAGACGCTCGCCGCCGCAGAGCAGCTTGGCGCCCCGCTGCACAGCATCCTGCACGAGCTCCGCGACGATACCGCGCTGGCGATCGTCGATCAGTGGGCCGACATCCACGCCGGGCTCGGTGCCGCGGCCCAACTTCAGTTTGGCCACGCGCTCGGCCATCCGCCTGGCGAACTCCTCGGCATGCGACTCGTGGACGTGAAAGCGGTTGGCCGCCGTGCACGCCTCGCCCACGTTGCGCAGCTTCGCGACCAGGGCGCCCTCGACGGCGGCGTCGAGGTCAGCGTCCTCGAACACGATGAACGGGGCGTTGCCGCCCAACTCCATCGAGACGCGCAGCACCTGCTCGGCCGACTGCTCGATCAGCTTGCGGCCCACCTCGGTCGAGCCGGTGAACGACAGCTTGCGCGTGCGCGGGTCGCGCAGCAGCGGCTCGATCACCGTGCCCGAATGATGCGTGGTGATCACGTTGAGAACGCCGTCTGGCAGGCCCGCCTCCGCCAGCACGCCCGCCAGGGCAAGCATCGACAAAGGCGTCTGCTGCGCCGGCTTGACGACCATCGTGCAACCCGCAGCGATAGCAGGAGCGATCTTGCGCGTGCCCATCGCCATCGGGAAATTCCAGGGCGTCACGAACACACACGGGCCGACCGGCTGGCGCATCGTGAGGATGCGTCCCTGCCCGGTGGTGTTGGTCATGTAGCGGCCGTGGATGCGCACCGCCTCCTCGGAGAACCAGCGCAGGAACTCAGCGGCGTAGGCGATCTCAGCCTTGGATTCGGCGAGCGCCTTGCCCATCTCCAAAGTCATCACGAGAGCAAGGTCCTCGGCGCGGGCCTGGAGCAGCTCGTAGGCCCGGCGCAGAATCTCGCCTCGCTCGCGTGGCGCGGTGACGGCCCACGCCGGCTGCGCGTCGGCGGCGGCCGCCAGCGCCGCAAGCGCGTCCTCGGGAGTGGCGTCGGCCACCTCGGCCAGCGGTTCGCCCGTGGAGGGGTCCTCGACGCTCAGCGTTCCCCTCCTGCTCGCCGGACGCCACCTACCTCCGATGTACAGATCCTTGCCGACCCGGTCGAGCACGGACTGTTCCTTGTCGGATAGCGCAGGCATGTGCGCCCGTCAGCGTGCGCCGCTCAAGCGCATGGTCGTTGCGTCCGAATCAATGCACATGCAATTCCTCGTGCCAAATGCTTGTCGCGGGTTCTAAACGGCTGTTCCGGGTAGCCGAACTGGGCAAGGATGCTCCTCACCAGACCAAACTATCACCGCTACTGTGCCCCGCTGAGATGCGCTTCAATCCTGGCGTTGGCGCTAGTGCTGCTCGCCTGCGCGTCCGGCGCGCGGGCCAGTCAGGGGTCGCAGCTCGTGATCGACGGAGCCGGCGACGGTCACGGCGTCGGGATGAGCCAGGATGGGGCGCTCGGCCTTGCCGAACACGGCTGGAGCTACACCGCGATCCTGGCGCACTACTACACCGGGACCGCGCTAGGCACAGCGCCGGCGAACACGATCGTCAAGGTGTTGGTCGGTGCGAAGGTCAAGCGTGTTCCGCTGGAAACCTACGTGCGCGGCGTGGTTTCCGCTGAGATGTCGGCTAGCTGGCCTGAGGCGGCGCTGGAGGCGCAGGCCGTCGCCAGCCGCACCTATGCGCTGACATCGGACGCCGGCGGCGAAAGGTTCGAGGTGTACTCTGATGACCGCTCGCAGGTATACCTCGGCAAGGCCGCGGAAACGTCGAGCACGAACAACGCTGTAGCCGCCACAGCCGGGCAGATCGTCACCTACGCCGGGCAGCCGGCGATCACATACTTCTTCGCCGGCTCCGGCGGGCAGACCGAGAGCGTACAGAACGCCTTTCCCGGGGCCGAACCGGAGCCCTGGCTGGTGAGCGTGGCCGATCCCTACGAAACTGGGCCGCTGCGCCACTGGACGCTGACGCTGAGCTTCGCCTCAGCGGCTTCGCGCCTGCGCGGGCTCGTAAAGGGGGGGTTCGCCGGGATCGAGGTTTCCAAGCGCGGCGTGTCCCCGCGGATTGTCTCGGCCTACGTGCTCGGCTCGAAGGGGCGCACGCTCGTCAGCGGAGCAGAACTGGAGGCGCGCCTCGGGCTGTACTCCACCTGGGCTTACTTCAGCGTGGCGAGCGCGAAAGGGCTGCGCGCCGAGCCCGACGCCAGTGGACAAGGCACGGCCGCACCCACCCCGACGGCTCAACCGGCGAAGGTCGGCGGGACCGGCGGCTCAGCCGCGGCGGGCGGGCCGCCGCCGCCAAGGCCCGCCAGGGTAAACGGGCAGGGCGGCGTGCCGGCCGGGTAGTTGACACACGCGCCACCGTGCCGAGTGCCCATACTCTGACGGGCAATGGACAACGTGCCCCTTTTGATCGCCGACGTTCCCTGGCTGCTGTATCGCGCCTTCTTCTCGCTGCCCAAATCGATCAAGGGCGCAGACGGCAAGCCGGTGAACGCGCTGCTCGGAACCGTCAACGCGCTGCTCGCTGCATGCGAGGCGCAACCGCCGCGGGCCGTCGTCGCCTGTTTCGGCGCCGAGGAGGCACGCTATCGCGTGGAGGCATATCCCCCCTACCACGCTCACCGCGAGCCGATGCCCGCGGAGCTGCGCGAGCAGTGGGAGCGGGCGCCCGAGCTGCTGGCGAGTTTCGGCTGGACGATCGCCGACGCGGCGGAACTGGAGGCCGACGACGCGATGGGCTCGTTCGCGTCGGCCGAGGCGAACGCGGGGGGGCGTGCACTGTTGTTGACCGCCGACCGCGACCTCTACCAGTGCGTCAACGACAACGTGGCTGTTTTGGATTTGGGAAAGGGAGGGGCGTGCTCTGTCTTGGGAGAGAGCCAGGTCCGCGATCGCTACGGCATCGCACCAGGACAGGTGCCCGATTTCATCGCCCTGCGCGGCGACCCCTCTGACGGCCTGCCCGGAGCGCCCGGGATCGGGGCGAAGACGGCGGCCGAGCTACTACGCGTACACGGCAACCTGGAGGCCCTGCTGGAGCAAGCCAAGCGGCAATGCGAAGGCGACGACGGCCCGCAGGAGACCCACGACGAATTGCGTGCGCGCACCGCTCAAAGCCTGCACGAGAACGCGGAGTTGCTGCGCACGTTCAAGCGCGTGGCGACACTCGTGGCGATCGACGTAAAGCGGCCGGCGGACACGCCGACCGACTTCGTCAAAGGCGCTGCCAAGGCGCGCGAGGTCGGCATGGATCGTCTGGCCGAGCGGCTCTCCTCCTACACCTGACGGTCCGATGGCCAAAGCCAGACAAGAACGTGCCCCCTTCGGGCCACAAGCAATCTCGCGTGGCGCGCTTAGCATGCGCGCGGCTGAGGACGCCGTCTGCGCCGCGCCGGCGGGCCGCTAGGGGGTGAACTTGACCGTGATCACGTCCCCGTCTCGCATAACGTAGTCGCGCCCCTCGAGCCGTAGCGTGCCACGCTCGCGCGCGCCCGCGTAGCCGCCGGCGTCGACCAGTTCGCGCCAGCCGACCACTTCGGCGCGGACGAAGCCCTTCTGGATGTCTGAGTGGATCTGACCCGCCGCATGCCAGGCGGTGAGGCCGTCGCGCAGATGCCAGGACTGCGCCGGCTTGGCCTCCCCGGCGGTAAAGAAAGCGATCAGGCGCAGCAACGAGAAGGCGCCGCGCACGATCCGCTGCAGACTCGATTCGCTGACGCCGAGCTCGGCTCTCATCAACGCCGCTTCCTCCTCCTCCAGCTCGGCCAGCTCGGCCTCGATCCGCGAGCTGACAGCCACCACACCCGCACCCTGCGCCGCGGCGTGCTCTGACACGGCGCCTGGCACCTCCTCGGAGCCCTCGTCGACGTTGACGACGAACAGCACGGGCTTGGCGGTCAGCGCCCCCAGATCGCGCAGGGCATGCGGGGCGTCCTCGGGCGCCGGTACCGAGCGTGCCGGCCTGCCCGCCTGCAGCTCGCCGATCACCTCGCGCAGCCACGCCTCCTCGGCGATCGCGACGCGATCGCCGCCCTTGGCCTGCTTGGCGACGCGCTCGACACGGCGCTCGGCCTGCTCGAGGTCGGCCAGCACGAGCTCGGTCTCGATCGTTTCGACATCGGCGAGCGGATCGACGCGACCCTCGGGATGGATCACGTTCTCATCGCCATGCGCGCGCACGACGTGCACGATCGCGTCGGTCTCGCGGATATTCGCGAGGAACTTGTTGCCCAGCCCCTCGCCTTTGTGCGCGCCGGCTACCAGGCCGGCGATGTCGTGGAAGTCGATCGTGTCCCACACGATCTCCGAGGCGCGCACGGTCTGGGCGACCTCGACGAGCCGCTCGTCGAGCACGGGCACGACTGCCACGTTCGGCTCGATCGTCGTGAAGGGATAGTTCGCGGCCTCGACGCCGGCCTTCGTCAGCGCGTTGAAGAGCGAGGACTTGCCGGCGTTCGGTAGACCGACGATGCCGATGCGCGTGCTCATGTCGCGACCGCCGCGATCGCCAGTCCGAACAGCACACCCGTCAGCACGTCGGAGGGGTAGTGGACTCCCAGATACAGGCGCGAAAGCGCGAGGCCGCTCGCCAAGAGGTAGAGCGGCGCGGCGGGCAGACCGGCGCGGCTATAGGCAAGCGCAGCGGCGAACGATGTCGAGGAATGGGCGCTCGGGAAGCTGAAGCGCGTCGGCGTGCTCGTCAACGGCGGCAGACCGGGTAGCTGTGGCCGTGGCCGCCGCACGAGGAGCTTCAGCGCGGTATTGGCAGCGTACGTGCCGGCGACGGCCCCCGTTGCGCGAGCCCACCGCGGGCGCAGCTCGCCACTCGACAGCAGCGACTCCGCCGCGCCCAGCACGAGCCACACCCGTGCGTGCTCGCCCAGCAGTGAAAAGCGCGCCACTCCGCGCTCAGCCGCAGGCGTGTGCCCACAGGTGCGCGCGAGAACCAACAGTTTTTCGTCAAGTGAAATGGAATGTCTCCTAGACGGTCGAGGAGCAAGCAAGACGGAGACGACCGACCGCCGTGTGCTTTCAACACACGAGGGAGGGAGGACGCAACCGACCGTCGATCGGAGGGATCGACGGTCGGCCAGCGCCGCTCGTCGGCCGTCTAGGAGCCGAAGCCGACGCGTTGATCGCTATCCTCGACGCGGACGTAGACGACCTGCCCGAGGTACAGCCGCACAGGCCCTTCCTCGGTTCTGAACTCGTGCCAGCCACCATCGCCGAGTGCCTTGTAGAGCGACTCGAGCTGCTCATCGGTGACGCGCAGCGAGAGCACCTGGCCGCCTTGGAATCCGACACTTACGCGTCTGTGCTGATGGGCCATCAGTGATCCTCCACAGGTTGAACTAGCTCGGTGAGCACTCTGGCAGTGCCCTTGGGCTCGAGGAACGCGACCAGCGCGCCGCGAATACCGACGCGAGGGGTCTTGTCGATCAAGGGTTGGCCTGCTGCTGCGAGCGCGGCGAGCGTAGCCTCGATATCCGACACCTGGTAGGCCACATGGTGCAGGCCCGCCCCACGCTTGGCGAGAAACTTGCCCACCGGCGTGTCAGGGCCAAGAGGCGCGAGCAACTCGACATGGTTCTCGCCGACGTCGAGCAGGACAGCCTCGACGCCCTGCTCCTCGACGACCTCACGGTGAGCTACCACCATTCCGAAGGCGTCTCGATAGAGCGCCAAGGAATCCTCAATCTCTTCGACGGCGACGCCGATGTGATCTATCCGGTTGAACACGCCCCGCAGTCTAGCTTTTGGGGGCGAGACAAAATTGCGCCGGTGTGCACAAAAGCCTCGTCAGGCGTCCTCGGGGCGAAGCCGAGGGGCCGAAGTTGGCGCCTGCCTGCTCATGTCCAGCGGCACCCCAGCCGGGTTGGCTGCCGGCACGGGCGCCGGCACCGAAGCGGCCACGACGCGCAACCCCACGCCCGGCTTGCGTTCCAGGCGCGGCACGCCAGCCATCACGCGATCGATCGCGGCGCGGTCGAGCACCTCGTTGGCCAGCAGCTCCGCCGCGAGCGCGTCGAGCTGGGCGCGATGAGCGACGATCATCCGGCGCGCAGCGCGGCGCGCTTCGCCGACCAGCTCACTGCGCTCCTCGTCGCGCAGACGCAACGTCGTCTCTGAGAGGCGCACGTCGCCGTCGGGCGTGCGCCCGACGCCGGCCGAGCCCATCGCGTAGTCGTGCACCATCGAATGGGCGATGTCCGCCACGCGCTTGAGGTCATCTGAGGCGCCGGTGGTGATCGCGCCGAACACGACCTGCTCGGCCACGCGCCCGCCGAGCAGCACGGTCATGTAGTCGAGCAGCTCCTCGCGGGTCTTCAGGTAGCGGTCCTCGGCCGGCAGGTTGAGCGTGTAGCCGAGCGCGCGTCCGCGCGGCACGATCGAGATGCGGTGCACGCGGTCGACTGACGGCAGCAGCTCGCCGCAGAGAGCATGGCCGGCCTCGTGAAAGGCGACGACGCGCTTCTCGTGACTGTTGAGAACCCGATGCGACTGCACCCCCGCGATCACCCGCTCCAGGGCCGCGTCGAAGTCCGAGCCGACGATGCTCTTGCCGCCCCGTCTTGCGGCGAAGATCGCCGCCTCGTTGCAGATGTTGGCCAGGTCTGCGCCGGTCAAACCGCTCGTCTGCTGTGCCACGAGACCAAGGTCCACATCCCCCAGCGGCTTGCCACGCGTGTGCACTGCGAGCACACCCTTGCGCCCCTTCACGTCCGGGGGCGTGACGAAGATCTGGCGGTCGAAGCGGCCGGGGCGCAGCAGCGCCGGGTCGAGCTTCTCGAGCAAATTCGAGGCCGCGATCACGACAAGGCGCCCGCTCGTGGCAAAGCCGTCCATCTCGACGAGCAGCTGGTTGAGCGTCTGATCCTTCTCGCCGGAGAAGTCCGTCCCGCGCCGTCCGCCGACGGCGTCGAGCTCGTCGATGAAGATGATCGCCGGCTCCTGCTTGCGCGCAATCGCAAACAGGCGCCTGATGCGCGCGGCGCCGAGCCCCGCGAACATCTCCACGAATGCGGCCGCCGACTGGGCGAAGAACTGGGCGCCGGACTCGTGTGCGACGGCCTTGGCCAGGAGCGTCTTGCCGGTACCGGGGGGGCCATGCAGCAATATCCCCTTGGGCACCTTCGCGCCCAGCTTCTCGAATTGCTTGGGGTCGCGCAGGAACTCGACGATCTCCTGCAGCTCTGCCTTAGCCTCGTCGGCGCCGGCGATATCCTTCCATGCGACCGACTGGTTGGAGGAGGGCTTGATCTGCTGCGGCTTGACGCGCGGCATTGCTTTCAGCATCCGCAGCATCACGTAGATGATCACCGCGAAGAAGATGATCATGACCGCGCCAGACCACTGGTAGGACCAGTTCTGGATGTCCGTCACGAGTGAGGTCGCGGACACCATCAGGATCTACACCTGCCGCCGATGGCACCGCCTCGCGAAGGCGCTCCACGATGGCCCAGGTGTGACCTATCGAGACGCGCGCTAAACATCGTCATCTCCACCCGCATCTCACCTTCCGTGGCTCGCTTGCACACCCATTATGGGCTCTTCTGCACAATCAACGCATCTAGTCGAGCAGTCCTAGCGCGAGGTCCCGGTAAAAATCCGTAGCCCACTGCAGGTCGCGCACGTCGATGCGCTCGTCGGGGGCATGTATCAGCGCCTGCGTTTCTAGCAGCGACTGGTGGCGCTGGGGGAAGAAGCCATAGGCGACGCACTCGGGGAAGGCGGCACGGAAGTGGCGCGAGTCTGTGAAGCCGGGCAGGATCGTCGGCACCGTCTTGGCGCCAGGGTCATGCGCCGAGACCCATGCATCGAGCGCATCCATCAGCGGTGAGGCGATCGGCGAGCGGTTGCCGGTTATGCGCTCGGTGAAGTCGATACGCAGCCCCACGTGTGATCGCGCGGCATGACCCGACGGCACATTCGCGGACGTATGGCTCGCCGCGTCACCGTTGGCGTCGTCGAACTCCAGCGTCAGACCTTCGATCCCCCCAAGCACCTGCTCGATCGCCCGCTTGGTCTCCGCTTCGCCGAGGCCGGGCGGCACGCGGCAGTCAACGCGCAGCTCGGCTTTGGAGGGAATCACGTTGATCTTCTGCGAGGCGGAGATCTTCGTCGGCGCGAAGCTGACACCGAACATCGGCTCCAATAGCGCCAGCAGACGTGCGTCGATCTGCTCCAGACGCGCGAGCGCGGCGGCGGGATCGGACTCGTCCTCACCCACGCCGCGCAGGAAGGCAAGCGGCTCGGCCGTCGGCACGAGCTCGGGCTGGCGGGTCGCAAAGCGCTCCAGCACCGGCCCAAGCTTCAGCAGCGCGTTGTCGCCGAGCTTTGGCATCGACGCGTGGCCGGCGGCGCCGTCGGTCGAGACCGTGAAGCGAAACACGCCCTTCTCGGCGCAGCACACGCCGTAGTAGCGTTGGCCGTCCAGCTCGAAATAGGGTCCGCCGCCCTCGTTGAGCCGCACGTCGCAGCGCACCTTCTCCGGGTGATTCTCGCAGAGCCACTTGGCGCCCAGTTCGCCGCCGGTCTCCTCGTCGACGACAGCCACGATCAACAGCTCGCCGTGCGCCGGCCGCCAGCCTTCGTGCGCCAACCCAGCCGCTGCCGCGACCTCTGCCGCGACCTGCGACTTCATGTCGAGCGAGCCGCGCCCCCACAGGCAGCCGTCGGCGATCTCGCCTGACC
>Ga0210395_10004298_pt1 | contig 10965 bp, 8 predicted proteins | sample IncBWH4OmetaG_FD_150861 | JGI IMG/M metagenome (GOLD analysis project Ga0210395, IMG submission 150861) | Forest soil microbial communities from Barre Woods Harvard Forest LTER site, Petersham, Massachusetts, United States - Inc-BW-H-4-O ...
GTACGGGTCGCGTCCAGTGGCAGGCCAGCAGCTCACGGGCGCCATCAATGTCCTCCCGCAAGAGTTGCTGCACACCGAATCGGACATTCTGGCAAGCCGTGATCTGCACCGCAGCGTGATCGAGCAGATCGGCGTAGCAAAACTATACCCCGAACTTGTGAAGCCTCCGGGACCGGTGGCTCAGTTCTTCAAGCAGGTGCGATCATACATCAAGGACTTTTTGGGACTTGCGGAGGAGCAGCAGACGACCGGCACAGGTGGCTCGGCGGCGGTGGCCGCCGAGGGCAAGTTTGCGCAGGATCTCGGTGTCAATGTCGACAGAAATTCGCATATCATCCAGGTATTCTTCCAGCATCCCAATCCGGTATTGGCCGCCGAGACGCTCAAAGTGTTGGAAGATCAGTATTTCCTGCTACGCGGAAAGCTGTTCGCCGATAAGCAGGCCGCAATCGTGGAGGCGGATCAGAGCAGAGCCGGCACCCAGCTTGCCGCAGCGGATGCAAGACTTGCCGACTTCAAACGCGTTCACAACGTCGCCGATTTCACCGAGCGCCAGAAGATCTTGCTGGCCGAACAGGGCTCGCTCGAGGACCAGCTGACGAAGGCGGAGAGCACCACAGCAGGGTTGCAAGCACGCCTCGACGGCCTTTCCGTACAACTCAAATTGGCGAGTGGCCAGCCCAACGCCAAGGGCAACCCGAACACCGCAGGTGCGCTGCAGGGCATGGTCCAGGCCTATCAGAAGCGGCAGGCCGATGCCCTCACGACCTATCGCGGATCACCCGCTTACGACACGGCCAGAACCGAGATGATGAAGGCCCAGGAGGAGATAGCGAAAATGCGCTCCACCCAGGCATTCAACCTTCAGCAGGAGTTCAACAAGACCGAGGCCGACCTGCGCACCAGCCAGGCGACGGGTGGCGCCGTCAAGGCGCAATTGACGAGCATTGCTGACGAGCTGGCGTCGATCAATGCCAACGAATCCCAACTGCATGAGCTTGAGCGGACGCGCGGTGTGCTTGAGGAGAACTATAAGGCCATCGCGAAGGTCGCGACGGATCGGCAGGTCATCGAGGATGTTGGTGCCAAACAACAGCCATCGATCCGCATCGTCGAAGAGCCGCGTATCCCCGACAGGCCCAAGCCCATTCGCATGGAGATCTTGCTGGTTGGCGCGATTGTTGGGCTTGTCGTGAGCCTGATCACCAGCTTGATGTCAGGTTTCTTCCGCGGGGTCTACCTGAGACCCGAGGCCCTGGAGCTCGATACTGGATTGGCGGTGCTCGCCGTCGTGCCCGACCATAGGACATTGGCGAGCCCGGTTGTCCTGGTGACTCCACAATGACGTATCGACTGCATTCGCCAGTCGTTACGCGCATTCTCGCTCTGTCGCGGTAGGAGATCATGCCCGCAATCGGCGATGCGATGCAGACGGTACTGGTGATCGGTGGTGGCGAAATCACCGGTGCCCGGCTGATGGGTGCGCTTGCCGCGCATCCTGATTACACCGGGATCATTCTCGGACGCACCATCAGCCGCGATAACGGTTCGCTGCGCAATCACGATGCGACCAAGACCGCCGACATTGCTACCGCCTTGGCCGGCGTGGACATGGTGGTGAACTGCATCGCCGGCAATCCACGGACCATCCTAGCCACGACCAAGGCACTTTGCGATGCGGCACGACGAAATCCGCCGCGTCGCATCGTTCATCTTAGCAGCATGACCGTCTATGGTGGGGCTGAGGGTCTGGTGGACGAGCAGACTAGGCCCGAGCCACCGCTTAACACCTATGCCAGAGCCAGGATCGAATGCGAGGACCTGGTGCGAAAGTACGTCGCGGACGGCGGTGACGCGGTGATCGTTCGACCGAGTTGTGTGTTCGGGCCCGGCAGCGAGCCGTGGGCCAGCCGCATCGCCCGCCTGCTGTCAGCCAGACGTCTGGGTGACCTTGGAAGTTTGGGCGACGGTGTCTGCAACCTGATCCACGTCGATGACCTTGTCGGCTTGATGGTTGCGATGCTCTCCGCATCGGGCGTATCCGGCGAGACGTTCAATGCCAGTGCCGACTGGCCACGGCCAACGTGGAACGAGTTCTTGATTCGTTTTGCCCGCGCCATTGGCGCTACTCCGGTCGAACGGATATCGGCACGGAGGATGCAGGCGGAGGTCAAGCTTCTCGCGCCACTGTTGCGAGGCGCTGCCCTGGCGGCTGGTCGTGTCGGTGCCGGCAGACTCGTTCCGGACGCAATGACACCATCGTTCGTGCGTCTCCTGCGGCAGAACATCACCGTCAGCGGTGCCAAGCTTGCGACCAGGATGGACATTACGCATACGCCGCTGGACAGGGCGATCGACGAGACGGCGGAGTGGTGGAGGTCACGGCAAACAGCGGCAGCCAACGAGCCCGCAACGCAGGTCAGCCGGGGCGCAACCGCGTCATGCCCTCATTCTGCGGCGATGTTCCGCTCCGTGAGCCGCCCGACGCCGGACAACGAGGTGGGGCGATGATCGGTGACGCCCGCAGCGTCGTGCGCGGCACAACGATAGAGGCCGACATTTGCATTGTCGGAGCGGGCGCGGCCGGTATTACGGTCGCGCTGGAATTGCTCGGCTCCGGCATGCGGATTGTGCTGCTGGAGGCAGGCGGCACGACGGAAGATCCCGAAGACCAGGCGCTTTACGAAGGCGAAGTCGCCGACCCCTTGCTGCATAGCCCGCCGGATAAATATCGGCAGCGACGGTTCGGCGGTTCGACAACAATCTGGGGCGGACGTTGCGTGCCGTTGGACGTAGTGGACTTCGAGCATCGCCCCTGGATCCCGGACAGCGGTTGGCCCGTATCCCACCAGGAGGTGGCCGCGTTTTATCCGCGCGCGAATGCTGTGTGTGAGGCGGGGGACTGCGTCTACGACGCGGAAAGCGCAGTGCCTGGCGGCATGCGCTCTGTGCTGAGAGACTTCTCGCCGGTGGACTTCACCACCGCGCGAATCGAACGGTTCAGCTGCCCAACCGACTTTGGCAGGCGTTATCGGGATCGGCTCGTGGCAACGCCGGATGTGCGGGTGCTGCTTCATGCGAACTGCACGCGCCTTCTCGCGTCGGCGGACGGGGCACGGATCGAGCAGGCAGCGGTAGAAACGCTCGACGGCAATCGATTTAATGTTGTCGCGACCCGGTTCATTCTGGCGACCGGAGCTCTGGAAGCGGCGCGGCTTTTGCTGGCATCGCGCGATGTGCACGCGGCCGGCATCGGCAATGCGCGTGGGCTGGTCGGACGGTATTACATGTGCCACATCGCCGGCACGATCGGAACCCTTCGCATCGACCGCCCAGCTGAGCATGTGTGGCAAGGCTACGATCGCGCCGAGGACGGCGTCTATTGCCGCAGGCGTATCGCTCTGACCGAGGCAGCGCAGCGGCGTGAAGCCATCGGCAATGCCGTGTTCCGGCTTCATCATCCCCGCATTCCGGATCCCGGACACCGCACAGGCGCACTGTCGGCCATCTTTCTGGCCCGGCGGTTCATCAGTTACGAATATGGCAAGCGGCTTGTAACGCAGCAGCCAGTGGATGCGCGGGCGTGGTTGCAGCACGTTGCGAATGCCGGGTCTGATATTTTCGGTACTTCTCGGTTCCTGTGGCATTGGCTGTGCGACCGCGTGCTGGCGGAACGGAAGTTTCCCACAGTCATCATCCGTCCACGCAAGAATCTGTTCAGCCTCGACTTCAATGCGGAGCAGGTCCCGAACTGGGACAGCCACGTCCGGCTTACCGAGCAGACCGATCGGTTTGGAATGCCACGGCTGCATATTGACTGGCGCTACTCGGAGTTGGATGTGCGAACGGTCGGCACCGCGTTTCGGCTTCTGCAGCGCGACCTTGGCCAATCGGCGCTTGGGGAACTGACGCTCGATCCCGATGAAGCAGACATAGAGACGGTGATCCGGCGGGATGGCGCCTATGGCGGGCACCACATCGGCACCGCGCGCATGGCTCATGAACCGGCGACGGGCGTGGTCGACGAGGACTGCTGCGTTTTCGGGGTCCGCAATCTTTACGTGGCCGGCAGCGCCGTCTTCCCAACATCGGGACAGGCCAACCCGACGCTGACGATCGTGGCGCTCGCCATTCGGCTCGCCCACCACATCAAGGCAGATGCGAGCCGGCCTGCGGTGATCCTACGCCGATCCCCAGGCCTCGGCGTAACACACTCGAATGCGCATGTACCGCAACCTGTGTTGATGGGTGAAGCAGTGAGCGAGCATTCGGCATGAACCTTGATGACTTCATGAACCAGGCGTTCTGGGATCGCGTGGCACGTGAGGCGTGGTCCCATGTGTCGGGCACGAATGGCGTGATGATCGCGATCTTCTGGAGCATCCTCGCCATGGCCGCCGTACTCACCTATTTCCAGGCGCCAGCGCCACGCTCGATTCGCGGCCTGTTCGGTCACGTCCTTCCGCAGGGAACATTCCGCCATCCTTCGGCGCGGGCAGACTTTCTGTTCTGGCTGTCGCGCCGAATCTTCATGCCGCTTCTCGTCGTACCGACAGTGTTTTCCACGGTAACCGCCGGTCATGTCGCCTATTGGCTGCTCGGCCATGTAGTCGGCCATCCTGTGCAGTCACCAGGCCCGGCAGGACCGTGGATGCTCCTCGCATTCACCATCACGATGTTCATCGCCTACGATATTTCCTATTATCTGTACCATAGGCTGCAGCATCGCGTGCCGTTCATGTGGGAACTGCACAAGGTCCATCACTCGGCCGAGGTGATGGTCGGAGTGACCAAGGATCGGGTTCATCCGCTCGACGAAATCATGAACCGCTGGTGGGACGGTATCATTCCTGGCTTGGCCTATGGCGCATGGTTATTCTTTGCGTTGGACCCGGTCGAGCTCACGGTCTTTGGGATCAACGTCTACTTCCTCCGCAATACCTTACTGATGATGGATTTCATCCGGCACACGCATTGGAAGTTTTCATATGGGCGGTGGCTCAATTGTATCTTTCTGTGCCCGCACTACCACCAATTGCACCACAGCGTAGCCAAGGAGCATTGGCACAGGAACTTTGGGCTGACATTGACCATCTGGGACAAAATGTTCGGAACGCTCGTTGCGCCGAAGCCAGATGAGGACTTCGCGTTCGGTCTGCCCGACAGAGAGGCCGAGGAGTACCAGTCCCTTGCGCGACTGCACATCGTGCCGCTGAAAAAGATGGGGCTCCTTGTACGCCGCCGCCTGCGGTCGATTTTGCGCGCGGGCGGCCCGATGCTTCCGACAACTGACTGATAGGGGATGTCATGGCACCCCGGATTGAGGTCATCACGTGTCGAAAGCGGTTCGCGGAAATCAAGCCGAACTGGGACGAGCTTTGGCGGCGCTGCAAGGCCGATGTTTTCCAAAATCATACCTGGATTGGGACATGGCTTGACTCCTCCCATGAATTCGCGGCGCCGCGGATTGCAGTCGCGTGGCATGGTCACGACATCCTGGCGGCTCTCCCATTCGCGGTTCGTCGGCGATTCGGCTTTCGAACGCTGGAGTGGTCGGCCCAGTCTCTGAGCGACTATTGCGATGCCCTGGCAATGCCCGAGGCCGTATCGCATCTGTCGCAATTATGGACCGCAGTCTGGCAGTCTGGGCGGTTCGATTTGGTCAATCTGGCGCAGGTGCGGCCGGACGCTCTCATGCGGCCATTGCTTGATAACCATGGGATGGGCCAGGCAACGGTCAGGCGCCGAGATCGGCAGGAGCGGTGCTTCGCGATCGATTGCGGCCTCTGGCCCAACAGCGAGGCCTGGTTCCGCAGCCTCGGCAAAAAGGGTCGCAACAACTTTTGGCGTGGCGAGAGGATCCTGGCTGGGTGCGGCGGCGACGTTGGCTTCCGCTGCGTCGACCCCGCCGAGCAATCGATCGAGGCTCAATTGCGGCACGTCATGGCGCTCAAGCAGGAATGGCTGAGGACGTCGCAACCCTCGTCACCGCTTCTTGGACGCGACGGAACGACGCTCGATGCGATGTTGCACGCGATCACCGACATCGGCCAGATGCGGCTGTTCCTGCTTATGTGTGGCGACAGAGTGGCGGCGGCTTCGGTGAATTTCATCCGTGGCGACACGATGCAGGCATACATGACGTCCTATGATCCTGCATTCGAGCGAGCGTCACCAGGCGCCGTGCTCATCGTGCGGTATACAAGGTGGGCCTTCGACAATGGTCTTAGGAAGGTCGACTTCCTGCGCGGCGACGAGCCGTTCAAGTTGCGTCTGATGAATGTCGAAATGGACTTGAACAGCTATTTCGGGGCGCGAACAGGGATTGGGCGAGCCGCGCTTGCCGCGTATCACTGGCGCGCCCGGTTGCGTAATGCGGGTCTGCGCGGTCGCAGCGAGGCAGAAGTGTCCGGCTCCCCGGCACCCGGCGTGGCGCATCTGTCGAGCGGGGACTAGCGTGGCGCTGCTCGCCTTCGCGCCGGCCTATCTCGTGCCGATGATCGCCAACCTGTTGGGCATCTATGCCCTCACTCGCATTCTGACCCCAGACCAGTACGGCGACTATGCCTTCGTCATGAGCATCATGGCGCTCTTCCAGAGTGGCCTGCTGGATTGGGCTCTTCTCGGTGCCAAGCGGTTCTTCGAGCGCACCACCCAGAGCAACCAGCTACCTGCGATGTGCGTGACCATCTATCTGGGGCTCGGCATCAGTGCGGTCACGGTCTTTGCAATCTGCGCAGCAGGATTGCAGCTGTTTGATGTGCCAAGCGAGATGGCGAGCCTGCTATGGATAGGGGCGGCAGTTGTCGTCGCCAAGGAGATCTCCATGGTCTCCAAGGGCCTCGAACTGGCGGCGATGTCGCGCACGCGATACATCATGATGGAATGCGGCGAGAGTCTCGTCGCGGTGGCTCTCGGCCTCTGGCTCTGTTGGTACCTGAGACTCGGAGCCGGTGGCATTCTGTACGGCATGCTGGTCGGCGCCCTGCTGGTGGTGATGTTCGACGCCAGACGCATCGTTCATCGTCTTCGAGGGGGGACTTTCGACATCGGCCTGCAAAAGCAGATCCTGGCATTTGCGGCACCGATATCCCTCGCATTCTTTGTCGAGTACGTCATGTCATCGGCCGACCGTATGCTGCTGCAATTTTATCTTGGTGCCCATCAACTCGGTATCTATGCGGTTGCTTACAACATCGCTGATCGCGCGGTCACCGCGGTTTTCCTGGCAATTAGCGTCGCGGCCTATCCGTTGATCGTCCAGGCTCTCGAGCGAGGCGGGCCAGCGGCTGCCAGGCAGCAGGCAAGACAGAACGTCGATGTTTTGATGGCCATTGCTATACCGGCCTGGGGTGGCTTCACAATGGCTTCCAACCACATCGCAACGATTTTGGCTGGCCCGGCCTTCGCCGCTTCAGTTGCTGAGCTGCTGCCGTTGGCTGGCGTGGCCGTTTTCATCTGCTCGCTGAGAGTCCACTACTTCTCCTACGCACAGCAATTGACCCACCGGACCTGGACGCTGATGGTGGCAACTGTTCCTGGAGCCCTCGTGAACGTCGGGTTGAACATCGTCCTTCTGCCCACCATGGGCCTGAAGGGAGCTATCTGGGCGCGGTTGGTCGGCTACGTGGTTGCACTTGTTATCAGCATCTGGTTAGGCCAGCGCCAACTGCGGCTCCCCTTTCCTGGTTGGAGTGTCGCGAAGGTATCGCTGGCGACGCTTGCGATGTGCGTCTTACTCCACATGCTGGCCTTCCGGACTAATACGCTCGGCCTTGTTGGCATGATCCTGGTTGGGGCCTTATTCTACGGAGTCATCGCGTTGGCGTTCGATCTGGGCGGCCTGCGAAACATGTGGTACCTGCGCCGCAGCTTACGACCGTTGCCGACCTGATGTAACCGATGCCCGGGAAGCAATGCGGCGATGATGCAACTGGAGTCAGCAGTAACCGAAGGTCGGCCCGGCACTGCGTTGGCTAACAAAATACTCGACAAGATCACCGTCATTGCCGACGAGGCCGACGAGGCCGCGTTGATCGCGCGCATCACCCGGACCGGCAGTCCGTTGGTTATCTCGTTTGTCAATCAGAACGTCATGAACCTCGCCTGGCGCTCGCCGGACTACGCCGCCTGCCTGATCGACAGCGATATCCTATTCCGTGATGGCATAGGGATTGAGTTGTGCCTGGGCGCCTTGGGACGCCACGCCGGCCGCAACATGAACGGGACTGACTTCACCCCGCGCCTCGCGGCCGCGTTCTCCGGCAGAAGAGCAGCAATCTTTGGAACCGAGGAACCCTGGATAAGCCGGGCGGCGGAAGCTCTGGCTGGATTGGGCTGCCAGGTTGTGGCGAAGATGGATGGGTTCAAACCGGAGGCGGACTATGTTGGCGAAACCATACGCGCGGTTCCCGACCTCATCATTTTGGCAATGGGAAATCCGAAGCAGGAATTGGTCGCGAGAATTATCGCCTCGTCGGTACGGAGCCCGGTCGTTATCGTGAACGGCGGGGCTGTTGCGGACTTTCTTGCCGGACGCTTCGAACGCGCGCCACTGTGGGTGCGGCGAGCCCGTTTGGAGTGGGTCTTTCGGTTGCTGCAGGAACCCAGGCGCCTGTGGCGCCGATATCTGCTGGGGGGCGTTTCGTTTGCATGGCACCTGATGCGGTTGCGGATTGCTCCATAGCGAGCCCAGCATCCAATGCTCCCGAGCCACTAAGGGGCATGACCGGCGATCGTGACCAAAGCCTCCCCACGATCCTGGTAATTGGCGCAAGCGGGTTCGTCGGTGCGGCGATCGTTCGGGCCGCGATGGCGAGCAACGAAATGCGTCCGGTTGCCTGCATAAGAGGATCGAACCAGGCGCTGGATTCCCTTGGTGTCGAAACCAGAATCTGCGACGCGAGCGATCCCGCCGCGCTGGCGCACGCCTTGGAGGGCGTAACCTATGCTGTTAACTGCGTCCTGGGCAGTCGGGCAACGATGCTCGCCGTGACGCGCAACCTGTGCGGAGCCGCGCGCCAGCTTGGCCTGCGGCGGATCGTCCACCTAAGCAGTATGGCAGTGTATGGTCGGATGACCGGCTCGGTGGATGAGACAGCGAGGCTTCAGCCGGTTGGCGGCTACGGCCTGGCCAAGGCGGAATGCGAGATCATCGTAGGCGACTTTATCGCCGCCGGTGGCGACGCTGTGGTGCTGCGCCCTGCGTGCGTCTACGGGCCAGGCGGCGAGCAATGGGTCGGGCGCATCGCACGATGGCTGCGCGCAGGCCGCCTCGGCCAGCTTGGCGAGTTGGCAGACGGATACTGCAATCTGTCATTCAATGACGACCTTGCAGGTGCCGTCATCGCGGCAGTGAAGACTCACGAGGGTGCGGGAGAGACTTTCAACATCGCCGATCCAGATCCAGGCACATGGGACCAATACTTTCTGCGTCTTGGCCGTGAGATCGGTGCTCCCTTGCGGCGCGTCTCCCGCCGTCGAATGGCTCTGGAAACCGCTATTTTTGCCCCGCCACTGCAAATCGCCAAAATCGTCGGCCGGCGGTTGAGAGTGCCGCCGGGAGCCATTCCGGAGCCGATCACGCCGTCGCTGCTTCCACTGTGGAGGCAACGCATGCGACTGAATTGTCGAAAGGCCGATAGCGCGTTGGCGCTGCATCACACACCGTTACAGCAAGGATTGGCGCTGTCCGCGGACTGGTTCCGATCGGCGGCGACCAAATAGCCGGCACGGCGGCGACTGGGATCAAACCGGAATTATTTGTCCCAAGTCCTTCGGATGAAGTTTGAAGTTGGTTGCGCGCTTTCCTTGCCTTAGCTTATCCAACAGGCCAAGACGATACACGCCGGACTGCAGCAGGGACTTCGCGGCGTAGCTCGGTCCCTGAATAGAATCACTCAACTTGAGCTGGGGCAACCTGGTGTGAATTAGCCCATTTCCAGCATGCACCTTGGCGAGGCGCCTGATCCGGGGCGTGTAGTATTGTGTTGTATAGGACACGCTGAATTCCAGGTTTTCCACCCGGTGGGGGGAAAACAATGGCCAATGGACCATTTGTCCGGCCTTTAGCTCATATACCTTGGCTTCCTTATCGTACCATGGCTCATACGGTACTGAGGTCTCATCGGCATACAATGCCGTGTATTCCAGCATCTCCATTGTCAGGAACGGTGGTCGGTTAGGATACACGTACACCCGCTTCGAGCCGTGAATTTGCCAAAGCGTCTGGCCATTATGATCGAAGTGATAATATACCTGTGCCGAAGGCGAAGAGATCAGGATGTCGGAGATACGATTGAACGTGGGATAACCACCCTCAACGTTCGAATCGATCTCATCATACACTTGTTCAAGCAAATGAGACATTGCCTCGCTGACGTCTTCGACACGGCGTACAAGAAGCCACAAGTTGCCGCGGCGGATCGCCTCGATAACCTCCTCCCCGCTCAGGTCGCCGATTTCCCCCTCGATCCATAGCTTCTTGTCGGATCCTACGCGCCCGGTGTGCATCAGCATGTAGTTTTCTCTAGGCAACGTTTCAATCAATCGCGCGAGCGCTGCCATGCTGAACAACGGGTGCTCGGGCAGGGTATGGTCAATGACCACCGTATCGCCGTGCCACATTCTGTTGGCACCCGTCGCCTGCCAGTTTGTCGCAAAAATGGGCATCTAGCCATATCCTAACTTGTCAACGTGGTTGCCAGACCCGAACTATAGTGCTTTCCGTCGAAGAAGCGGATCATTGGCTGCCCTCGCGGCGGTTCAATAATTTGTGTAGCCAAATGATCAGCGGTTGACGAAGGCCGAAAGGTGTCTGAACGGGTGCACAACCGCATCGGGACCCGCCGCCACCTTCACGGCCCCTGCGCTCTTCCGCAGGTTGTTTGCCCAAAGCGCGGCCCGGCCATTCTTTACCATTGCGAACGCGGCACCGTGGCACCGGGCAACTCTGCTCGTTCCAAA
>Ga0210395_10004300_pt1 | contig 10964 bp, 13 predicted proteins | sample IncBWH4OmetaG_FD_150861 | JGI IMG/M metagenome (GOLD analysis project Ga0210395, IMG submission 150861) | Forest soil microbial communities from Barre Woods Harvard Forest LTER site, Petersham, Massachusetts, United States - Inc-BW-H-4-O ...
GCATGGGAGATTGGTGAAGCTGTTCACGCGCTCTTGGCGCGGCTATCAGCCGTCGCTATAAGCCCGCGCAATTGCGATCCATGACGGGCCGGGGGGTTCCGCGGCTTCCGACAAGCCCAGGGCGGGAGCGCAGCGCGAGGAAAGGCAGGACCGGCACGCCATGATGGTGACACTACCCCCCGACTACCGACCGACCGACGGTGAGGAGTTCATGAACCCCATCCAGGTCGAATACTTTCGCCAGAAACTACTCCGCTGGCGCACCGACCTTCTGAAGGAGGCGGACGGCACGTTGGCCAGCTTGTCCGAGGGCGGTATCCACGAGGCCGACATAACCGACCGGGCCAGCGTGGAGACGGACCGGGCGCTGGAACTGCGCACTCGCGACCGGGCGCGCAAGCTGATCTCCAAGATCGACCAGGCGCTGATCCGGATCGAGAACGGCAGCTACGGCTTCTGCGAGGAGACTGGCGAGCCGATCGGCCTGCGCCGACTGGAGGCCCGCCCCATCGCCACCCTCTCGATCGAGGCGCAGGAACGGCACGAGCGCATGGAGCGGGTGCACCGCGACGACTGAACGCCGTGGCGGGGCGAACCGTCGGCTACGCCCCGCTGAACGCCGGCATCACGTCGCGGGCGAACCAGCGGAGCTGCTCCTCGAACTCGTGAGGCGACAGGCCCTCGGCCCAGTGGATCATGTAGTCCTCGAGGCCGGGATACTTCGCCTCGATCGACTTGATGCCATCAATCAACTGCCCCGGCGGACCGCAGAACCACGCCTTTTGCGCCACGCCGTCGCGCAGTGACGGGATCTTCGCCGGCGCGCCCGGCGTGCCCCACGTCCGCCCCTGTTCATCCGCATACCGCACGAAGCCGAAGGGCGCGAACCACTTGTAGCGCTCGTCGTGCGCCGGCTCGACGCGCCGGATCGCCTCCTCCTGGCTGCCGGCGAGATACAGCCCAGTTCCCCATATCATGTCCTGCCCCAGCTTCTTGGCCTGTCCATGCTTCGCGCACGCGTCCTGATAGGCGCGCACAACATCGTCCAGGATCTTCTCGCCGTTCAGCGTGACCATCGCCTTGAGGCCGTACTTCGCCATCATGTCGATGGTCTTGCCGGAGGCGACCGGCATCCAGACCTCCACCGGCAGGTGCTTCGGCCGCGGCACCATGGTGATGTCGCGGAGCTGATAGCCGCGATACTCCACCTCGGGCGGGCAGGTGAAATACTTGCCCTTGAACGCGACGTGCTCCTGGTTGAAGCAGGCCAGCATGAGCTGGAGCTGCTCCTCGAAGTATTCGCGGTTCTTGTCGGCGTCGATCAGCGGTGCGCCAAAAGTCTCCACCTCGCGCGTGTGATAACCGCGGCCGACGCCCATGATGACGCGGCCGTCGGTGACGATGTCGGCCATCGCATAGTCCTCGGCCAGCCGGATCGGATGCCACATCGGCAGCACGTTGAACGCGCAGCCGAACTTCAGGCGCTTCGTCTGGGTAGCGAGCCAGAGGCCCAACTGCACCAAGTTTGGCAGGCACTCGTAGCCTTCGTGCTGGAAGTGGTGCTCCGCGGTCCACAGCGCGTGGTAGCCGCACTCGTCCATCACCTGGGCGATGTGGCGGGTGGTGAAGAAGACTTCGCTGAGGCGCTCGTTCGGGTAGCGGCGGTCGTTCGCAGCGGTGCCGTCGAGGCCAACGTTATCGAGATCGATCTGGCCGACGTAGAGGACGTGGAAGCGTTTGATCATGGAGGTTTCCGAGGCTGTTGGGATCTGTTCACGGTACTATGCCAGCTTGTCCCAGATCGCGCCAAGCGCCTCACATACTCCTCTACATGCTGCTTGCTTCCGAACGCAGGAGTCATGAGATTTGGGTTGATCGACGAATGCCGGGGGAGTCATCGCCCCCGGCACTCTAAGGAGACTAAAATGTCGGCGAATTTCTCCGCAGTCTGGAAGGATTGCGGTTTTCTTGCCGGGACGCCGCCGTTCCTGGTCATACCCCGCGAGGGCATTGGCCTCGTGTATCTCAACGGGGTTCGGTCACTTGATGTCAGTCGGGACCTCAAGTTCGATGGTGGAAGTCTCGCCGTCCGACCGGTGAGTCCGAGTGATCTACAGCGCAATCTCATGAGATACGCACAGAACTTTCCGTCTGACGCGCTAGGCGATGTCCTATCGCTCTCCATCGGCATACAGAATACGATACGATTTGGCAGCACGCTGCTTTCTGTCGAGGGGCGTGTTTCTGGTCGCACCGTCTCCCTCGATTACGTCACCAAAGCCGATCGAGCGAAAATGGACGTATATGCGGCATCGCGCACCTCGATTGCCGTCTCGTTTCGGTTTGCCCGCTACCAGGACAGTACCGGGCAGTTGAAGGGCGGTACGACGCTCGTGCCGTCTTATGCCGATGAACTCGTCCGGATCCTCAACAGGCTGTACCTTCCGTCCGCCAACGTCGAACTTCGATTGAAAAGCTCGCAGTATGTGGACCTGGCTCAAAAGCTCGGTGACTCGATCTCGCAGGACAGCTTCCTACAGAATGTTGCACCGCGCCGCGATACAGGGGCTGACATGACTGTTTTCTTCGTCGGGAAATACCGCGGCACGGACGATCCACTTGGGCAGGCGTTTCCAGACATCGATTGTGCTGTCGTGGATGACTCACCCCTGCAATACCTTGCTCCGCAAACGGCCTGGCCGGGCGCATCGCTGACTGACGAGCAGTTGAGCGTTTTGGTGAATCCCACCGGAAGAGCCAAATCCGACCGGGATCTGCATGTCGTGCTCGCCCATGAGATCGCTCACCTGCTCGGCGCCGGCCACAACAACGAACAAGACAACCTGATGTCGATGAACCGTCAGGATTTCAAGTTCAGCAAGGACACGGTAAGGGCCGTGAGCCCGAATTAACTGGCCTCCGTGCGCCGACGCTTTCTTGCGGGCGTGGCCGCGTCCGCAACCCATACCGGGAGCAGAGACCAGATGAACCTGATCGACCTCACCCACACCTTCGACCAGGACATGCCGGTCTATCCCGGTGATCCAATCCCCAGGTTTGAACAGACGGCCCGCCTCGCCCAGGATGGCTTCAACGCATGCTGCCTGTGCAGTGGGATGCATGTGGGGACCCATATGGACGCGCCTCTCCACATGATCGCCGGCGGCAAATTCGTGTGCGACGTGCCCACCAGCCAATTCTTCGGGCGCGGCCGTCTGATCGATGCTCGCGCGCGTGCCACAGTGACGCCGGATCTATTGCGCGCGGCCCGCGTCACCCGTGGCGATATCGTGCTGGTAATGACGGGATGGTACAAGCGCTTTCGCGACGATGCGTACTATCGGGACTTCCCGGAGGTCGCACCCGACTTTGCGCGCGAGCTGGTGAGCCTCGGCGCGTCGATCATTGGCCTGGACACGCCAAGCCCCGATCGTTCGCCGTTCGAGGTCCACAAGATCCTGTTGGCGGGACAGGTGCTGATCATAGAAAATCTGACCAACCTGGAGGCGCTCGCGGCAGTCGATGCGTTCGATGTCGTGGCTCTCCCGACCAAACTGCAGTGCGAGGCGGCGCCGGTGCGTGTTGTTGCGCGGCCACACGGCACGTAAGCGAGGGACACGGAACAATGCGCCACCGGCGACAGACATCCCGCGCCGCCCTTGTACTGCTGGCCGCAGTTGCAGTCTGCCACCCGGGCGCCGGATCTGCTCAGCCGGCGTCGAAGGACTTCGCCGGCCAGATCAATGTCGCAGGCCATACCGTCTACCTGGAGTGTCGCGGCACAGGCAGTCCCACCGTTGTGCTCGAATCCGGCTACCACGACTCATCGCAGACCTGGAGCCTCGCCGACGGTTTCCCTCCGCCGGTGCTGACGCGCGTGGCCGGCTTTACCAGGGTGTGTCGCTACGACCGACCCGGAACGCTACTCTACTCGGATCCGCCGCGGATCACCGACCGCACGGCGCCGGTGGATATGCCGCGCACGGCGGCTGACGTCGTCAGCGAACTGCATACCTTGCTTGCCGCTGCGAACGTGCCGGGCCCCTACATTCTGGCAGGGCATTCGCTGGGCGGGCTCTTCACACTGCTGTACGCTCAGACCTACCCGAGCGATGTCAAAGGGCTGGTTCTGGTCGACGCCTTCCCAGCCGCGCTGCCGCGACTGTTCGGATCACAGTGGCCGGCCTATCGCCGACTGCTCGATAGTCCGCTGCCGACATTCGCCACGAACCCGGACTTCGAGCGGGTCGACATTGACGCGAGCGTCGCTCAGATCGGCAAGGCCCCTCCCCTGCACAGGATGCCGCTCGTCGTGCTGACCAAGGGCGAGCCCTTTGCCCATCCGCCGGGTGCGGTCGGGCCGGTGTTGCGGGAGCTGGAGCGTTTGTGGCCAATCGCTGCCAAAAGCCTGGCGAAGAAATCGAGCCGGACACGCCTCAGATCATCGCCCGCGGCAGCGACCATTATATCCAGATTCACCAGCCCGATCTGGTCACACTGGCGATCCGACTGACCATCGAACGCGCCAAGCCGGACACGTTCACCGGCCGGCCGCGGACCCTGACCAACCAATCCCTGCGCCATTAACGAATTGTTTCCTGTTCGGTCCTACACTCTCGCGGCGCCCCCGACGCCTCACCGGAGACCGAAGCCAGTGGACCAGCCGACCACCCCTGCCCCGCCGACCGACCTTTATGACGCGGACAACGCCCAGCCCGCCCGCGACCGAAAGCGCCAGGCGGCAGGACTGCATCCGTGGTGGCAAGACCCCATGCACAGCGGGAATCCGCCCTCGGCGCTGGGGCGCCCGCGGCAACGCACAAGCATCGGACTCGCGACGAAGAATGGCCTGCGGAGGCTCCGGGCCGCGCGCTCCGTGCACAGCTTCTACGGTGAGGAGGGCCGCGCGTTTCGCCACACGATCGCCGCGCTGTTCGCGCAAGGACGCTGGCTGCGCCTGCTCGCGGAGATGCGAAAGGCGCCTCGCTGATGGCGTCAGCCGCAGACTCTGGTCAATAATGCCCGCCGGCGCTGGCGGGCGCAGGAGGGACGAATGGTGCGTGTTGCAAGATTCGGTGCGATGGATTTTCCGACGGCGCTGTCGATCCTGACGGGCGGCGCGTTCTGCTATGCGGCCTGGCTCACCTCCATCGTGTTCTGTGCCGCCAGCGGCCAGCGGCCCCTGCTGATTGCCGCCGCCGCGTTCTTCCCGGTCGGTATCGTTCACGGCATAGGCGTGTGGTTCGGCGGCTGGTGATCCGACCCTGCGGCAGCGAAAGAGTTTCTCGCCACCCTCCTCCGGTGCATAGTCAACCAAGCGCCTGAACGAGGCCGAGTCGCCGGACCATGCTGCATCTCACCAAGCTCGCCGTCGGCGTGCGCGACATCGATCACCTGCACGAACTGCAGGAGGAACGCGCGGTCCGCAATCCGCCGCTACGTCATCGCACCCGCAATTTTCCGCGCCGCCATCAGGAGCTGATCGACGGCGGCTCAATGTATTGGGTGATCGGCGGCAGCATGCTGGTGCGGCAACGGATTCTCAACATCATCGAGGATCGCCGTGACGACGGCTCCGCATGCACTGGCCTGGTGCTCCATCCCAGGCTAGTGCCATTGACCGGCAGGCCTACCAAACCTTTCCAGGGCTGGCGCTATCTCCGCCCCGACGAGGCACCGCGCGATCTTGTCGTCGGCAAGCGCGCCAGAGGCGAGCATTCCCTGCCGCCGGCATTGCGGCACGAACTGCAGGTGCTGTGTCTGCTGTGAAATCCGCTTGCGCGACTCTGTCAAGTTATAGGATATCCACATCAGTCGATTAAGTTTGCTTGCTCGACCAACCTCTAAGACTTTCCCTGCAACGCCTGCCACTCCCGGAGCTCATCCCGTGACCCCCTCGCGCAGACATCTGTTCGCCCTGCTCGGCCTTGTTCTGCCGATCGCCGCCTTCTCAGCCACGCCCGCCGCGGCGACCACATCGAACGCGGTGCACCACAAGTCGCACGCGCATCACGCGTCCGCCTCGCACAAGGCCCCGCACCACTCGTCGATGCATCACGCGTCGCATCACACGACCCACCACGCGCCGAAGCCTACCGTAAGCTGACCGCCGCCTGGCCGCGCGCGTTCGCCTCCAGCAGCGCGCGCAGTCCGGCCAGAATGCGCTCAGGCGTCGGAGGACAGCCGCTGATCAACAGGTCCACCGGCAATGTCGTTCCAACGCCGCCGGTGACGGCATAGCTGCCCTTGAACACGCCGCCGTCTACCGCGCAGTCCCCCACCGCCACGACGAATTTCGGATCCGGCATCGCCGAGTACGCCTGCTCCATCGCATCAAGCAGATTGCGCGTAACCGGCCCGGTCACCAGCAGCACATCGGCATGGCGTGGGCTCGCAACAAAGCCGATGCCGAAGCGTTCCAGGTCGTAGACGGCACGCCGCAGCGCGCGAAGCTCGATCTCGCAGCCACCACAACTGCCAGCGTCAAGATGCAGGATCGCCAGACTCCGACCGAGCCGGGTCTGCCCACGGTCGTCCAGCCTGCCCGCCAGCGACGCCGCAGTGCCAGTGTCCACCGGCGCTGGCGTGCCGGCGATCGGACCGGCAAGCAGCGTGCGGACCAGGCGACGCCACAGCATCACAGGTCCACACCTGAGCTGGTCAGACCGAACGAGGCAACGATCAGCCCCAGATCATCGATCTGACCACCTTCCATCGTGGCTTCGAGTTCCGGCCAACGCGTCCAGGCAGGGTCGCACATAAATGCCGCGGCGATCTGGCCATGATCCAGCCGCAGCCAGTGCCAGACTTCACCACCGGGGCCATTTGCACCACCGATGCCCTCACCACTCGCCACCGGCAGTGGCACCGAGACCGCATCCTCCGGCATCGCGCCAAGCAGATCGTGCACCACACCGATGCCATCAGTGATTCCGCGCAGGCGTTGGCGCGCTCGCCCTGCGGCATTGCCGGCGCGGCTGACCAATTCGCCGGCCTCTGGCAGAAGCCGTAGATCGGGCAGCTCAGCCGCAATCCCGCTCAGAGCGCGGCCAATCGCTTCGGGACCACCTGGCGCGATATCGGCCGCCACACCGCCCGGCACGACGCAATCCATCATCAGCCGGTGGCCGAACGCGACGTTGCTTGCCCGACGCAGCATCTCCGCATGCCAGGCGGACCTTCCCGACAGCACTTCGAGCCCGACCGCCTCAGCGACACCTGAGAGAACGTCGAGATGACCGGCAATCTGTTCGACACCCGCCATGACGTCTCGCAGAGCAATCGCCCGCGAAGGAACATCGCAGCCCAGCGCAGCCTCGGTCGCCCGCGCAAAGGCGATCGAATGTGCGACAGTTGCTTCAGCCGCAAGCCGCGCCGCGAACCGTGCCGCCGCTCGCGGCGACTTGCCACGCATCAGGGTCAGCGTGCCCTTGTGCGTGTAGCCAAGCCGTGTCTCCAGCCGAACGATGGTCTCGCCGCGAACGCCGAGGCGCAGATGCGCGGCGGGCTCGATCCCACCGCGCACCGGCCCGAGCGGGACCTGATCCAGATGCTCGTCCAGCATGAATTCCGGCGCTTCTGTGCGACCGTCAGGGCCAGGCCGCAGCGCCATCGGCGCACTGTTCGGCCAGCGCCCGTGATCCAGCCACGGCCGGTGATCCGTGCCGCCGGCCGCGGTGTGGCCCCACAGATCGTGCACCATTCGCTCGAACCACACGGCACCCGGTCGCACGGGGGAGAGTGCGGGATATTCACCATCCATCACCTCGGTGGAAACCAGCAGCGGCGCATCGCCGTCACGCAACAGCGCATAGACCTCGCGCGTATCGGCCCACAGAGCCAACAGAGGCGGCGACATCTCGCTCGCCAGGCGCGCCCACTCCTCGCGGGTCAGCCCGCGGCGCGGCGAGACCGTGAGGCTCATCCGGCCGCCAGAGCGGGCAACGCGAATGCCAGCAGTGTAACGATTGCAAGCTGCAGCCAGACCGGCGTTGCCGTGGCCCAGTCGGCGGCCACGCCGGACGGACAGCGCCCAACCAGCGCACTGGTCGCGAGCAGCACGCCCGCCGCAAGCGGCACCAGCAGCCATGCCGAAACGGCGACGGTCGGTTCGGCAAGCAGGTACAGCGCGTAGAGCGGCAGCAGCGCGAACGCAAGCCACGCGATCATGTCGTTGTTCCGGGATTGCAGCACCGCCGATCGCGTCAGTCCGAGCAGTATCAGATGCAGCCAGGCGACCGGTTTTGCGGCGACGCCGATCGCGAACGCCACCATGCCGAGTTGCGCCATGCCTGCGAGCGCAACGCCGCGCCGCCAGTCGAGCCGCGCCCACAACGCGACGGCACCAAGCAGAAGCGACGCGAGTCCGAATGCGATCAGCAGTCCCGAAGCGATGCTCAGGCGCATGAACAGCAGCATCGGCACGTTGGGCAGCAGAGTGGATACGATGATGGCGCCGGACGGCATGCCTTCGGCCGCCGCACTGACTATCCAGAATTGCAGCGGCACCATGCCCGCCACGCCGGCATAGCCCAGCAGCAGAAACCAGCCCGCCAGCTCCGGCGCCATGCCAAGCAGCAACGTGCCGAGCAGCGCCAGCATCAGACCGACGCCGCACAGCAGCAGCAGGCGGGACGCTGCGGCAGACGCGGCGGTGTCTTTCGCGGCGCCGGTCACCACGGCCGCCGCGGCGACCGCCACGACGAGCGCAAGCCAGATAAGTATCGGATCGTCTGCCAGGGTCGCCGCCTGGATGGCGCCGATCAGCAGTTGATAACCGACGTGATAGAAGCGTGCGCGCTGCCGATTGAGTGATCGACTGACGAGTGCGGCCGCAACATCACGACGATCGAACCAGCTCACGGTCATTGCCACGAGGCTGGTGAGCAGCACCAGATGCGCCTCTGCCACACCAGTGCGCCACGCCAGCGCAAATGCCACGACGAACTGCAGGCTTGTGGAACCCGTGTTGATCCACGCACCGATGCGCCACGATGCGATGAATGCCAACACAATTGCCGAGATGAACGGCAGTGCCACCACGATGAGGGCCAGCGCGCCGCTCACCGGCGGAGCCGCATCCCGGCGAGAACCAGGCCGGGGACCAGCGGCACGGCGACCGCGAACGCTGCCATCCCTGACAAATCGGGACTGGCGCCGGCCACGAGGACCAGACCGTTCTGCGACGACAGCAAACCAAGCGCGGGCGTCCATGTGTCCGAACGCAACACCGCCAGCAAAACGCCGAGTAGCGTGACGGACACGCCAGCAGCCATAATCTCCCCCGCGCCGATGTTTGCCGCAACGCTGATGATCACCACCAGCAACGCGAGCGCCATCGCCCACACCAACAATGCGTTGTGACGCAACGCGGGCATCGCGCCGTCATTCATCCGTACCAACGCCAGCGGCAGCATGACGCCGTTGAGGGCAAATGCGAGCACCGCCACCGCGGCCGCCGATTCACCGAGCGGCATAGCGGCGCACAAGGCCTGCAATGCACAGGCCCACGCGGCCGTATCGATCCGCTTGACACAAAGCAGAGCGACCGACAGCAGCAACGTAGCCGCACCTGCTGCGCCGATCACGCGGTGCCCATGTCGGCGAACAGGAAGATCGCAGCCAACAGGCCGAGCAGCACCGCGACGCCAAGTATCTGCGCCTCACGCAGCAACCTGAGGCGGCCGAGCACGGTATTCAGCAGTGCAAGCACCACTGCGAATACCAGCGTGCGGATTAGCCAGCACGCAACGCCCACCATCCAGGCAAACGGCCCTTCTGCAGATGGCGTCATGCCGAACGGCAGGAACATCGCGCCGATCAGATTGAACCAGACCAACAGCCGCATCGCATCAGTCGCGTCGAGCAGCGCGAGGTCGGGGCCGCCGAATTCCTGCATCAGCATCTCGCGACGCATCGTGCCAACGAGGGCCACGAGCAGCGTCGCAGCCAGCGCAATCCCGATGCCGACCCGCGACGCGGCGCCGTTCTCCAATTGAATCGCGGCAATCGCGTCGAGGTTGAGGCTGCCCGCCGGCAATGCCAACGCGAATAGCACGAGCAATAGCGCCGGCTCCGCGAGACAGGCGAGCAGCATCGATCGACTGGCGCCGACGCCCGCCGGCGCGGTGCCAGCATCCATCGCAAGCAGCGCCATGGAGCAGCGCGCCAGCGCCAACAGCCCGGCAATCACCAGCAAATCTGCGAACGGGGCGAAGGTCATGCCGAGTGCGAATGACGGCACAAGGCACGCGGCGATGGCGGCGGTGGCGGCACAGACCGCAGGCGCGATGCCTGTTACCTCGGACGCACTCTCGGCCAGAACGCTCTGCTTCCGCAGCAGCCGTATCAAATCCCACCATGGCTGCAACAGTGATGGGCCGACTCGACCGGCGAGCCGCGCCAGCATCCATCGTTGGATGCTGATCAGGCTCGGGGCGGCAACGCACATCAGGGCGATGTGCAGCACCTGCGCGATAAGTCCGCTCAAGAAGGCCATCACGCCACCAGCGCGGTCGCGACACGCACCACCGCATCGCGCCAGCGAACGAGGTGGCTCCGCGTGGCCGCTATCGATGGCAGCAACGCCGGCACACCTCGCAGCGGTCCGGCGAAGGAGGCAGGACCGGCCTGGGTCGCCGGATCGCCGAATGGCAGCCACGGCGGTGGCGCGGCAAATCCGCCCGACCATGCCGGTTCGCGCCGCTGTTCGCCTGAGCGGCCCAATAGGCGCAACACGGCGATTGCCACCAGTGCCAGGAGGGCAGCAACAGCAATGGGCGAATACCCAGCGGCCTCGGCGCCTGTGCTCAACGCCAGCCATCGATCGGATGGTGCGTGGGTCCAGCCGATTGTCGGCAGCAAGACCAACGCCGGCAACAAACCGAGCAGGCCTAGCGATGCCGCCAGACCGATAAGAACGAGACGAACCCGGCGTGGCGCCTCCTCGGCGACCGCGGTGCGCG
>Ga0210395_10004302_pt1 | contig 10962 bp, 7 predicted proteins | sample IncBWH4OmetaG_FD_150861 | JGI IMG/M metagenome (GOLD analysis project Ga0210395, IMG submission 150861) | Forest soil microbial communities from Barre Woods Harvard Forest LTER site, Petersham, Massachusetts, United States - Inc-BW-H-4-O ...
GATGCCCCATTCTTCGAAGTAGCCCCCGAAAATCTTGCCATGATTATGATGGCGTGATTCCCCCAGTGATTGATAGACACATACTACAAGGAGCGCGAACGCGCTCATCAAAGCGAATCGAAGAAGGTGCGGTCGAAAATGTCTCGCCATAGCAGGATTCTCCAGGATTTAAACCTTAGCTGGGCGGAAACAGAATTCTATCCAGAGACGACTTTCTCTCCCACCCAATTCGAGGACCGTTGCATTCTTCCGGTATTGTATGTTCAAGAGTCAAGCTGCGGCTTCCGCACGAGTCACCTTCCTCTCGGCGTAAGGACTGCAGATATGTCAGGGATACCGGCAAGCATCACACGGGGGGGCGGAGTGTCCTCCACATCTTCGCCCGCAATAGGTGAGCATTCTTAGAAAACTGGATTTTGCGACGCGCTGGTTACGGCAAGTAGCTTCCGCCAACCATTCCGATTCAGGCGAATCCGGGCTCCCGTGGATAGGAGAACCCAGCCTTCCGCTTGCCCGTCGCGGTGAATCTCGCGCACGTAGTCTAGGTTTACAATCGCCGACCTGTGCAGACGGGTGAACTTCTTCGGATCCAATTTCGCTTCAAGCGCTCGAATACTCTCCCGCAACAGGTGCCGCTTGCCCCCAGCGTGCAGACACACGTAATAATCGGCGGCCTCGATCCACTCGATGTCACTCACTGACACAACCGAAGCAGTGTTTCCACTTCTAGTCAGAAATCGCTGTGGCCGCTCCGGGTGAGATGCGACCTGCCGTAATGCTTCCACAGCGGAAGAGATTTGCTCACGCGCAGCAAACGCTTCCTCCAACTGAACTCTTTCCTTAACCCTGGCCAACGTCTGCCCAAGGCGGTTTCTCTCAATCGGTTTTACCAAGTAGTCCAGGGCATGCACTTCGAAAGCGTTCACCGCATGCTCATTGTGAGCGGTCACAAACACCGTGATCGGCATATTGGCGGGCCCGATCTCTTCGATGACCTCGAAGCCATCTCTGCCGGGCATTTGAATATCAAGAAAAAGCAGATCCGCTTTGGCGGCTTTCAGCGACTTGACGACTTCGCTGCCGTTTCGGCACTCGGCAACAATATCGATCTCCGGATCCGGTGCGAGCAACATCTTCAGGCGCTCGCGCGCGAGTGGTTCATCGTCGGCGATCATCGTTTTCAAGGTCACGGTTCTCAAGGTCACGATGTCGCCTTCTCGTACGGGATCGTAATCGAGACCTGAAACCCGCCCGACTCTGGTTGGAACGCACGGAACTCGTAATCATCTGGATAGAAGTGAGCCAACCGTTCCTTCGTGTTGCTGAGGCCGAGCCCAAAGCCGCTTGCGGACCTGCCATTCATTCCCGGACCGTTGTCACGCACTTGCAAACGCATGCGAGTCCCGACTCGCTGGGCGGAAGTTTCGATCCAGCCACTGTCTTCGCAGTGCGCGATCCCGTGCCGAATTGCGTTTTCGACGATCGGTTGCAATAGGAAACACGGCACGAGGCCATCGAGCGTGTTGGGATCGAGATTGATGTCCACGCGAAGGCGGTCGGCAAAGCGTACTTGCTCGATGGCCAAGTAGCTCTCCAGGACTTCCAACTCTTGCGCCAGGGGAATCTTGTTGGGAGTGTTCCTTTTCAAGACCTGCTTCAGTACTGTATTCAGGTGCTCTAGCGTTTCGAGAGCTTGGTCTCGGCGGCCGAGTTCGACCAGAGTAGTGACTGCGTTGAGAGTGTTGAAGAGAAAGTGGGGCTCGAGCTGCATCTGCAGGGCTCGCAAGTGAGCGGTCGACAACTGCCGCTGTAATTCCAAAGAGCGCATCGAATCGCGCTGCGCCGACAATTGAGTATTTACTGCGGCACAGGCGAACCAGCACAGACCGTACATTAGAAGTTCCATGCCGAAGCGCGGAAAGCAGAAGATGTCCAACCCTCGATACTGCGCCTTCGCTGCTTCCGGACCGAACCGGACGATCAACTGAGTCGCCGCTTGCAGGAAGCCAAGATGAAGCGTCACGACTCCCATGGCAATCACTGAATGCACAACCAGAGTACGAAACGAAACTCTCAAAGCAGATGGCCATCGACTGGTTGATCGCCACAGCAGATAGACAACGAGGGCCCACCAAAACCAAAGAACACAACCGTAAGCGAGCGAGAGTCCCCACAACAAAAAGGACTGGACTCCTCTCGCCTGAACATGGCACTCGATTGCGGTGGCCACCGCAAGGATCGCGGCCATGCCAAGGGGAATCATTCTTGCCCGAGGCAACAGCTCACCCCACGGCCTCTTGGCATGGACCATGGCACTGGACAGATTGTCGTAGTCAGGAATCATGCACCCCTACCGGAATGCCGCTACGTTAATCGTACATCCAGCACATTGACTGCCATAATAATCTTTACGGGCTTTTTCGGCAGCCGCGCGCATTTGCGCCGCCTCGGCATGCGACCCGAATTGATCTAACACCCGAGAATATGCCAGTTCTGCGGCGAAGTACTTCGGATTCTTCTTCCCGAGCGCATGATCGAGGATCGTGAGTCCGGCTTCCATATCTAACAACGCGCTGCCAAGATCCCCAGACTCCGCGTACGCTTTGCCCAGCAACATGTGTTCCCAACCGGCGAGCCAATGTTGCTCGCCGCGTGATCGCTCCACCAGTTCCAACGCGCGTTGATAGGCTGCTACGGCTGCCCATGCATGGTGCTCGGCGATGGCCAGCCATCCCTGGCCTTCAAAGAGAAAAGCCTTATCATCGTCAAGAAAATCGAGCGCGAGTTTTGCCTCGCGAGATGCCTCTTGAAGGTACCGGTGGGCTTCGTGGACTCGATTTCGAGCGAGAGCGAGTTCCGCCAAGCGCGTTAGTAATACCGCGGTTCCCGTATGGTCCCCAATCCTTTGGCGCAGATGAAGAGCCTTTTGCCACATCGGCGCCGCAACGTCAAGTTGTCCCAACTCGCTATAGAATCCGGCATAGTTTTCCAGGGCCGACGCGTAGTCCTCTGGGTGCTCGCGATCGTGGTCGAGAACTTCCAGTGCATGCTCAAAAGCGGTTTGCGCGTTGGCCAAATCTCCCGCTCCCTGGCAAGCAACTGCGAGAATGACGTACCCCCTGCCCAACTCCTCGCCACTCAGCTGGCGAGAATCGATCGCGGCTTTTGCAACTTTGGCCGCAGTCTCGAAACTTCCGCGGTTCTCCAGCACCAAGGCATCGTGGAGAGCCGTGTCTGGATTGAGCTGTCCGAACGTCGGCATGCGCAGCAGCCACAGAGTAAGCAGGGTCCAATACAGATATCTCATGCGAATACTCTGGCGACGAACTTGTGCTCAAGCCACTGGATATCCGAGAACTCCGAGATTTCTGCAGGAAAGATCCAGCTTTGTGCAGAGAGCTAGATGCGAGCGGATGGCCTGTAACCGGAACCTATTCAGAAATGAGCTTCGAGGACATAGCTCTTGCCGGACCGATCTTCGGACCCAATGCATCCTGAATAGCATCTACAGTCTCCATGAGAGCGCCTTGCGATGAATTCATACTCCGGCCAGGCGGTGGCGAAATCCCTTGTGCAGAAAGAACCAGACCCTGGATTCTCACTGCGACGATTCTCGGTTCCAGCATGGCATTCATCGACAGCACAGTCGTCAACGTCGCTCTGCCCGCGATACAGGGTAGCTTTCACGCGACCGTGGTGGATGTGCAATGGGTGGTCGAGTCTTATGGTCTGTTTCTGGGTGCGCTGATTCTTGTCGGGGGCTCATTGGGTGACCTGTTTGGGCGGCGACGAATCTATATGTTAGGCGTGGCCATCTTCTCGATTGCATCTGCCGGATGCGGTTTTGCTTCGAACATTCATCAGTTGATCGTCGCCAGGAGTATTCAAGGAGTCGGAGCTGCACTCCTGGTGCCCGGAAGTCTCGCGATTATCAGTACGTCCTTCGACGAAAAAAGTCGTGGGCAAGCGATCGGCACATGGTCGGGCTCTACAGCGATCACGACCGCGATCGGGCCGGTTCTTGGCGGTTGGCTGGTTGAGCATGCCTCCTGGCGATGGGCGTTCTTCATCAACCTTCCGATTGCTGCGGCCGTGATAGCGATTTCGCTTTGGAGAGTTCCGGAAAGCCGCCGCCCGATTGCTGGACACATCGATTGGATTGGAGCGCTCCTAGCCACACTGGGGCTCGGCGGCTTAGTGTACGGCTTCCTCGAGTCAGTCGACCTAGGCTGGACGAATCGCCTGGTCTTCGGAAGTTTGATTGTTGGATTCGGGGGGCTGGTCGCGTTCGTTTTCGTCGAGGCGCGGCTTCCGTCTCCGATGGTGCCACTCACGCTGTTCCGTTCCCAAAAGTTTAGTGGTGCGAACCTGCTGACGTTCCTTTTGTACTCAGCAATTGGAATTTTCTTTTTCTTGTTCCCCTTGAATCTCATCCAGGTCCAAGAGTATTCCCCAACCGCAGCCGGTATTGCGATCCTTCCCTTCATTCTGCTGATGTTCCTTCTTTCCCGCTGGGCAGGCGGACTCGTTGCCCGCTATGGGTCAAGGGGGCCGCTGATGGTTGGCCCTCTCGTTGCCGCAATCGGTTTCGCTCTCTTCTCTGTGCCTAGCGTTGGGGATAGCTATTGGAAGGCGTTTTTCCCCGCGATCATTGTTCTGGGATTTGGGATGGCGGTCACCGTCGCTCCGCTTACCACGGTGGTTATGAATTCAGTACAGGAAGATCGAGTAGGCGCGGCTTCCGGAATCAACAACGCAGTGGCGCGGGTAGCGGGGGTACTCGCCATCGCGGTGCTTGGAATCGTAATGGTGAAGGCGTTCAGTTTTCGACTAGATCGGAATCTGGCTGGCCTCTCCTTACCGTCTTACATTCGACAGTCGGTGCAATCGAACGAGATCAAACTCGCCGGCTTACAGGTCCCGCCTGGGCTTGATCCGACTACGAACGCCGCCTTCAAGGAGTTTGTGAGAGAAGCTTTCGTATATGGATTCCGACTCGTCATGTCGATTTGCGCAGCCCTGTCTCTGGCAAGCGCTGCCGTCGCCTGGCTCATGATTACGTCCGAAAGTGATCGCCCATGGTCGCCGACAGCCCCCGCGTCTCAGGGCACACACCCAGGCGGTCCAGCCAGTTTGGAGGTTTGAAGTCTAACGTGGCGATCCCAGGGTCGCGGCTTGAGTAGGGTGCGTAATTCCCATGTCGGGGACAGAGCCGTTGGAAATCTTGACCGGCAAATGGCCTGGGATCGGAATTTCCCCGAAGACGGCCCGCGCCACGCTTATCTCCGAAACAGTCGCATTTGAGAATGTGCAGATGTAGTTCTGGATGGTGGGGAAGTCCTCCGTCAGGTATGGAGTCCCCATGGCAAGAACCACAGTTTTCTCGGTCGCGCGAGCGAGAATCCTGGACAATAACTTCGCAGTCGAGTCGGGCAGAGACGCGGAATTCTTCTGGCCGCGTGCCACCGTCCTGCTTCGCGCTGCAGAAGGAACGACATACACGGCCACCACGACCTGCTGCGCAAGGTCTGCTGCATTTAACACTTCATCCGATCTGGCCGCGGCGACCCGAGGATCAACGTAGATTACTCTCGCATCGGGTGACCGCTTCCGGATCTGATGCTCCAGAACGCGACCGTCCTCCGCACGCCGGTTGTCGCAGAGAATAATCACGAGCAGGCCAGGCTGAGCTTTAGACTGTGACACGACACGCAGTTTCGCGTCGCGTCGCCCGTCTCTTAATGGAAGTACCTTGCCGTTGTCGCGCACCAGAGTAATGGAGGCATCGGAAATACGTTGACCGGTCGCGACACTCTCTGGACTGCCCACCAGCCTGGGGATCGCTTCCACGTCCACCACACGATTTTTCTCTAGACCTAACGAGGCCTTAGCTCGCAGGATTTTGAGTACGGACGCGTCCAGTTGCTCTTGTCCGATTTCGCCCGATCGGACAGCCTCCAACATCGCCCGGTAGCATGCATCTAGATTGTAGGGCTCGGTGAGCACATCGCTTCCCGCCTTGAACGCATCGACGGCCACGCGACCGGGATTCTTTGCATAGAGACCAACCAGACCGGCCATATCCAGGGCATCCGTCACCACAATGCCCTTGAAACCAAGTTGATTCTTCAGCAGACCCGTCACGATTCTGGGCGAGGTCGTAGCCACGCGGCTGCGATCGGGATCGAGCGCCAGCACTTGCACGTGGGCAGTCATCACGGCGTCCACTCCCGCTCTAATCGCCTTTTGGAACGGTGGCAAATCGACCGCACGAATGTAGCGTAAGTCGTCATCCACTACGGGCACAGCCACGTGCGAGTCAGTCGCAGTATTTCCGTGACCCGGGAAGTGCTTTGCCGTGGTCAGCATTCCGTTCGCCCGCGCGCCGCGGATATAGGCCGCCACCAGATCGCCCACTTGCTCTGGATTCGCGCCGAACGCGCGCGTCCCGATGATTGGATTGGCCGGGTTGGAATTTACGTCGGCGACGGGAAATAGATTCCAATGTACGCCGAGGGCCCGACTTTCCTGCGCCGTAATGCGACCGAAAGCCTCCGCATATGCCAGGCTACCGGCAGCGCCAAAAGCCATTGCGTGCGGGAATACGGTCGTTCCGAAAAGATGCGCCGGCAACACGCCCCGCTCGAAATCCCCAGCTACCAGAAGCGGCAACTTCGACTCGTCTTGCAGCTGGTTGAGCAGCGAGATTACCTCATAGCGACGGCGAATATCGCGGGCCCGGCCTTGCGGCGGCGCCGACATGGCCAACGAGCCGATGTGATATTTGCGAATGTTATTACGGAGCTCGAAGTAGCTGGGGCTCCTTCCATTCAGGAGTTCCACCCGCAGGCGGATCATGAAGAGTTGCCCGACCTTCTCTTCGAGTGAAAGGCCTTTTAGAGTTTTTTCTGACCAGCCGTCATCATCGCGTTCAACGCGACGCGCGAGCGCTTGCTGGGATTGATCCCGCGGTTCAACAGCCGACCCCAAAAGCGTGAAGACCGTAAGAAGAAAGGTGAGATTGCGAAGCATCGTCAAGGCACGAACATACAGTCTGGATTCTAAAGGGCACCACCTCGCGTTGAAACGATTTCTAATCCAAGGCACGTGTCCGAAGTAACGCAGGCCGATGACGCCACAGGGTAGACCGATACTTATCAATTCCCGGATCGTCGGCAACTCAGGGGTTACCCAGAGCTCGCAACCAGGCGAAATGGAGATCCCCCCGGACCTCCTGCAAATTGTCGAAGGAATTGGTGGCGGCGGTAGGACTCGAACCTACGACCTACGGATTATGAGACCGTCGCTCTAACCACCTGAGCTACGCCGCCACTGCCTGCAAATCGGGAAGGATGCGCGAAAGGAAACCTTGCCGCCGGTATGCTCCCGGCATTCGCAGCGTGGAAGCAACGACGCGTCGTTCCGCTGCGCTCAATCTAGAATTCCCAAACCATAATTCTAAGAGCGCCCGCGCAATAGGTCAAACCAGCTTGACCCAGATATACTCTGCGGCATGGTCTCCTGCTCAGGTCTCTACTGCGAGCATCCGGGAGCGATGCGCGCCATCGTTCACCAGCGGACAGTCTTGCTTAGCTTCAATTCACCGTCACAATCACACCGACAATGACCGGAACGTCCATTAAAGCGATCGCTGTTATCCCTGCCCGCCTGGCTTCCACTCGTCTGCAGCGCAAGATGCTGCGCGAAATCGCCGGCAAACCGCTGATCGGCATGGTCTACGAAGCTGTGCGCTCGTCGCCCCTGCTCGCCGACGTCCTCGTCGCCACTGACTCCAATGAAATCCTGCAAGTCTGCCGGGAACATGCCTGGAAGGCCGAGATGACTTCGTCCTCGCACCGCAGTGGCACCGAGCGGGTGCACGAAATTTCCTGTCGCACGGCGGCTGACATCTACATCAACGTCCAGGGTGACGAGCCTCTCACGCAGCCGGAACAAATCGCGACGCTACTGCAGGTCATGGAGAATCCGGCTGCGCAAGTCGGAACCCTGATGACCCCGGCAGCCGAGATCGACATCCCGAACCCCAATGCCGTAAAAGTGGTCACCGACCTCAGTGGGCGTGCACTGTATTTTTCGCGTGCCACCATTCCTTATGATCGCGACGCCAAGCGGCCTGCTTACTTCAAGCACCTGGGGCTCTACGCCTACAAGAAAAGCGCCCTCGACCGCTTCGTAACCCTGGCGGAGTCTGCCCTCGAAAAAACTGAGCGCCTCGAACAACTGCGCTTTCTTGAAAATGGAATCCCGATCTGTGTCGGGGAAACTCCTCATGACAGCGTGGGCGTAGACACAGAAGAAGACTTGCAGCGCGTGATCGAGATCCTGCGAAAACGCTGATCAGAGCCATTCAAACCAGCGGATGAATCTCATGCTTGCGGCCCCAATCCTTCGCTGCCGCCAGGCGCCTCGAAATTGCGGGATGCGAATGGAAAAACCATTCCACCCACTTCGAGGGCGTTCGTTCCGCCAGGTTCTGCTCCGCCAGTTTGTTCATCGATGAGATAAACGGCTCAACACTGGCAATGGATTCGAAGGCATACCGGTCCGCCTGCCGCTCGTTGAACCGCGAATACGAGTTCAACGCCGGCATCAGCAAAAATGAGAGCACCACCGAAACCAGCGCCAATAACGGCAAGTTGGCGAAGTCCGACAGTTCCTCGAACATGTGCTGGTCTACCGAGTAATGGAGAACCCAGTTTGCCGCCCAGAAACCCAGGAGTGTGATCACGGCTTGTACGAAAATGCTTTTCAGAATGTGGCGATGAACGTGGTGCCCGAGTTCGTGGGCCAGCACAGCTTCAATCTCTTCCGGTGAGTAGTTGTCGAGCAGCGTGTCGGCCAGGATAATGCGCCGGGTCGCGCCCAGTCCAGTCAGGGCTGCGTTCGCCTTCTTACTTTTTTCCGAAAGCTTCCAGCGATACACGCCCCGCACCCGCGTCCCGGCGCGCTCGCTCAGCACCACCAAACGCCGCCGCAGGTCTTCGTTGTCGAGCGGTTCGAACTTATAGAAGATGGGAAAGAGCACGACTGGAGCCAGTTGGGCCAGTACGATGAAAAGCCCCATGAACAGCACCCAGGCAATCACCCACCATTCCTGCGGCCATTGCCGGATCGTGAAGTACAAGAGCTCCACCACCAGAGTGCCCATTACTAACCCGACTAAAAAGCCCTTCACCTCATCCCAAGCCCACGAGCGGAATCTCTGCGTCGAAAGCTTGAAACCACGCTCCAGCCGGAATCCGTAATAGTCGAAGCCAAGGCCGAGGGTCTTGTTGATCACAAGCAGAAACACGAGATAAAGAAGCAGGTTCAAAGAATAATGCTGACCGACCAACTTGATCGCAAGGTCTCGCAACCAAGCAGACCAGCCGGTGACCAATAAGATAACCAGAAACACCACACCTACAACAAAATCGGAAACGCCCAGCCACCGCCTAATGCGGTTATAGCGGTGGGCCTCAGGCGAATCGGCCTGAACCGAAGTTGGGTCTTCTGCCATAATTTCTCTATCGAAGTCCTGCTAAGACTGGTTCCTCACGAAACTCTCGCCTGCGGTCAGGAGTTCGCGGACCAACTCCGGCGACGAAGCCTCCGAGTACAGCCGCAACAGCGGCTCCGTCCCCGACGCGCGGAACAATAACCACGCTTCCGCTCCATCTCGGTTGGTCGGCGCATCCAGAAAAAACTTCACCCCGTCCATGTGTTCTTTCTTAATCACACGGTAGCGCCCCAGAGTCTGCGTACTCTCCGATCGAGCACGCTCGATCGCACTCTGCTTCATCTCTTCGGGTATATGCAGATCACGCCGCCCGTAATAGTGCGCGCCAAACTCGCGCTGCAATTCTGCCACCAACCTCCCCAGCGGCTTGCCTTCCTCCGCCATCACATTGGCCAGCAGCAGGCAGTTCAGCACTCCGTCGCGCTCCGGCAAGAATCTCGAATAGCCAATGCCTCCCGACTCTTCGCCTCCCATCAGAATGTCGCCTTCCATCATCAGGTCGGCGATGTACTTAAATCCAATAGGCGTTTCGTGCAACTTCCGTCCATATTTTGCCGCGATGCGATCGATCATTCGCGTGGTATTGAACCCGCGTACCACGTCGCCCGGCCACTTCTTGCGCTCCAGCAGCCAGCGCAGGATTACGCAGAAGATCTTGTGCGAGTCGACGAAGCTGCCGTCTTCGGCAACCGCGCCAACCCGATCTGCATCTCCGTCAGTCGCCAGGCCAGCATCACATTTCTCGCGAACCACCGTTTCCTGCAGCATCGCCGTGTGGGGCTCAATTGGCTCGGGATTGATCCCAGGGAACAGCGGGTTCAACTCCTCCCGAATCGCCACGTACTGCACTCCGCGTCCGGCAAAGATCCCAGTCAGAACGCCGCGTCCAGAGCCATACATGGCATCCACTGCAAATTTGAACTTCGTCTTTGCGATCAGATCCATGTCCACAAAACTAGAGACGGCAGCGACATAAGCCTTTTTGAAATCGACTTCCTCAACAGTCGCCTTCGTTCCCTTCGGCATCGCGCCCGCAGCGAGTTCTTCTTCGATCCTCTTCATGATCGCGGGCGTGGCCGACCCGCCAAATTTCGCTTTGAACTTCACCCCATTCCAGTTCCACGGATTGTGGCTCGACGTGACCATCACTCCGCCCGCCGCTGCCTGTTGCCTCACTGCGTAAGAAATCGCGGGCGTGGGCGTGTAATCGTTGGCCAGCTTGACCGGGATGCCGGACGCCGCGATCACTTCGGCTACGACCTGCGCCGCTCGCGGAGAGGCGAAGCGCGCGTCGTACCCCACGAACACCCCCTGTTGCGCCTCTTCGTATTTCAACGCGTAGGAAGCAATCGCTCCCGCAACCCGACGCACATTGTCGAACGTGAAATCATCCGCGATGATTCCACGCCAGCCGTCAGTTCCGAACTTGATCTCCGCGCCAT
>Ga0210395_10004303_pt1 | contig 10962 bp, 8 predicted proteins | sample IncBWH4OmetaG_FD_150861 | JGI IMG/M metagenome (GOLD analysis project Ga0210395, IMG submission 150861) | Forest soil microbial communities from Barre Woods Harvard Forest LTER site, Petersham, Massachusetts, United States - Inc-BW-H-4-O ...
GATGCCGTTTCAAAGAACCCAAGGCAGCCGGCTTCTCCCTCAATTGGTAAGTGTGCCGGTTTAGGTCTTTCGTTACCCGGGTCCAAATCATTCGCTGGGAAACAGGATTCGTAGGAATACGGAATTACATTGGCGTGTCGAATGGATGCGCACGGTAAGTTCTTTCCCTGTTGATCACCCTTCGGTCGAGCAAAGTCGATTCGTTCGACACTTCCACGAAGGTCCGGTGAATCTGCTGTTGCTGAAGCCTCTCCCAAAAGGGGCAATGCAGAAGGAATCTTCCCCAGAGATACGGTATGAAATCCAGAAGAATTCATTTTTCTTCTTGCCGCTTTCTCTGGGTGCATGCTGGGCCGCCGAATCGAAGGTATCAATCAAATTTCAATCCGTTCTCAGGAAACATGTAGAAGATATCGGCTAAGTCGCTTTCTTGCAGAACGATGAAGCTTGTCGCACCGGTCTCACCGCATCTGGGAGGAGTTAGGATGTCCCGAGTTTCCATACCGATCATGCTGACGGCCGCAAGCATTTTCGCGGTGCAATCCATTTTGGCAATGGGCCAAAGCACTGCGCAGGCGCCCTCAGGCAAAGAACTGGAAGCAAAATCGCTTCAGGCTTGCGCTCAAGCGGTCGCTGGTCAACTCGCTCTCTTGAAGATTCCAGATGCACGGGGCCTGCGATTCCAAGGCAAGGTGTCTGAAGCGTCTGCCCTTTGCCGCGGAGGCGAACAGGCGCTCCAATTCCGCGGAACGCCGTGGGTGGACTGGTCTAATTATTGGGGCACGGGGGACATGTCATCCCTCCCGACCGGTTTCCTGTCATCCAAGCTTCCCGCTCAACGTGGCGTCGCCGGAGCACTTTTAGATTTGGAGCTGCAAAGGGTTGAGCTGATCAAATTCAATCTGTTCGATAACTCGGGAACCTATTCCCAATACGTGGAGGGGCGAGACGGAGTGAGCGGGCCTGCTCTGAAGGTCTGGCCAGAAATGAGACTCGCGTCGACGAACCCTTCGTATGGCGCGGTCGGCGGCGATGGCCCGCAGGTGTGCAAAGGAGATCTGATTCGCTGGCGCACTGTCACAGGGATTTGCAACGACATATTGAATCCCGCCATGGGTTCGTCTGGCATGTTATTTGCTCGTAACGTCGAGCTCGACACATCCTTTCCTGACCTTGGATTAAATGAATTGACGCGCAACCGGCACGGGAACCGCCTTTCGCTCCTGGAGCCGGATCCCCAGGTAATTAGCCGCCGCCTTTTTACACGCATCCAGTCTGACCCATCCAAGTGCCAGCAGGGGTATGGCTTGCCGCAAGATTCGAAGGACGCAAATTGTGATTACAAGAAGGCGCCTTTCTTTAATGTGCTCGCGGCGTATTGGATCCAATTCATGACCCATGATTGGTTCTCTCATCTTGAAGAAGGACACAATCAAGCTGAATACATGAAGGTGGGCTGCGAGACAAAGCTGGTAAACAATGTCGAGGAGCCGCTTACTCCCGAGGATATCGAGCAGTTAGGTTGCCGTCCCGATGACAGGATTGACAAGGGCTATGTCGCCCAGGACTCCGCTCCCGATACTTTCACTTCTGGCGGAAAGACCTACCTCGTACGCGCACCCAAGACAATGAGCAACACCAACACCGCTTGGTGGGATGCGTCTCAGCTTTACGGATTCGACGATACCTCTCGCCAGCGCGTGAAACGCGATCCTGCCGACCCGGCAAAGTTGCTTCTGGTTCCGATGCCTGGCCAAACTGGATCTGGTTATTTGCCGATCTTTGGTCCGAGCGACCCAATTAACCCTGAATGGGCGGGACAGGAAGCGGCTGGATTTCCCGACAATTGGACCGTCGGACTTAGCTTTCTCCATAACCTGTTCGCGCGGGAGCACAATTCATTTGTCGTCGAATTCCGTCGCGTCGCTGCGCAAAAACCTGATGCGGATTGCGGACTCCGCGATCCAGCGAAACCGAAACAAATCATCCGCTATCGCGATGTCACGCCTGACCAGTTGTTCGAGCTCGCGCGACTTGTTGTTGCGGCGGAAATTGCCAAGATCCACACCATCGAGTGGACGCCACAATTGCTCTACAACGAACCACTCTACCTGGGGATGAATGGAAATTGGAATGGACTCCTCGGCGCGAATGGCGGGCTCTTGTCGAAAGCGCTAAGCGATGTTGTAGTCGCAAATTTCGGCAAGTCCACTGATCCAGCAAAAGCTACCGAGTGGTACTCAGTCTTTGCGTCGGGCCCCGGCATATTCGGCTTGGGCAGCAAGGTACATGGTTACGACATTACGAACCCGAAATACACCAATGGTGGCGTCAATCATTTTGGCGCGCCTTTCAACTTTCCCGAGGAATTCGTCTCTGTCTATCGCCTCCATCCCCTGGTCCCCGATCTGTTGGAGTATCGGGATCTCACCGCGGACCCCAATAAAATCGCCAAGCGAATTTCTGTGGTCGAAACCTTTCAGGGCAAGGCCACTGATTTTACGCACAGCATGGGTCTCGCCAACTGGGGACTGACCCTTGGCCGCCAGAGGCTGGGTCTCCTCACCCTCCATAATTCGCCGCTCTTCCTGCAGAATCTGAAATTGGGCCGACTCGACAGCAAGACACAGCAGATCGATGTGGTTGCACTCGACATCATACGCGACCGGGAACATGGGGTCCCGCGGTTCAACGAATTTCGACGCCAGTATGGTTTGCGCCAGCTTACCAGCTTCGACGACTTTATGGATCCGGGTGTCGCGCCTGGTTCGCCCGATCAGCTGGAGCAACAAGCCACTGTACAAACTCTGCGCGAGGTCTACGGACAACATATTTGCGATGCGTCGAAGGTCATTACCGATGCGCAGGTGAATGACGATAAGTCGCCGATTAACGATTGCCTGGGTCATCCAAACGGGACCCTGATCGATAACATCGAGGACGTCGATACTGCGGTAGGTTACCTGGCCGAATATAGGCGTCCCCATGGATTCGCAATTTCTGAAACGCAGTTCGTTGTATTTATTCTTAACGCTTCACGCCGGCTCTTCAGCGACCGCTTCTTCACCTCGTGCTTTCGTCCCGAGTTCTATACAACGCTGGGCGTTAACTGGGTCAACAACAATGGCCCGGGCCCGGCAATGATGGAGAAGGGAACACCCAATGGGCATCGACAGCCGGTATCCCCGATGAAGCGGATGTTGATGCGCAACATCCCAGAGCTAACTCCAGAATTGGAAACCGTCGTCAACGCATTCGATCCCTGGGCGCGGGATCGAGGTCAATACTACAGTCTCGCGTGGAAGCCGCGGCCTGGCGCTGAATCGGACGATTCCTTCGCGAAGCAGTAGCAAATGTGCGGCGTGTAGGAGTGCCGTCGTGAAGCGGCGTTGCTCTCGTGGCCAGACTGAACGGAGCTTCAACATGCCAAGACTGAAACTGAATTGGATGCTCTTGCCGATCGCGTCCCTTGCGCTCTTACAACAAGCGCACGCGCAGGCTGTTTTTCCGTCTCCCCCTGAGTTGACGCCGATCAAGGTGTGTCCCGGTGCGTTTCCAACTGACCTCGAAGCGACAGATTGCAGATACACGGCATCGCAGCGTGCCCTTGACTTTGTCTCCGGTTCTGTGACCGATCAGTCTGTCTTGGGAGCAGTGGTCTTCGGACTTGGCGCGCAAGTGATTCAGTCGCCCTCGGAATGGAAGCGCACCTGGGATGGCTATGGCAGACGCGTCGGTTCGCGTTACACCCAGGCGCTGGGCAAGGGCACCGCGCAATATCTTGTCGGTCTCATGTTCAACGACGACCCGCGATTCCTCGCCTATCGCAACGATCCATCCGTCATTACCCGGCGGCGCACTGCGATTTCCGCTTTGACCAAGCGAAGTTCTTCCGGCCTCGCCGGCGCAAGTCCCTCTCCCCAGAGCCTCGATGCCCTCTCACATGACGGATGGCAGAGATTCGGACACGCCTGGTATGACGTGATCACCGTGCGCCGATCCACGATGCAAGGGAATGGACACCGTATTCCTGCGATCTCGCGTTTTGCCGGCGAGGTCGCGGGAGCATATGTAGGCTACCCCTGGTATCCAGGGCCGGAGAACACCTTCGCGCAAGTGGGCCAGCGCGCGGCAGGCGCCTTTGGCACTGCCGTGCTTTCAAGCTTCTACACGGAATACAAGCCGGAGATCACAAATCTTCTCGGCGCCGTTTTTCGGCGCGGCAGACAGTCGAAATCCAACGCGGGGAAAAATCCATGAAATTGAAGACGATGACTCTCCTGGCGGCGACTCTTCTGCCTTGTCTCACGGGCTGCCACGTAGCATTGCAGCCTTACCGCTTGCAGCACCCCGCCATCGACGTACCTCCACCATCTGTGTCTCCTTCTCAAACCGCATCAACCAATTTGCCTGCAAAGGACTGTGTAGATACGAAGTCCCCCATTTGCCTTGCGTTTATCGAAGTCGATGATATGGGCGAACTGTTTGACAAGAGCGAACTGGATACCGCGCTTCGGCTGATTCGCCAGGCAAACGATCTTGCCAAAACCGAGCCGGGCCAATCCGATCCCATTGTCCTCACATTTATTCATGGTTGGAAGAACAACGCCAGCCTGGAGAACGACAACGTAAAGGGTTTTCAGGCGGCCTTGCAGGAAGTGTATGCGCGGTTCAAGGGAACGCATCGCGTTCTCGGAATCTATATTGGCTGGCGCGGGAATCTGATTCATAGTTACTTTCCTGTCGCGCAGCAATTCTCGTACTTCAACCGCGAAGCAACTGCCATTCGCATTCCGGGCGCAATGCTTTCGAGCGCACTCACGCAGATTGCCACCCGGACGCACGAAAACCCCAAGGCTCTCGCGATCTTCATCGGACACTCGTTTGGAGGGCTCCTGCTCGAGCGCACCTTGAGTGAAACAACAGCCAGCCAAATCGCGGAGGCAACCATATATACAGATGAGGCCCAGGCGGCTCAGGACACGAAAGAAGACAGCGATAAGACCCTCGCAGCCAAGCTTGCAGTTGACTCGCGCGCCGACCTCGTCATCTATATCAATCCTGCCGGCGCCGCCACTGAAGCCAGGCAGATGCTCGATTTCCTGACGTTTAACAGGTACACATATCACCCGCTTCGCGATTCGCAGTCTGCAACGCAAACCGAGGACGACCCCGAGCGTCCTTTATTCGTATCGCTCACCTCAACTGCTGACCTTGCAACGAAGGTCGCACTCCCCATCGGTCACGGGCTTCCCTACCTCGGATTTAAATCCAATGGCAGCTTTCGTGAATTAAGTGAGCAACCGAATAAGAAGTATGACCTGGCCTGTTTCGACCCGCACAATGCACAACATCAAACTTGGGCATTGACGACCAAAGACCAGGGTGCGGTATCCCAGGGCTCTTACTACCTCAGCAGCGCACCCCATATGCAAATCCTGCAGAGCCATGTGATGTTGAAATCCGTGGGGGCAAATCAGATGCGCGTTTCGTCTACGGGGCAGACGATCACCGTCCAGGATCCAGACGCCATTGCCAAGTGCGACCGCGACCTCTTCAACAAGCAGAATCTGAACGTCGTCAGCACCTTCCGGCTTGCCGACACTCAGGCTTGTTTCGCCATTCAGGTGCGTCCTAACCGCTGCAATGGCACACCGTATTGGCTGATGGAAATCGATCCTGATGTTGTGCCGGATCACAGCACCATCTTCACCCAGCGCTTCATCTCGTTCATTATTGACACATTCTTTGCGCCGAACGGAAAAGCTCTGCAGCGCTTGAACCCGCAGCTCACGCACTAACCCATGACCGTAAAAGAGTCGCCCCGGCTCCTGAACCGCGCCGTAGCCGACGAAGTATTGTTTGAGCACAAAGCAAAAAGCCCTGATTGAACCCAGTCGAGACGCAGGAGTAGACTTAAACTTCCCGATCAGCTATAGATTAGAGTTCTTGCGCCTAGTATGTTCGATTTTCCGCTGTCGCATGCACGCGCTTTGGGAGGTTTGCCCTGCGTTCCATTTTCATAAACTATCGCAGGAACGATTCGGAGGGCGAGGCGGGTCGACTCTTTGACGACCTGGTCCTCAGCTTCAGCGATGAGTCTGTGTTTATGGATGTCGCGGCGATCGAACCCGGACGCGACTTCAGGAAAGCGATCGACCAGAGCGTAGCCAACTGCAGCGTCCTTTTGGCAATTGTTGGGCTCGAATGGCTTGAGGCCAAGGATGCCGCGGGAGGGCGCCGCCTCGACGACCCGAATGACTTCGTCCGCATCGAGCTGGCTTCGGCACTCAGGCGCGATATACCCGTTGTTCCTGTGCTTGTGCGCGGGGCCAGGATGCCGCGCGTTGAGCAACTGCCGGACGACTTGAAGGAACTGGCTTACCGAAACGCGGTCGAACTGACGCACGCCCGTTGGAAGTCCGATGTGCAGGTGCTGATCCGCGCACTACGGCCGTTTATGGGCGAGCCTTGCATGGGTACCGCCGAAAAAAGAAATGAGCCGGGAGAGCCGGGGCCAGTAGCAACACTCAAGTCGGAGCGTCCCAGCCATCCCGAAACAGTTGCCTCTTTGATCGATACGCAGACGATAGAGCGCGTCAGCAGAGAATTAGCGGCATACATCGGGCCGATCGCTGAAGTTGTTGTCAAGCGTGCGGCGAAGCGTTGCTCCTCGGCAAAGGACCTTTGCGCGACAGTCGCATTGGAAATCGAATTCGAGCCGAACCGCGTAAAGTTCTTGAGATCCTGTCCGAATTGAAGTCTTTTCATTCCTCTTCAAACATCTTGAGGGCTTTGGCCAGGCTGACCTGCATCCGGTTGAAAGAGGACGCAACGGTCGCAATCTCGTCCCTTCCTTGAATCAGGACCGGGGGCACATTTTTCTCGCCGCGACTGACGCGGTCGGCGGTATCGGAGACAATGCGCAAAGGACGGATCACAAACCAGTAGACGCCGGCATCCAGCGCCACCAGTGCAGCAAGCATCGTCATCGCGAGGAAGAAGAGCAGCCGATGGTAGGCGCGATCCGCATCGGCCATCGGCACTGAAAGAGGCACCGAGACAATTTGCGCGCCGATGATCGCATTTTCCTTCCAGCCAAAGCCGTTGGCCGAACCGTAGACAGCAACCAGCGCTTTGGGCGCTACCGCGGGCGCGCTGTGGCACTCCAGGCAGTCTTTCGTGGCCACGATCGGGTTGGCGAGATAGAGCGCTGGACCCATCGGCGTATTCCGCTGGCCTGTCTTCTCATGTTCGTTGCGATGGTCGCGCAGCCAGTCGATGATGTCGACCTCCCAACCCGTCGCGCGGTCTTCGGGGTTGGTGGGATTGAGCGCGGCCTCCTTATAGGCGTAGTCGGGGTAGTCCTTGCGCAGTTTCGCGAAGGCTGTTGTCGCTCCATAGAAAGGAACAGTTTCGGGGAGGAACCTCACTCTGTGCCGCGGATTCTCCTGGAGTAAAGGTGAAATCTCGTCCGCCGTGTATTCCCGAACCGATCGGGCGCTGGCCATCATCAGCCGCTCTTGCGCTTGCACGACATCGCTCGCGTTCCCGATTAAATAGGAATGGGCGACCTGCGAGATAAGAAGTCCACCGGCTCCAAACACAACCAGGAAGATCAGATTGAACTTGGCCAGAAGTTTCATGCATGCCTTTTCAATCGCGATTTAAGCGGATTCGGGACCGTGGGGATGTCCCGCATAGTTATAGCACTAAGAAAGAAGAATGAGACAGTACCTTTCCCAGGGGAGGGCGGAACGCCCTCTTTCCGAGCTTCCCGACAGGCAAACCAGGAAAGCTGAGAATAGGAAAAATAAGCCTGTATCTTCGCAAGTTACTGCTCGGTGTCAAATCTCAGGAAACCGCGGGTGGCGCAACATTCCCCTGCCCCTTGGTTGACTGCTGTTGCACCGACGCCCACTGCGCGTGCTCCTGCGAGACGGTCGATTCGATGCGTTCGGCGAGAAGCGCGCGCGTATCCGGCGCAGTGGCATAAGGGCCGGCCTTAGCGAGATAAACGAATTTTTCGTGTTTCAGGGCTTCACAGGTCGAGCGGTAATTCGTCCAATTCTGCTGGTATTGGTTGAGGTGGAGCAGACCTTCAAGGACCGTGATAAGTACGCCAAGCCCTCCCGTAACCAATTTGTCTCCGGGGTAGTTCAGGCCCGCGAGAAAAGGGATCGCCGCGGCTCCGAGTATTTCAACGATCTTGACCCTTTTGAAGATGCGCTGTGCGGAGCGGCTTTTGCGGTCGTACCAATCGATCTGATCTTCGAGGCGGCCGTAGATTGGGTCCAATTTCGGGTCGGGACTCAGGATCGCCGGTTGAACTGGGTTCGCTTCAGGCATCGGAAAAGCCCCTTGAAAAGCGGGAAGATGTCATACGTCGTGCACTCGCCAGCGGCGCACTTCGCACATCCCCATTTGCTTTGAACTCGCAGCGATCTTAGCACAAGGATTGACTACTTACCCGAAAGAAGAGGGTAGGGCGTATCGCTGCCACCGTGCAACAATCCCTTACTTGGCTGCCGCCTAGAACACGGCGACGCCAATGCGGAGGGAATGGGTGGCAAGGAGAGTGAACCATCGAATGTTTCGCGCACGATTCCGGGAATGAACCACTAACTTCGATGTTATGATGCCCGCAGCGCAGTCAGTTTTCGGAAAGAGAACATGAACTCCCCTCCTATTCTCTTGACAGCGGAAGTCTGTTTAGAGGTTGTCATCGCATCGACTCCGCATCCCGATCGCTTCTCCAAGGCCGACGACCCAAACTCGAAAAAGCTCTTCGATCTCGGGATAGTGGACGCCCTCAGTTCAGCCTTGTTCGTCCAGAACGTAAAGCGCCGGATCGCTCCGTGGCGTATCGACGACTCCATCCTTCTGAGTTCCCGCAGCAATACCGTGCAGCAGGCAGCAGACTCGCTGCAGACCGGCGCGCTCTCGGACGATGCCTATGCGCAATAGAGGCATCCTGCCAGCCGTGTTCGTCGTCGCGTCGACGATCGCCATGGGACAGAGCGATTTCACTTTAACGGGCATCGTGCCCGAAGCAGGTCGCAAAACCGCATTGGATGTGAACTACAAGGGCACATACCCGGATGATCCATCCGCCTACCTGAGCAAGGATGCCTGGCGTGTTTGGGTAACCAGACCGAATAGCGCGAATCCAGAAGAATTGGGAGTTACGGCCGTCGAAAAGATCGTAAGTCCAAACTTCACGATCAACAAACTGCGGCTCTCGCTGTCCGGAGATTTACCCACTGGGAATGCGATTGGCGCATCTGCCTGGCACGCCTTATTCAATCCCTCCAAGGCGTCGGGGATTGAGGGCTTGTCCTTCGATTCAATCGTCAACGTCGTGATTGAAACCGGCGGGACCACTGCAGCGAAGCCAAGTTGCGAGAACACTCCGCCTGCGCCCACGCCGTATCTCTGCGCACCGGGCCCGGGCGCCCCAGCAGACGTAAGCCTCAGCGGAAGTTTCCTGGCGGGCGGAGGCACAAAGCCTATCTACACATTCGAGCTAAAGGGTGGGCTCTACAAGAGCGGCGACGTTCCGGATTTGCTCGGATTTCATCCCGGAGTCGCGGGAGCGGTCGAGATCAATCAGCTTGCTCAGCCACCGAATAACAGGACCATCATTGATCCCGATTCAATTACGGCAGCGCTTGCATTTCAGCGGCTCCAACCTCTACAAACGCGCAGGGCCGGGTTATACGGCCTTCAGTTCGATGAGGCACTCCCGGGCGGAGAGTTCTGCAGAACCGATCCTTCGAGCAATATCATTTTTCGATCGAGCCTCCTGTTTGGATTCAGCTCAATCTCGTCCCCCAAACATCCTTCGCTTTACGGAACAATTTATCCGGTCGTGGCACTCGAAGTCGGCAAGAATCTGAATAAGCCGAGCACGATCGCGATGACCGCGGTTGACCTGAGCCATTACAACGCTATTTTCAGGGGAGTGGTTGGGTCGGACGCGGTCTTTGCCGTCGCCTCTCAGGATCGATCTGCCGATGTTTTCTCGGTCAGCGGCAGCTATCGCGTACGCCTGCCTGCATTCGACGAGCCGTTTGTCGAGACACTTCACCAGGTGACGACTGTATCGATGACCACCAAGGCGCGAAACTGGATCCAGGCCAATGTGAATTATGCTCCGTGGAAATTCAAGTATCTGTCTCTCACCGCGAAGTATGAGTATGGAGAGTTGCCGCCGCTTTTTACCTTAGTCGACCATCAGTTCACGATCGGCTTCACGTTGCAGGCCGTCCAAAGCCAAAAGCCGGGCCTCGTGTCCGCAGCCCAGTGATACAAGGCTTCGTAGGGGCAGCAACGACCCAGGCGAAACCGCATGCGTTACACCGAAGTCGAGGCTCTAAACATTTGCGTCCGAGGAGGCCGGATTGACTGACTTGAGATACAAGGCCTTCATCTCATACAGTCACGCATCCGATGCGCGACTCGCCGCGGCGCTTCAGTCCTCCCTCAGCCGGTTCGCAAAACCTTGGTACCGGCTCCGGACGATGCTCGTATTTCTGGATAAAACCAGCCTCTCGGCCAATCCGGCACTTTGGCCGACGATTGAAAAAGCGCTTGGCCAATCGGAGTATTTTCTTCTCCTCGCATCTCCCTCGTCCGCAAATTCACAGTGGGTGCAGCAAGAGGTTCAATGGTGGTTGCGCAACAGGACTGCTGAGAAACTCGTCCTTTGTTTAACCGACGGAGTGATCCTTTGGGACAACAAGACCCGAGATTTCGATTGGGAGAAGACAAACGCAATCCCAACGAACTTGAAGGGCGCCTTTCCCTCTGAGCCTCTGTATGCCGATTTCCACCCAGCCAAAGCAGCCGACAAGTATTCCAGCACGGATCCGGTTTTTCGGGACGCTCTCCTCGATATTGCCGCGCCGTTGATGGGACGTCCGAAGGACGACTTGGATGGCGAAGACATTCGTCTCCATC
>Ga0210395_10004305_pt1 | contig 10959 bp, 10 predicted proteins | sample IncBWH4OmetaG_FD_150861 | JGI IMG/M metagenome (GOLD analysis project Ga0210395, IMG submission 150861) | Forest soil microbial communities from Barre Woods Harvard Forest LTER site, Petersham, Massachusetts, United States - Inc-BW-H-4-O ...
ACGTCAGCGCGGCACTGACCGTTGTCCCGGTCGACAAGGTGTCTGACAATGCTCCCGACTACCGGGTCTATGCCGGCCAGCGCTACGAGATCGGCGCGGGCTGGAGCCAGGTCGCGAAGTCGAGCGGCGAGACTTATCTGAACCTCAAAATCGGGGCGCCCGAATTCGGCCCGAACTGGGTCCGCTGCCGCCTGGTCAAGCTCGACCGCCCGGCCGAAGACGGGGCCACCCACATCGCCCTGTGGGAGCCGCGCGACCGCTAACCGAAAGGCCCCGCCGCGGTCACCGCGGCGGGGCTTCCGCCCTTCGGTTACGAGCGTGCGCGTTGACATCAGGCGGCGTCGGACCGTGGGCAGCCGGCCTGTCCTGGGCGAGGCGGTCGAGAATTGCCTGCGAGCGGCGGGTCACCTGGTCCGCTTCGCGCATCCAGTCGTCGAGATCGCTGAATTCGAATTCCGTACGCTCGAGCGGCGTCAGCCTCAGCGGCTTTGGCACGGGCGGCGGCCTATCCGGCGGCTCGGCATCATCGGCCCGGCTTCCCGGCCTAATCGCTCCGAGCGCGCCGCGCTGCAGCGCGCGGCGGGGTGGTGCTGCCTCCGCGCGCAACGGTGCCAAGTGTTTGAGCCCGAAGAGGCGCCGCTTCGAGCGATGGGTGACTTCGATCGCGATGCCGCGCGCGACGAACCCGTCGAGCAGGGTCGCGGCGTTCTTGACGGCGATATCGAGGCTGTGAGCGAGCGACGTCGGGGAGACGATGGGGGCCGCCGCCATGATGTCGACCGCGGCGGCGGCATGCGAATCGCGGCGACAACCGCGGATCGCGGCGCGCGCGGCAAACCAGTCCCCCTCCAACAGGCGCAACAAGGCGCTGGCGGCTTCCGCCTCCTCGGCGAGTGCGGCGAGGAATTCGGCTGCCCAGGCCTCGATCTGCCGTGGCATCTCGCCGCCGAACGCCTTGGCGCCGGTCAGCAGCGGCGCGCTGACGTGCATCAGCCCGCAACGTTGCCAATGAAGCGCCAGCGCGGCGCGCAACGGCGGGCGCTCGCCGCCGCGGTCAAGCCAGGCGCGTATACCGAGCGCGGCGCCGAGGAGCGGCGCCGAGTGCCCGCTTTCCGACAGCCCCGCGGCGGCCTGCTCGATCGCTTGCGTCTGGCCGGCGTCGGGCCGCGCGAACCACCGCCACAGCGCGAGCGCATGGCGCGCCGCCTCGAAGATCGCGCCACGCTCGATGATCGCCGTGGCGTGATCCATGCGGAAGCGCACCCCTTCGATCATCGCGGCGAGATGCCAGGGGTCGATCGCGCCCCCGTCGCAGGCGGCGTGACGGCGGACCGCCTCGAGCCGGGCGCGCCACAGCCAGGCCGATATCAGCGGGTGACCGGTGGCGAGCGCATCGAACCGGGCGATCGCCGAGGCGGCCTGTTCGAGCGCACCGGCGAGCACGGCGAATCGGTCGAGTGGTCCGGGCGACACCCCCTTCGGCTCGCCGCGGGCCGCTGCACGGCCGCCGGCCGACAGCGCCATCATCGGGGCCGCGCGTGAGGCGCAATGCGCCCGCATCCCGGCTGCGAGAGACCGCCGCCGGGTTTGCGAAACGTCCGCCATAACCTGACCGAAGACCGGGCGATTCTTCGGGCTTGGCGGCGCGGAACGCGGGGGAAGTGCAGCGGCCGCATGACGCCAGCTTACCTTTATCGGACTGATCCGTACAATAAGGCCGTGCTAGTTTTCGGCCGGGTTTGGCGCTCCCTATGTCCGATAACACAGATTGTCGGGAATAACAATATCGTGAGCCGCGACCATTGTTCTTGTCACGAGTATTGTTGTAGGTATTCCAAATCGATAACATGGAGGCGCTGTCAGTCGACTATCGCACTCTAATATGGCACGCTTGCCTGTGTGATAATATTTGTGACATCAGTCCCTCCTGGGCGGCCACCGGAATGACAGAGAGGCTGCTCGTCATCGCGCCGGAGGCGGCACTGACGGGCAAGGCGCAATGACGGCGGCGCTGTTACCGTCCCGCTGCTTCCGGCCCGAGAAGGTCGATTTCGGGTATCGGGTCGCCGCTCCAGCGGAGCCGAAACGTCGCCCCCTTCCGCACATTCATGACCAGTGCGGGCCGGAAGCACGCAAGACACGTCCCGCCGGCGCGGCGCACGCTTGGATAGACGACGCCGAGCGCGCCGGCCTCGACCAGCCGTTCGGCTAATGCCTGGGATTGGACATAGCTTTCGGGATCGAGGATTTCGGCGCAGCCGCCGTCGCGCAGGTCGTGAAACTCGCCGCTGAAATCCGCGATATAGTCGTCGACGGTAATCTCGTCGTCGAAGCGCCCGATCTCGGCGAGCTCCATGGTCTTGTGGAACGCGATTTCGGTCTGCGCCGTCTCGATCTCAAAGGCGGCGTACCAGGCACCGCGATCGGGGCCGTTGAAGCGGCTGCCGAGCGGATGCGCGTGGGTGGACGCGGCGTTGACAATGCGGTAATAGGGAACGCCAAACACCAGCTCGCCCACGCCGATCCCGGGCAACAGCTCGCTCTCGGCGAGGAGCCGGTCGTCGGTCCCGTTGTCCAGTTCGAGAATGTCGGCGAGATGCCGGTCGTCGTCCGCAATGCGGGCGAGCACCCCGCCATCGGGTTCGCTGTATCTCGACGGAATGAGGCGGTGCGTGTCGTAACGGCGGACGAGCGACGTACGGGGTGGCTCCGTCACATGCCTTCTCGGCGCGCGTCGAGCAGCCGCCGTACCGTCTGCATCGCCGGCACGCCGCCTTTCGTCATGTAGGCGAGCGGTGTCGTCCCGCTGAAGATGCGGTTGGTATTGGGAAGGCGCACCCAATCGTCGGCAAGCGCCTCGCTGTGGAGAATGTTGAGGGCCTTGAAGATGCCGATCAGATAGGAGATGCGCAGCAGCTTGTCGGCATCGAGGACCCGGCCTTCAGGGGTCTTCTTCATCTCATAATAAGGGCCGTTGCTGACCCCGCCGAGGAGCCGGCGCGCCTCCTCGTCGCGCACATGCCAGAGTTCGACGATGTTGAAGAACGCCTTGAGCGCCGACGGGCTCAACCGCTTTCGCTCCTCACGTGCCGCGAAGTCGATGACCGGCGATGGGGCGTATCGTGTGGCGGGATAGCTCAGGCCGGACATGGCAACAACTCCTCTTCAGGAGAAGATACGCTTTGGGGCAGGAGATTTCAACCGGCCGATCTGTCCCGGTCCAGTCCGTTGCCGGATTCTGGCCACCGGCTTACAGAACATCCTTCAGCGGATGATTTTGCCGCAATTCGTCGAGCTCGACATACTCCTCCAGGCTCTTGAGCGAGGCGTGGCCGGAGAACTGTTTGAGGCGGGCGATGTGGACGCCCTGGGCGACGCCGCTCGAGATCGCACCCCGCCGCAGGCTGTGCCCGGCAAAGGCAGCGCCGTCAAGCCCGGCGAGTCCGGTCCATTTCTTGACGACGAGTGCCACCGAATCGGTGTCGATCGGCCGGGTACCAATCCGATAGCGGTCGGCTATCGGCTTGCGCTTCGCTCCCCGGCGCACGCGCGGCGGCGGCAGCCGCCACAGCCGCCGGAACAATGGGCCCTCGATGATCTCGGCCGTGGAAAGCCAGGTCTCGATGGCTCTGACCGGACACAGATCGGTCTTGCCGACCGGCAGCCAGACGGTTGTTCCGTGCGCCTCCTGGTCGTTCTTGCGCCACGGCAGGAAGAGGGCGATGCCGTCCTCGTGGCGGGTCAGGTGCTCGCAGGTCAGCGCCGCCAGTTCGCTGGGGCGCAGCGCGGCCGCGAACCCGACGAGCAGCAGCGCGCGGTCGCGCAGCCCGGGCAAGGTGTCGGGGATCTGCTGCACGGCGGCGCGCAGCGGGTCGAGCACCAGCGCGGTCTTTTTGCGCAACGGCCGGCGGTGGGCGCGGCGAATGCCGGCAAAGGTGGCCGATACCAGCGGCGAGGCGGTCGGCGGTGGGTATCCGGCGAGCAGATGCAGGTAGCGCAGCGCCGCGTGACGCAGCCGCAAGGTGTTGACGGCGAGCCCCCTGCCCGCCTCGGCCGCGAGAAACGCCGACACCGTGTCGGGCGACGCCGGCAGCGCAGTCTGCCGGTGCGCGGCGCACCACTCGGTAAAGGCCGCGACGGCAGAGCGGTAGGCGCGGCGGGTATTCTCCGCCCGGGCGGCGCGGCGGTAATCGGCGGCGGCGGCTTCGGCCGCGGCGAAGGTCAGCGCCGGCGCCCGCAAGTCGACGATGGTCTCGAATTCGAACCAGTCGCGGACCGCGTCCGGGTCCGCCCCCGGTGGGAGGCGCGGCGTGAGCGGCGCGACCGTAGCCGCCGGCGCCGGAAGGGCCGCCGTCGGGGCCGATTCGCGGTCCGCGGTCATCGCACGCCGGCTGGGCGGCGAAGATGCGGCGTCGTCACCGCGCCCGCGCTCCACTGCAAAGTGGCGATCCGTAGCTCACTCCCTGCGATCTTACGGTGTTGCGCAGGTAGCGACCCGAGCCGACCAGCAACGCCTCCACGGTCCCATCCCGGCTGTCTGCGCGCCAAACCCGCGGCCTTTCTTCATATCGCTCATACCCTCCCGTCTCCCACGCCGGCCCCTCTCGCGCGGCCACGATCCTGATCACTGGTCCCTGATACCTGATACCTGGCATTCGGGACAATAGCGGTTATCCCGAATACGATAGGTCCACTCTCAGCAAATTCGGGTTATTCGATCTCTAACTGTTGAACCGATATCTCAAAATCGATATGGTCCACGAATCGCCACTCGGCATCACACCTTTTCGGGACATTACGCTCGGTTTGCCAAGTCGCTGCAAATTATGCGCAAAATAGAGCCGATGGTCAATCGCTCGATATGACCCTAGGCTCGCTGCCGATGCCCCGAGCTGTATTTCGCCCCTAGCCGAGATGACCGCCACAGGCGGTACCATAAACCAAATGTTGCCTTACCGAGGTCGCCGATCCTGATCTCCGATACCCGACAAAACCCCCCTCCGCGCCTGTCGGTCGCGCTCGCCGGCGCTCTCGAACATGCCGCCGGCATGATCGCCCGCCTCGATATGGCGCTCGCTTCTCACCCGCTGCGACCGGCCTGGGCCTGGCGCGCCCGCCTCGACGCAATCGGCCGGCAAGCCGCGGTCGACGGGAAGGCGATCGATCCCTGGCATCTGGCGGCGCTGATCGAGGGGGTTCGCTTGCGCCTCGATCATACCCCGGTATTGATCGACCGCGGCATGCTGTTCGCCGCGGCGCATCATGCCTTTGAGCTCTATCGGTGGTTTGCCGTGCCGGACGAGACCCAGCGCGCGGCAATCGGGCGCGCGGCAGACCATCTCGAGACCGTCGGCAATGCGCATTCGCCGCTGCTCGGCGCCGCCTTCGCGGTGCATGCTTGGCTCGATCAGGGCGGCGCGCGGCCGCCGGTGCGCGCCGCCCTCGCATTATATTGGCAGCAGCGTCAGGTAACCGCCCTGCCCTGCCCATTGTTGACCGGTGCCGCAGCACTCGGCACCGACATTCCGTGGGCGCGCGACGACTGGATCGGACATTTCCTCGCCGCGCTTGCCGGCGAAGCCGAAGACGGGTTGGCGCTGTTGGCGCTGCTCGAGCGCCATTGGTTCGCCGCCCGCGGCGCGGTCGCCGGCCGGCGCCGCGATTCGCATGCCGCCGCCGCGATCGACATCCTGGCCGCGGCCCCGCTCGTCTCTGCCACCACACTCGGGCAAGCGCTCGGCATCGCCACCAACAACGCCGCCCGGCTGCTCGACGGGTTTGTTGGGCTCGGGATTGTGAGCGAAGTTTCGCAGCGCGCGAAGCGCCGGCTCTATGGGCTCAAACACCTGGCGCCGTTGCGCGAAGCGACCGCACCACCCCGCCGTCCGCTGCCCGGGCGCCGCCCCGGCCGGCCGAGTGCCGCCTCGGTGGTTGCCGATGCCAGCGGCGAGGTTGCCGATATCGGGCTTCCCTTGGCCCCCTCCCCTCCCCTGCTCCCGCTCGAACGGCAGAAATTCGACTTTGGCGACATCGACCATTGGCTCGATCTCACCGATCAGGCGATCCGCCGTACGCAACGCGTGCTTGATGCGCAGGGGAAGCCTCGATTGAGTTACGGAGCCCATGCATATAAGGACGAGGCAGGCTAGACTCCCTATCTAGTTCATTAAAAATAATGTGTTGTCCGGTATGTCCTGGTTATCCTGGGTAGTACGGTATGGTCGGCGCGCACTCCATGGAGCGTACCGCGCTCAAAGGATGTGAGTCCGTCCTAGCCTACGCGTGCACCCTTGTCAGCGCGGCCGCTTCTGGGCGCTCAACCGGCATGGTCGCCATGCACATCATGGGGCGTACCGATCTCAAAGGATGTGGATTCGCCTTAGGACACGCGTGCGCCCTTGTCAGGGCGGCCGTGTCGGGGCGCTCAGCCGGTATCGGCGGGATCCACATCATAGGGCGTACCGCTCTCAAAGGATGTGGGTCCGTCTTAGGACACGCGTGCGCCCGTGTCAGGACTGTCATTTCCGGTCATCCAGTGCTAATGTACAATCATTGTAGAGTGTGGCTGATGGTATGATTTATTTGTTTCAGATAAGCGGTGCGTAGTACGGGACAGGCACGATCGTTCTAATTAGCTGGGGCAGAAGGAGGAGGCTGTGCGGCTTTTGGTGGGTGGTGTGAAAGGTGGCACCGGGAAATCGACGCTCGCGGTCAACCTTGGCATCGAACGGGCGCGTCGCGGGAAGAAAGTCATTCTTGTCGATGCCGATCCCGACCAAGAGAGCCTATCCGACTACGTCGCCAATCGAGACGAGCATGGCGCGCTCCCATCTGTCCCGGTGGTCCAAGTCAAGGGATCAACGACCGCGAAATCGCTTCAGGCGCTGGCGGCAGATTATGACGATGTGATCGTGGACTGCGGCGGCTTTGATTCTATCGAACTTCGTCAAGCGGCCCTAATAACTCAAGGTTGGGTAGTACCGCTAAATCCGTCACAGATGCAAATTTGGACCATGCCAAAGCTGAAGAGCGTCCTTGATGAGGCGAATGCAATGCGAGGTGACGCCCAACTTACAGGATGGCTAGTCGGGATGCGCATCTCGACAAACCCTTATTCCAGTGCCAAGGACGACCTGCAGGCGGTAGCGGAAGCGTTCTCCGACTTTCGCGCCCTTCGGACGATCATCCATCAGCGTGCCGCCTTCGAAAAAGCCGAGAAGCTGGGAATTGCCGTGACAGAGATAGAGAACCCGAATACTTCTGAGCGCAAGGCGCGCGATTCGATTCGTGCGTTGCACCAAGAAATCTTCGGTGCCGTTGACCCGATTGAGGCAGCGAATGCCTAAGCCGCCGCTTCAGTTCACCCGCCCGAGTCGCCCTGAAACACGTAATGATCTGCGCCCGGCACCGCCGCCTGCAATTGATCTCGACAGTCCCGAGGTTCAGGCCTTTTCTCTGCGGGGCCGAGTAACTGTCCCCCCGTCTGTCGAAAACATCACGGACAAGCAACCGCGTGCGATAGCGCTAACGGCGCGCTCGACGGCGCCCGCGGCGGAACCTTTGCTGATAGATGAGTCACCCGTCGACGATCCTTGGCGGTATGTCGCGGTCAAGCTACCCACGGTGAGTGGGCGAAAGCTATCCGAGATCGCTGATCTACGATGCTCCAAGCGTACACGCATTGCGATTGAGGTGCTCCAGCGTCCACTCCGCGACCTCGCACGCGCTCATCGGGCCGGTGAGCATCCGCCGCTGCGCCGCGTCAGTGTAGGCGTCTCTCGTTCGGGCGTTTCACTCATCCTGCCTCAAGATCTCGCCGACGATCTGCGCTATGTCGTAGAGATCAGGCGCGCCGTTAAAGCGCAAATCCTTACTCGGCTGTTGGTATCGGAGATCGACGCGCTCTTTATGAAGGAGGTTCTGGGTAGGCAATAGGCGACGAGCGGCTGGTATCATGGTCTATTAACCTGGCGGCAGGCTTGTGAATTTTTGCGGACGATTCTTGGCGCCAACAGCGCTAATTTTTCGACAGATATCCCTCGGTATGCCCAACCCGAAGCACCGAACGCAATGTCCGACCCTGTCCAAGCGCCCGGGCTTTGCTTTGCGAGGGGTCTCCGCGACGGACCTTCAGCCGGCGACTCGTACTTTCATGGACATTGATTGGGCATAATATAACTAACACCTTGATATATAGAGAGTTTCGCGGTAGACATCGGGCAGCAATGAGCGATGTCCGTGGAAATTCGGCGGCTAAGAATGTCCGCGTGGGTACGAGGTCCCGCTGGTCTGAAGGGCGATTTTCAAACGATTCGCTCTAGAATCACGCCTGAGGCTCGTACTACCACGGACATTCCAGCCCTAAGCTCGTACCTTCATGGACATCTTCACTCTCCCTCCCTAAAAATTTTAGCTGGAGACTCGTACCTCTCCGGACATTTGCCGGAAAAAGATCGTATGTTCGCGGACGTCAAACCGAATTTTGTTGAATCACATTGGAAGCGCTGCACTCTCTCAAATTGTAGATATCGAGTTGGGTTCTAGATGGCAGCGATTGAGACGGTGCAACAACAAAGCCTCCCAGGTCTCGACAGCCCCCTTACCGGGGACGTCTCGAATGACCGAAACACGATGCTCCATTCTTTTTTTGCACTCGAGGCGAAACGCACGGACCCAATCGCGTACAAGGCTGACGGCGTTGAGATCGTCGTTCAGGGTACAAAGTCGGGAATCGCAACGATCAACGACAAAGAGATCCTTGTATATATCTGCTCCATCGCCAGCCAGAAGCTAGGACGCGGTGAACACGTTAGCCAAAAATTCCGGTTTACCGCACATGATTTCTTCAGTGTTACGGGAAAGACCACTGGTGGTAAGACCTATCGATATTTCGCCGCTGCGCTGGAGCGTCTGCAGGGCACTCAAATCAAGACCAATCTCGTCACCGGAGGTCGTCGCGAGCGGACGTGGTTTTCCTGGTTGAAATCTGCACGTATGGAAACGGCCGTCTGGAGTAACGGCCATGAAGCCATGAAGGCAATTGAAGTTGAGCTTTGCGATTGGCTATGGCGCGCAATTGTCGATGATAAGGCTACGTTGATCTCGAGTGAGGGCTACTTCTATCTGCCGCCCCTTGAGCGCAAGCTCTACGAGGTAGGGTATGCCGAGTGTGCTGACTGCCCGACCACGGCAGTGCCCCTTGAGGAATTACGCCGACGTATGGGTGTGAGCACTGACCTTCGGCACTTTCGACACAATCTCGGTAAGACGATCACGAACGGGTCGCTGAAGGGCTTCGTTATCGAATTCGTCTACCGAGACGAAGCTGGGCATCTCGTTCCGCCACGTCAGCGTGTTCCACTGGATCGCCTTCTGGTTCGGTTCGAGCGGCGACCAAATGTGCCGTTGATCGACCCCGCGCTAATCCGACAGCGCGAAACGGAGGCTTCCGCCATGGCGTAACAAAAGCAAGTAGTCTCGACTAGATGCGAGAGACACGAAAACGCGAAAGCCCGCCTTGCCGGGCGGGCTTTCAACGTTTCGTGGCGGGCCTAACGGCCTACACCAGGATACGCTAACACATTCCGTGTAGCCCGTAGTTGCCGTAGCTGTCAACGGAAATTGCCGTTTCCGTAAGCGGGGAAGGTTTGCCCGTCGCGAACCAGCCGTCAGGAGGGGGAGTGATGGATATGGGGAACAGCGCCCACGAGGCGCCACGGAGGGGGTCTGCCTACGGTCCGACGGGGTTTCGCCGGTTGACGCCGGGTTTGATCAAGGTTGACCGGATAGCGGAGGGATTTTCCGGGCTGCCGGAGGGGGTGACGGTCCACGGACAATTGCTTGCTGCGTTCAAAGCCGCTGCACCCAGGCTGGGGCTTGCAACGCGCCTGGTGCACGCGGTCGATTGGCTGTTTCGGTTTACCCAGCCGCAGGATTGGGGGCGGGGAGGGCGGCCGATCGTATGGCCGTCGGCTTTGTTGCAGCAGGAGGCGCTCGGCGTGTCCGAGACCCAGGCCAAACGGGTCAATCGGTACCTGATCGAACTCGGCTTGATCACGATGAAGGACAGCCCGAACGGCAAGCGCTATGGCCGGCGCGACGCCCGGGGGCGGATCGTGGAGGCGTACGGCTTTGACCTGTCGCCGCTTGCCGCGCGTTATCAGGAATTCGTGCAGCTGGCGGAGGAGGGGAGGGCGGAGCGCGAGGCGATGGGGCGATTGCGCCGGCGGGCGACAATTGCCCGCAAGGGCATTGTGCAGATCCTGGAGACCGCACGCGACTACGATTTAAGGGGCGAGGAATGGCCGACGCTGGAGCGCGAGGCTCGGACGATAGTCCAGGAGCTGAGACGTACTGATAGGCTGGACGACATGGAGGCGAGGGTTGTCAGCCTAGAACAGCGTCAGCAGGACGCCCGAAGCCGTCTCGAGATGCTTCTGAAAGATGTTAGAAAGGCCCCCTTGCAGCCTGAATATGCACCCCACCAATATACCTACAAACCAACCCCCTATCCTGACCAGGATACGGTAATCACACCCACGACTAGTAGCGAAGCGCCAGACTCCCCGGTTTCTTCATCCGGCCCGCCGGAAGCGCTAAAACGCCCGGAGAAGGGGAACGTGCACGGGATCCGCCCCGACGAATTAGTCAAGCTTGCCCCACGGTTAAAGCCCTATCTGCGTCGTCCCAACCCAACCTGGTCGGAAATCATCGATGCCGCGGATTGGCTGCGGCACGATCTCGATGTCTCGAAACCATTATGGGGCGATGCCTGCCTGGCGATGGGCCGGGATCTGGCCGCGGTCGCGTTGGCGATTGTTTCGACCAAGGACCCCGAGCACTTCCGAACGACGCCGGGAGGGTATTTCCACGGCATGGTGCAAAAGGCCAAAGCCGGTGAACTGCATCTCGAGCGAACCGTCTGGGCGATGCGCCGCGCGGCTCAGCCGAACCCACGGC
>Ga0210395_10004308_pt1 | contig 10956 bp, 16 predicted proteins | sample IncBWH4OmetaG_FD_150861 | JGI IMG/M metagenome (GOLD analysis project Ga0210395, IMG submission 150861) | Forest soil microbial communities from Barre Woods Harvard Forest LTER site, Petersham, Massachusetts, United States - Inc-BW-H-4-O ...
AAGGATGAAGGTCTCATCTTTTTCAAGTATCCCTTGGCGGGTGGGGCCCCCGAAGAGGCCCCCGAATGCCGCCCATAGCCAGTCGTGGGGCGATGCATCCAAGATCGATAGAGCGATAAAGAGAATTATGGTACCCATTATAAAGTCACCGATAAAGTAAGCACGCAGGCCGCGCCCCAATAGATGCAGTGCCTCCAGTCACGGGAATAGGCATACCCAAGGCAGGCTAGGCCTGCCAGGGTAGTATTAGTAAGGGCTAGATATCGCCCCATTAGGCGACGGTCCTCCCATTTCGGTAGAAGCCCTTGTCATAGAATGGCAGCCATTCGCACTGGAAGCGGGTGATGGTGCCGTCGGGAGCCTGGGCGATGCGGACTACACAGCCGCCAACGTGAGCCTGAATCTTATTCTTCCGCATGAAGAGAGACTGGTCCACCGTACAGCCAGTACCTACACAATGCACCTCTCGGGCGTAGTTATAATCGAATTTGTGGTAATGGCCATAGAGAAGGACATGGGGCTTCTCTCCGCCCTGGAAGGATTCGACAATCTTCTGTGCGGCGTAGCTAAGGGCATATGCACTGCCTCCGCCGGGGTGCATAACCTTCATGATGGAAGAGCCCTCGGGCTGGCGGAGTTCTATATCTGCCTCCATATAGCCTAGATAGTGAAGATCATCCCTGCCCTGGTCCTTTGCGCGGAGCTCTGCATACTTACCTATTTCCACTTGCTCCCTTTGTTGATACCACCCTTCGTGGTCATCTCCAGCTACGAAATGGGTGGTAATACCGGGCCGCTCAGGGTAGTTCTCAATGAAGTAGTCCAGCTGGCGGTCCATGCCATAGACGTTGATGTCATACTTATTAAAGCGGGCCTCGCCTTCAATCCAGTTACCGGTGTTGAAGACGTCTGTGATGCCCTCATCTTCATATACGTCGTACAGTGTGTTCAGGACATCGAGCCTCTCATGCTTCGAGCCTAGGTGGTTATCTCCGCATACCCCGAAGGTGCGGAAGTCCTGGTAGTTGGCCAGGGGATGGATAATGAGGGGCTCCTCAGCCCCTGGAGCTACTTCATCCGCTAGTTCCACGGCCTCATTAGCAACGACCACATTATAGCCCCGGGATGCGAGGATAGACACCGCCTCTTGGACTGTGGCTTCGGAGCGATCTAGAAGGACTGAGACCGCCTTCAGGGTGCGGGGGCCCTTCGCTAAAATCGTGCGGACAGCCTCCAGTACGCTGTCCTCTACAGCGGAGGCCTTAGTTCCCTTTGGGGCCTTGAGGCCGGGGGATTTCATCAGCATGTCTGGCCGCTCCCGTTCCAGGCACGAAGGATGGTCGGTGTACGTATGGCGGTGCTTGCATCGGTTCACTGAGGCCCATTGTTGTTGGGCTTTGCCCAACACTGAAATGTCTATCTTCATTAGTTACCCTCCGGTTTGGCTCCATAGGCCAATAGCTCCTTGGCCTCGCCCAGATCTAGAATGTAGTCTTCCATTTAGGCTGCACCTCCCGTGGGCCGCCCGGGGGCACCAAACTTCTCCATAGCAGCGACTGCCAATGCACCAACTTGCTGGACGTATCTGATAGAAGCCGCTTCGTTGCCAGGGCCACCATAGGCCACTATGGCGGCCTGCAAGCGTTGGTTCAAGTAAATCAAAAAGTCGCCTAGGCTATTGCGGGAATCCAAATCCCCCCATTTAGCGCCTTGGTAGGCCCGCTCTTGATCTAAGGTTTTATATACATCTTGTCTTTCCATCTTGTCTCCTTGTGGGGGTTGCCCACGTTTTACGATACCACACTGGCAGGGGCGATGTCAAGGGGAGGCGTAGGGAATATTATTCTCTGCTCCGCCCCTTGACATGTGGGCGGGCCCTGTGGTAGGCTAAAATCTGCGGGAGGAGACGATTACCTGATGAGAGAGAAATTTGCGGGCTGGCTCAAGGGCGGACAGGCCCCGAAGGGGTTGGAGGTTGCAGATCTCCAATGGAGTCCTAGAATCAGGACTTATGTCCATGTAGTAACGGAGGCCATGTGGGAAGCCTTTCAGGCCGGGGCGGCCTATGGCCATTCTATTAAAGGGGCCGCCATGTTTGGGCGGCCCGAGAAAGGGGGGCAGTAGGCGATGAAAGAGTATATCCTGGGACCCGATCCAGGGACTAAGGGCGAGGGCTTTGCTGTGATGCCGCTGGGAAGGATACACATCCTGGCTGGTGCGTCCGGGACGGGAAAAACCCGATGGCTATTCCAGCTGATAGATGCGATGGCTAAGGGCGAGGACTTTATGGGGTATAAGACTCAATGGCACCCCATGGTCTATTGCGCCTTCGACCGGCAGGTAGACGAGCAGGAAGAGACTATGCGGGCCGTGGGGCTGGACCCGGGGATAGTACCACATGAGTGGCTGAGAGTGCCGGACCTACCTAGAGACCAGGGGCAGAAGGATCGGCGGCTGGAAGAAATTGTCCGGGGACTGATAAATAAGTACCCGGCCACCAAGATCTTTATCTTCGACGCTTTATACATACTGGCGGCCCACGGGCAGATGAACAACTATGTCATTATGGCTGAGTGGCTTCAACGGATCGGCGAGATGTGCCGGGAACAGGGGATCACAGTTATTGGGGTGGTACATAGCTCTAAGCAGCGTAAAGGAAATGAGATCACCGATCCCCGGTACGCCGCACAGGGCTCCGTGGCGACGGGAGGCTTTACGTCGTGCCAGGTCGTAGCGGAGAGCCCTTCCACCGAGGACCCGGAGAAGAGGCTTATTCACATCTATCCTAGAAATGCTCCCCAGGCGACATTTCCATTGGTGATGAATAATAAGGGGATATTGGTGCCCGACTTGGGGGATGAAGATTCCAAGATATATTTCCTAGAGACTCGGGTCTTCGGGGGATTGAAAGAGGGGAAGTTAATAGCCTTTGCGGAGATTTGGGAGGCGTGCCGGAAGTCGGGCATGAGTAAGAGCACGTTGAATAGATACCTTGACAAGCTCATAGACCAGGGAAAGATAGTGAAGTCCGGGAGAGGATTGTATTGTCAGGCTACGCCTAGGGAAGTGCCGCCCCCTGAAGGGGACGACGCCGTGCCGTTTGAACCGGGGGATTACGCAGGGCTGGTAGCCCCTGTGGGGGCTACCAATGCCTAGGGGGGTCCGTAGGAGCCCTGGGAGGCCTATTAAACCTCAACGGCGGGACCAGATGCATCCAGCTAAGCTAGCCAAGATCCGTAAGGAGAATGGGCGGCAGTGGCGGGAGAAGATAGATAAGGAAATGGCGGGGGGCGGGGTTCACCCCGCCCCGTATCCAAACTTGGGGGGGTGTTATAGAGAGGCGGATAGCCGCCCCCGTGAGGAGTCGCCGTATGGGACCCTAGCCCGGTTCGTGGGGCTCTGGCCGGTGGGCTTTGCGTTGGCGGCAGGGGAACTATATGGGCATAGCCAGTTGATGCGGTATGATACCAAGGATGTGAAGGAGGCCATATGGCAGCTAGTGGCGGAATGGGTTCTAGAAAATCTACCCGGAAAGATGTTCAAAGTGGCGGGGCGGGCGTCTGTACTATCTTCCCTGGAGCTAAGTTTGTCTGCTCCAAGTGTGGGAGCGGAAAAGGGACCGTCCACCTCCCCGGGGGAAACAGATGCTACTGCCTCGGGTGCTGCCCTAGGTGCGGCGGCTAAGGGTGAAGGCGAAGTGCCGCCCGTAGGGCTCAAGTCACAAGGGTAGAAGAGGAGGCCGAAAGGCCGACCGAACTCCGCCGCTTTTAGCGGCGCTGGGCCGTGGGGCCCAAGGGGGGCCGAAAGGCCTCCCTTTTTCTTTTGGTGCGGGTGCGGAGGGCCCTACCCCATCCCCCTGGGCCAGAGGCCCAGGACCTCCGCCGCCCCGGTCCGCGTGTATGTATGAACCTGACATTAAGGGTTTTGGGCCTTTAGAATCATGGGCCCACAATGATGTCAGGGTTAATGTTATGTGAAGTTTTGACATTAAGGCGGGGCGGGAGTTAGTGTCATATCTTCACATAACATTTGGGGTGACATTATTATATATATATGAAAATAAACCTACTTATAGCTTAATGTCACTTTTTTACATACACGCGGACCCCTAGCTCCGGCCGACGGGACCTCCGTACCTAATTAACGAAGTTTTGACATTTCGAAATGGGTGGGGCACTTCCCTTGGGGCGGAGGGCCAAGTTATTGAGGCCACGGTACTTATATTGGGCCGCCTAGGCCCAAGTGCACCAAAATGCACCACTTTCTATGGGGCGGGGGCTGGGGGCTTTCCATGGGACCCTAAGGGATTGATATGGGGTGGGTTGCTAGTTCTCTTGGCATTTGTAGCCAGCTAGCCCTTCGGATGGAACCTAGGGCTGGCCGGGGGGGGGCGGTGGCCCTTCGGGCCATTGGCCATCGACTGGGCGCGGGGGGAATGGCTCCGCCCCTAATCCGCCCAACAATACCAGTACCTTACAGCCGATCCGCCCGACATTGCGGCGACGCCCGCCCCCTGGCAGTAGGCAAGGTAGGCCTTTCTATCCGCCGCACCCGCGACCTTGGCCGCGACTGCGAAGTGCCGCCCTTCCAGAGTGCAGTCGAGCCCGATCACCTGCCCAACGGCCAACGCCCGCACCGCGCTGGCAATGATGACGTGCGGGAGCATTGCGGGGGTCACAGACACCCCCCTGCTTTGCAGAGACAGTCCAGCGTGGCGCTAGCTACATGCCAAACGATATACCACAGGCCATATCCCAAGGCAAGGCCACATAGTACGGTCTGCCATGGCAGCGTCATTCTAGGTCTATTGTCCTTCATGTTTCATTCCCCCTAGATCCATCGGCCACGCGTGCATCAAAGGCGCTTGCATGTCAAGCCATTCGTCCAACCCAAAGCCATTAGGCTGGAAGTACCGCACTAGGCCACTACCATCGCCCATCCATTGTAGGCCAACAACGGACCATATCTCGCTTGCAATCTGCCGACGAAGCCAATCACCGCTACGACGCGGGCCCGCACCGATGGGACGCCATACGCGATCAGACGTCCAAACTCCCATTCTCTGGCCGAGTGCCTTCATGTGTGCCGTGACCTTGGCAGGAGTGATACCAATCTCACTGGCAATCGCGTCGATGGTAGGCCATATCGGCGTATCGTCCCATGCGGTCGCCATGCAGAGCCGGAGAATCTTTTGTTCAATCCCCCGTGCGGAGTCCATCGCCAAGTTAAGACTCTGCCGTGCGAGATCAGATACCGGCCTATTGCTTTGCCTCATGGCGTCGGTAGTCTCGGTATCCGAGACCAAGGCAACATCGGTAGTGATATCTTCCCGCGCTTGGCTCTCCACGTACTTGATCGCCCGGTTACGCACGCAGCGCATGAGATACGCTTCTGCATTATCTACCTGGGCCCAATTGGCCGCAGTGTCCATATAACCCGTCATAATCATGTCATAGGCATTGTTAATACCGCACGTGCGAGCGGCCAATCGCAGCGCCCGCTTGCCAATCGGTGACATCACCGCGACATCGCCGCTCGGCCACAGCATGCTTGCCAACGCCTCTTGCGCAGCTTCCAGTGATCCACAATCTCTCAGGCGGAGTGCAACCACCTTGGCCGCTTCCGGCTTGCTTGAGCGAGGCTCGCTTGCGAGCCTGTCCATGTCCAGTGCTTCGATGAATGGCATAAAATCAATTCTACACCAATTAGACCGCCGAGAAACAACAAATTTGAAAAACGTTTATGGCCATTGTTTGGCTATTAAAGTGCTACCCCCAGCAATTACCCTGCCATTAAATGGCCACTAAATTGTTTCATTTTCGCTTCGTCTCAGCGGTCTAATCATTGTGAGACAACAGCGCCACGGCGCAACTAAAACACAACTAACAGGAGAAAAACTCAAATGCTCGAAGCAAGGCTGGTCAGTGCGGCGCAACGTACCGCACGTCCAAATGATCCGCTCGAATCGGTAGACGATATCCGCAAGATGCTCAAGCTAGGCCAGCGCGTTACCAAAACTGGTGATGCCCCTGTCCTATACCTTCCCTACCACGTCGATCATTACGACGTGGAATCCAACGGAACGGAAGTACCATGCATGCTGGTTGCCATTCCCTTGAACCTCGCCCTAGGCGATCTTCGCATCAAACCGAAGCAATGGGACGATACTCAAAACAAATGGAAGTCCCCCACCCTCGGCATTACCATCAACGGTACGTGTCCCGAACCCCCAACGTTTCAGTTTAAGGATTCTGACGGCGAGCTCGTAAAGCTCATGGCGAAGAAGAATATTACCTTGAACATCGGCCTGATCGACGCGCCAACGGAAGGCTAAGAACTTCCGCATCGCCCCTTTTAGAGACGCAGTCAAGCCCACGGTAGACAGTACCATCGTGGGCTTTATCGGCGGTTCTAAGTCACGTACAGGGCAATAGCCCATTGGCAGAAAACCAGACGTAAACTTAACCCGCCTTTAATTCTCCCATGTCTTTCCTCACTGCTGGCAGGGTCTTAGCGACTATCAAGGCTATCGACCGTGCAGACGCTCACAAAGGACCGCTGACCCAAGGTCCCACAGCTAGGATAGATCCATCCGCAAACGATGCTTGTGGACATTGGGTACCAGACACATTTATTGACTCCGCACCATGTGGCAAGCGAGCATCTAATGGCAAGTTTTTAGCCTGCGTTGACCTAGAATGTAAACTTTGTGATGGCACTGGCATTAAGGATGTAGTCAAAGGTACTCAGCGTTTTATCCCCTGCGGGGGTGCGGATGGCCTAGGCAATCCCTGCCCTAAGTGCAGCGGTACAGGACGCAAGCGTGCGACGCTCCATGTAGCAGGTAAGGCACCTAGTACGGAGTGTCGTTCCCTTGGCGTTTCTAAGGACTATGCAGCATTCGCCCTATGGTCTATGCGAGGGCGTAACCCGCATCTCGTATTTTCGCCGAATCGCTGGAAAGTGGCGGGATACAAGTCCAATATCGCGCTTCCCCGTGGGATTACTTGTACCGTCTGCAAACAAGGACATACGTGCCCCTGTCCCGACACTATGCAAGCCTTAGGAAAGGGGCGGATATGATTGATGTCTCCGATTTAATCAAGCTCACGGACGCTGAAAAGGGCGGACCTATGACAAAACACAATGGGGACCGGGCATATCGCACCGCGCTAGCGGTGAGGGGCCTCTATGTGGTCCTGGATGGTTGCATGCCTATCGAGATCAATTACGCCGGCCAGTGCGCCGAGGAGTTGCGGCGGGATCGGGAACGGCTCGATTGGCTCTGGTGGCTTCGTCTAGCGGCAAAGCGCTTGGTAATTATGGTGGGCCTAGGACCTCGCCTGATCGAATATTGCAATCGTTGCGGTAAAAAGCAGCCGCTCGTATGGTGGGCCGATAATGAAATGTTCGCGTATCTGAACGGCGGTAGTTCAGGGGCGCTCTGTCCCGCCTGCTTTGATCGAGCCGCTAACGATAAAGGTCTTCTACTTCGCTGGCGACCGGAGCTCGCTCCGAATATCTGCGTAGAGCCAAATGCACGCAAAGTTGACTGTGCTATTTGCGGAGCGGTTGTTTCAACATGTGAGAAACCATTTGGTCCTAATTACACGTGCCCGGAGCATCCAAATGGGGTTGAATGCTTAAACGGTGCCTGGTGTTGTTCTGCGGAATGTTGGGAGCTCCTAGAAAGGTTGTAGAAAAACAATGAGAGAAAGACTCTTCCGTATAATCTGGAAGTTAGATGATGAAAACTGGCGGCCCGAGCGGCCACTCATGAAGGCCCTCCGCGACATTGCGGAGAACGCCACTCACGACGAACTTGAGGAAATCCTAGAGGCATTCAAGTAGGCGGCGGATTGGACTTTAATGAACGATCTTCTTGAGTTCCTCTTCTGCCCCACCCACGGAATCATCGGCCTGGGCGTCGTGACCTTGATCCCCGTCCTTCCGGTATGGTGGGCACGCTTCAAGGGGTGGAGACCTTGGAGGAGACACCATGACCGAAGCTGAATGGTGGGCCTTACAGCCTGGCGACAGGGTACGCATTACCGCTAAGAGCTCGTTATTATATGGCCTCATTGGCACTGTTAGCGAAATAGGGTCCTGGGGCGTGCGTGTAAGCCATTCTATGCATCACGTACACGACTCCGGTTGGCGCTACAGGACCTCCTTGGATCTTGTGGGGCCGCCACTTCCTCCCGTCCTTATAGACCTTAACGAAGCGCTTCGCCTAGGAAAGGATTTACGGGAAGGACCAATGGCACAATCCCCGGAAGAAAATCAAGCCCGGCGATCAGGCCGAGTATCGATGCGTGGGGTGTGCAAACCCTCCTCGCCACGGCAACGTCAACTCCAAGAACATTGTTCGACGGCAGTGGGACGGGCAAATTAAGTTCGGGCCCGTTTTGTCTGAGAGCGATGCACGGGCCTTTGGTGCCGTAGTTGGCTAGTTTAAGCAAAAGGAAAGGAATAATCGTACTATGATGAGCGCACCTACGAAAACGGCGGAGGCCTTGACGCCCTCGCCGCTCCCCCTAGGGGTGGTACAAACCCCGCCTGACGGGGCTAAGATCCTGGAGCCAACTCCCCTCACTTCAGGGACAGAATTGCTAGATTCTAAGGTCTTTGGAGGAAAGGCTGCTAGTCTGCGGCGGCTATACTTGAGGGGGCTGAAAGTTCCCATGGCCTGGGCGATTCCTTGTGATGTTTCGGTAGCCCCGCCGGGCCACATGCCTTTGATCCAATTTCCGGGAGAGATCTTCGAGGACGGGGCTCTCTTCTCTGTGAGGAGCGGGGCCCCTGTGTCCATGCCGGGGATGCTAGCCACAAGATTGAACGTGCCCCCGGGGGAGGTCCCAAAGGCAATCATCGACGTGATTCTTTCCTGGAATTCCGCTCACGCTCGGGCGTACAGGAAAGAGAATAAAATCTCGGATAACCTCGGCACCGGCGTTATTATCCAAAGCATGCCCAGCGGCGGCGTGAAATATGCAGGAACAGCCTTCACTGCGGCCCCAGGGAGCTACGTCACCCGTTATGACTTCGACCCGACGATCGAGGTAGTGGTCGGCCTAGGCGAAGGGCTCGTCTCGGGCGAGGATAGTGGGGTAAAGCTATCCCCCGAGCACCTGGGCAAAGACTATAAGCCCTTCCTTAAGCAATTGGAGCAAATCCACGCGGATCTAGGGCCCTCAGACGTGGAGTGGTGTTACAGCAATAAAGGGAACCTCTACTTCCTTCAATGGCGTCCACAGAAGTTCGCGCTTCCCGCCGCCGTGGAAGGGGATAAAGGTAGAGATGTAGTGGCCATGGGAAGGCCACTGGGCTCCAACCACGTGATAATCGGAAGGGTAAAGGCTGCCGGTACGAAAGTTCTCCCTGGCGATATTGTGATGGTGGAAGCTTTTCGCCCGGAGTACTATTCCACGATGATGAGTGCGGCGGCCATTATCACGGCCAATGGCGGCGAGACCTGTCACGCGGCTATAGTGGGGCGTACCCACGGTAAGCCTGCCTTGTCCGGGGTTACCGAGGCGGAGCTATCGGAGTGGATCGCCTCGGGTAAGCCTTTGCGCCTGAACGGTGCAACCGGGTACATTACGGTTCCCCTAGCATCCGACGTCAGTGACAAAGTCTCACACAAGATGGCACAGACCGATCCCCAGCTGCCTAATTTAAACATCCGAGGCTACAACTGGGACGCAGCACTTCTCCTGTGCCGCTTCTACCGCGCAATGGACATGCAATCCAAGGGGGAGCTATCTACAGAGGCTCTGGAGGACCTCACCGCCGAGATTGCGGGGATCTTCGCCGCGTACCAGTATATTATCTGCTCCACGGAATGTCGCTACGCCAGCAAGAGGATCAATTTATCATCCGACTCGACAGAGGAAAAGGAAAAGAGGAAGTTACACAAAACCATCAAATCCCTCGGAATCCCCTTACCGGCTATTGGGTTTGGGGGCGAGGGTCGGGAGAAGTTCGCCATGGCCATCCACCAGCCGAAGGATTTGGAGTCCACTATAACGGCTATGAGGGCAGTCTCGCGGCTCTTCCGCTTGTGTTGGCTTGGCAAGACAAGCTACGGCGGAGCTAAGTGGGCAGACATCACAGATCATCTAGTTCGCTACCTAAGCGGCGAAATCCCCAACGTCCTCTATGTCGATGGAAACTTCAACCTGGAGCACAACGGAGGACTCTATTTCAACAAGTTCCCTTGGATGATCGCCGGTGACATTATGCCCCTGCTCAACGCCCGGCAGAAAGGCTTCAAGCAATTACGTGCGGTGGCGAGTGAGTTGATGGAGGTGGACTTAGTAACAAAACCCTCTCTCAAGGACTTGATCCCCGCCATTAGCTTCGCCGCCCCGGCCCCGGTAGTGGCGGAGGAAGAGGTGGAGGCGAAGGAGGCGGAGGAGATCAAGTCCTCTCACGAGACATGTGAGGGGTGCGATAACTGTATCATCTGCGGAGAATGTATCTGTGATGAGGAATAATAGCCTCATATGGGGAGAACTCACCACATGAGCAAAAGGAGAAAGTACATGTACAAAGACTTGGGGGGCGGCGCTTCGGGGGGCGGCGCTTCGCCCGCCATAGTCTCCACCTATAAAAGGTGCGGACATAGCGGCGAGACTCCCATCGTCATAGGCGGATTTCCTATCCGTCTGGGCGGATCACCAGACATCACACAGGAAGTGCTGGCTCAGGCACAAGTCTTATTGCCTTTGAATGAGCAGATGCCCAACTGCGCCCAGCATTGGGGAGGCGCAAAGCTGGTCTTCCGCTGCGCCCTACCAGACCGGGGCGGAGTCCCAGACACTTGGAAAGACTTCATCAAGCTGGTAGCAGAGTCCTACATGCCTAAGGGCTGGGACATTCTGGCATGGTGTCATGGCTCCCACGGCAGAACGGGCTGCTTCGCTGCTTCGCTAGTATCCTATATGATGCCTG
>Ga0210395_10004310_pt1 | contig 10955 bp, 12 predicted proteins | sample IncBWH4OmetaG_FD_150861 | JGI IMG/M metagenome (GOLD analysis project Ga0210395, IMG submission 150861) | Forest soil microbial communities from Barre Woods Harvard Forest LTER site, Petersham, Massachusetts, United States - Inc-BW-H-4-O ...
CGGAACCAAGGAGGGGTGGCGATCCAGGTGCGCGACTCTTCGTAGAACTCGCTGAACCAGCCGCCCCGCCCGGGAAACACCCGGTCGCACATCTGAGCGAGCAGATGCGTGGCTGGTCGCTTGCCGTTTTCGATGCGGCCCAGATGCGCGGGGTCGTAGCCCGTTCGCTGCCCGAACTCGGCCAGCGTCCATCCGGCCGCGAGTCGTTCCTTGCGTACCTGTCGGCCGAAGTAGCGGATGGGATTGTTCGTGTCAGCGTTCATCGGTGCATCCCTCGCGCCGCGGCCCGATCAGTGGCCGGCAGAATCGCGGGAAACGGGCGCCTGAGCGGCCGAACGACCCTGCCGAACCAGGCTTGATCCTAGCAGAGCAGTAATAGCTCTACATAGCTATCAGAGCTAGCTAACGTTATCGCAGCTTAGCGAGCATCCTATGGTGAGGTCGTGGCTGCCCGTCCTATCGATCTCTTTGGGTCGGAATACGCCTATGTGCAGGTGGCGGACGACGTTCAGCGGCGGATCACCGAGGGCGAGATCTCGGCGAAGCTCCCCAGCGAGCGAAGCTTCGCCGAGGAGTACGGAGTCGCTTACACCACGGTGCGGCATGCCATGGCGGTGCTGCGCGAGCGCGGGATCATCGTCACCGTCCACGGCAGAGGCACGTACGTAAAGCCGGAAACGTCGGGCGACGGTCCGCTCTAAGTCACGCCTTGCGCATGCGCTTTGAACCGTTACCACTTTCCTCACGTATCACCTCATAGTGTGACGTGCGGCGCACACTGACCAGGCAACGGGCGAGCGACCAAGGGAAACGGGCGCGCCGATGGCTGCAGTCAGCCCCGCCGACGTACGGGCGACCATGGAACGAGCTTCCGTCGACCGCGTGAAGGCGTAGCCCGTCATGCAGGTCATGGCGTCGTGGACCGGCGCACAGGCAGACGCTCTGCGGCAGGCGATGCGCATGACCAACGAATCGTTCGCTGACCACCTTGGCGTCGCGGTTCGCACCGTCGCATACTGGCGGAAACGGCCCGATATGATCCCTCAGCACCAGATGCAAGAAGTTCTCGACGCCGCGCTTGAGCGTGCCCCTGATCGGGTCAAAGCAAAGTTCGCACTACTTGCAAGCGAGACGCGCGATGTCCCTGACGATGAGCCCGACGCCGAACCGCGTCTTTGCGTTCCGCTCGATGCCATGATGAAAAGAGAGTGGAACGGGGACGACGCACGTCGGCTGTCGCTGAGCTTTGATGCCGCGCTGGAGAGATCCGCCGTCGAAGACATTGAGCGGCTGTCGCACGTGTGGCTGATCTCCGACTCGCCGCAGGTGATCGAGCTGAATGCGGGGCGGCGAGTCAGCGATGCGCTTCTAAGCGCCGTCGAGCATCGCGTTATCCAGTTGCGGCGGGCCGACGATTTCGTCACCGGCGCTGCCAGCAGGGGGCTCATGCGGGCCGAGCTGACGGCAAGCGTTCGCGTGCTATCCGAGGGAACTCTCACAGACCAGCAAGCGCGTCGTGTGCTCACGGCAATCGGTGAACTCGCGCAGCTCGGCGCGTGGGTGGCCGCTGACGCAGGCTTGCTCGACGAGGCCGCCCGGTACGTCAGGGGCGGAGTCCTGGCCGCCCGTACCGCGGGCAACGCGCCGCTTGCCGCGAACATCATCTCGACCTTCAGCTATCAGGTTGCCAATACGGTAAGCCCGAACGAGGGTGTTCTCCTTGCTCGCACTGCCTATCAGGGCGGCCGGTCTGACGCGAGCCCACTGGCACGCGCGCTGTTGCTGGAGAGGGTCGCGTGGTCGGCTGCGAAGTCTGGTGACTCCCGCGAATGCGAGCGAGCTCTCGGCATGGTTGAGGACAGTTTTTCCGCGGGCCGCAGGGATGATGACCCGGACTGGCTTTACTGGCTCAACCGTGAGGAAATCGACGTCATGGCCGGCCGCTGTTACACGGAGCTGAGGAAGCCGGGTCGTGCTGAGTCGCTGCTCACGGGCGCCATGGCACGTTATGATCCAGCGCTCGTCCGGGAGAACTCGCTTTATCTAAGCTGGCTCGCAGAAGCTTATATTCAGCTCGGCGAGATCGAGCACGCGGCGGGCATCGCGTTGCAGATGGCCGCGCTGGCGGCACGGACGAGTTCCGCACGGACTGACACCCGCTTGCGTCATCTTGCCAAGCAGTTCGCCCCTTACAGGGGAACAGCCAGCGTCGCGGAATTCTTCGATGAATACCAGTCGATAGCAGTACGCGAGATTCCTCCGCCCAGGCAAGCCGACTGACTCGTCTAGTCATAGGTCAGTCTTCTTTTGTCAAGCCTTGATCCTTTGATTAGGGCTTTTTGCATTGCCGTTGCACTGAGCTTGCACCGAGTTCCCGAGCTTGCATTTAAGTTGCACTAACGATGCATGGCAAATGCGGATAGTAGCCAGTGGAATCGGAGACATAGAAGCAGCCGACGTCTCCGAAGGATGTGATGCCGAGTGAGCTACTACGCCAATTCTGAAGAGCGCGCCGGGCTTATCGCCGGACTGTGCGACCTTGCGGAATTCCTCGATGAGAATCCCGCCGTGCCCGTGCCGCGGCGGACCGACATGCTCGTGTTCCCGCCGGTCGGAAGCGACGAGGAGATGTTCGCCGAGATCGACGTGATCGCAGGCCAGATCGGCACCACGGCCAGCGACGCCGACAGCACGGCCGGGCATTACAGCGCCTATCGCGACTTCGGGCCGGTTCAGTACCGAGCCATCGCCATCCCGCATAGCGCCCGCGCTGACGACAGCGGAAAGGCGGAATAGCGATGCTGCTGCACCTCATCCTCGGCTTTAACGCTCTCATGGCCGGAGCGTTCACCGGAGGCCTGGTCCTGGTCGTCATCGGCATTCAGCGAGGCGACCACGGCAAACGGCTGACTGGCAAGCCCGTCGGCCGTGCCGAGGTCTTCGCCCGTCGCATTCTGACCGGATCACGCGGCTTCGACTCACGCGAAGACGCGGAGGAGGACCAGTGAGCCGGGCTACCGATCTTCCGGCGGTGGTCATTTCCGCCCGGCACTGCAACCGCTTCGCCTGCCAGAAATGCCGTGCCCGGTCCCGCTGGCTGCGGCGCAAGTCCTGGCGTTCCCGCAAGTCCCCGAATCGTTCCACCCGCGACCGGAAGAGGTGATGCCCGATGACTGTCTCGATTCCCCTGCTCACCCTTATGGTGATCGTCGCCTACGTCGCTTACCGGCACTACGGCCTGCGGGTCTGGCACGCGGTTGCATGCCTGATCCTCGGCTTCCTGCTTGCCTCGACTGCAGCCGCTCCCGCGATCAGCAACATGATCTCCGGCATCGTCCACCAGGCCCAGCTGTGGCTGTCCGGCGGAAGGGGCTGATCCGCGATGACTGACTACATCAGCCCGACCCCGCACGAGGAAAGCCGACCGTGGAACCTCTACGTCGGCGACGCCCGCACCGTCCTCGCGGGAATGTCCGCGGGATCGGCGAACTGCATCGTCACGAGCCCGCCCTACTGGGGTAAGCGGGACTATGGCGTGGCCGGCCAGTACGGGCACGAGGACACCCCGGTCGCCTATGTCGAAACAATGCGGGACGTCTTCCGCGAGGCGCGGCGGGTACTCGCCGACGACGGGACATGCTGGCTCAACCTCGGCGACTCCTACTCCGCCAGCGGAGGCGGCGCGACCGGGATGCACGCCTACCTCGGCGAGCACATCACCACCCACCGCGCCGCCAGCCTGACCGCGAAGAACCTGCTCGGCCTCCCGTGGCGCGTGGCGTTCGCCCTGCAGGACGACGGGTGGATTCTGCGCAATGCCATCGTGTGGCACAAGCCGAACGCGATGCCCGAATCAGTGCGCGACCGGCTCAACTGCCGGCACGAGCTGCTGTTCCTGCTCGCCAAATCGCCCGCCTACTGGTTCGACCTCGACCCCATCCGCGAACCGCACAAGACGCTGCATCACCGCGACCCCTGCGCTGCCCGCGGGCGTACCCGCCCGCCGGGCCGCGCGGATAGCCGTACCCGGCCGCCGAAGTACGGCCCGGGTACACCGCAGGTCACCACGGCCAGCCGGTACGGCGGCAGCCGCCACACCCGCGGCCACCCCAACGGGCGCAACCCCGGCGACGTGTGGTCGATCCCCACCCGCCCCTACAACGGGCCGCACTTCGCTGCCTACCCGATCGACCTGCCGCTGCGGTGCATCGCCGCCGGCTGCAAGCCCGGCGGGACGGTGCTCGACCCGTTCGCCGGCAGTGGCACCACCGGCCTGGCCGCGATCCAGCTCGGCCGCCGGTTCACCGGCATCGACCTGTCACCCGACTTCGCCCAACTCGCCGCCGAACGACTCGCCGGCGCCGTCGCCGACAAGCAGGACGGCACGCGATGAGCGACAACCGCCCTCCGCAGATCACCACCCGCAACGACATCGCCCGCGACATCATCGCCGGATTCGCCGCAGTCACGCCGACGCTGACCGGCGCATGGCGGCTCATCGACACCGCGCTCGCCGACCTGCCCGCCGTCCTCGCCGACCTCGGCCGGACACGGGCCGAGCTCCAGGCGGTCCGACTGGACCGGGCGAACCTGTTCGCCGCCATCCGCGCGACCCTCGCCGCCGACGCCGACGGCGACCCCGACCCGCTCGGCTACCTGCGCGACGAACTCGGCATCGCCGGTACCCCGGCCAGCACTAGGCGGCGGCCATGAGTACCTACCGGCAGATACGCAGGCAGACCCGCCGCGCCCGCCGCGCCGGACTGCAGCCGATCGTGCTGATCGACGGCCCGCTGCCCGTGCCCATCGCGATGCTCCTGGCCCGGTGGGCGTGGCGGTACCGCTCCGAGATCGCGCCCGCCACCGTGGGGGGCGCGGCCCTCGTGACCGCCTGGTGGCTTCACGCCGCACACCCAGGGTGGTGGGCCTGGCTCCTCGCCATCGCCTACCTGGCCGCACTCGCAACCGGCATGCTCGGTGCCCGCCTCGGCCTGAACCGGCCCGCCGAGCGCATCTACGCGGGTGCCGCTACCTTCGCTGCGGGCGGGTGGCTCGCGTTCGCGGACCTGCTCGGCCCGTTCGCCCCGCCGCTGCCTCAGGTCCTGGCCGCCGGTGCGGTCGTGCTCGCGGTGCCGTGGTGGGCGCACCGGCGCCGCCGCGCCCGGGCACGGGTCCAGCGGACCATCGCCGCGTGGCCGGACATCGCCAAGGCGATCGGCCTGCCCGGTTCCAAGATCCAGTCGGCGGGCGCCGACTTGTGGGGGTGGCGGGCCCGGGTCAGGCTCGCCCGCGGGCAGACCATCGCCGATCTGACCGCCCGCATGCCGGCGGTCGAATCGGCGCTCGGCACCTACCGCGGCGCGGTCCGCGTCTACCCGACCCGCGACGGCAAGGCCAACCGGTGCGAACTCCGAGTCCTGGACACCGACCCGCACGCCGACGCGATCGCCTGGCCCGGACCGTCCGCCCGGTCCATCACGGAGCCGGTCGACCTCGGCCCGTTCGAGGACGCCGAACCATGCCGCGTATCGTTCCTCCGCCGACATGCGTTGTTCGCGGGCACGACCGGCTCGGGCAAGAGCGGCGGGCTGAACGTGCTCATGGCGTCACTCGCCGCCTGTGAGGACGTGGTCATCTGGGCCATCGACCTCAAGCAGGGCATGGAATTGCAGCCCTGGGCTGACTGCATTGACCGGCTGGCCACCACGCCGCAGGAAGCCGCCGCACAGCTCGCTGATGCGGTGGCCATCCTGCAGGCGCGGGCCAGTCATCTGGCAGCGACCAGCCGCCGCGTGTGGGAGCCGACCCCGGACATGCCCGCGCTGGTCATCATCGTGGACGAGTATGCCGAACTCGCCGACGAGGCACCAGCCGCGATGGGCGACACCGACTCCATTGCCCGCCTGGGCCGCGCGGTCGCCGTGACCCTGATCGCCGCGACCCAGCGGCCCACGCAGAAAGCCATGGGTCAGGGCGCGGTCCGCTCCCAGATGGACACCCGGATCTGCTTCCGCGTCCGCGAACGCAAAGACGTCGACTTGGTGCTCGGCCAGGGCATGCTCACCGCGGGCTGGCACGCCCACACCCTCAACGCCCCCGGCAAGTTCCTCGTGTCGGCACCCGAGCATGTGACGCCGAAGCGAGCCCGGGCCTACCTTGTCGCCGATGGCGACGTGACCCGGATCGCGAGCTATTACGGGCCGCGACGGCCGCAACTGGACACCGTGTCGCGGGACGCGCTCAACCTCGGCCCGGCCGCCGCCGAGCCCGCCCCGTGGTACCTGAACACCGCCCAGCACGTCACCGACGAGTCTGAAGACCCACCGGACAGTGACAGCAGCAGTTCCCTGGAAGACGTGCTCTGGCTCGCCCTCTGCGACGCGCCTGAGGACGGGGCCGACGTCGCCCAGCTCATGCGGATGACCGGCCTGGGCCGGTCCGCGGTCTACAAGTACCTCGCCCTGCTCGCCGGGCAGGGCCGTGCCGTCCGGGTCGGCTGGGGCCGCTGGCGCGCAGCCGACCTAGGGGAGGGTGACGATGAGTAATTGTCCACCGCAAATGTCCACGGACATTCCTCGCGCGTGTCTGCACGCAAGGGCGCACGGACAAATCCGTGGACAAATTCGCGGACAACTTATCCACAGGCTCGGCTGTAGCCCGGGGGCTAGCAATGTCTAGCCGCCCCGGGCCGGAAAAGCCCCGCTCAGCGCCTCACAAAACGGAAAACCGGCCGTACGATAACAGGCCCAGGTCAGGGCCGGACCAGGCAAAACGACGCACAAGGCACGGCGAACCAGCCGTCCGCGTGGTCATGCCGGACGAGCCGCCCCAGCTCAACCCGGAGGCAGCAGGGGTGCTGCTGCGGATTCTGCTGAAGGCCTACGACCGGCTCAACGCTCCCGACAACCCCTATGGAGGTGATGCCGGATGATCAAGTTCGCCTTCTACGGCCGGGTATCCACCGAGGACCAGCAAGACCCCGAATCCTCCCGCGGCTGGCAGCTGACCCGGTCCCGTGCGCTCATCGGTTCACGTGGCGGGGAGATCGTCACCGAGTTCTTCGACGTGGACAAGTCCCGCTCGATCCCGTGGCAGCGCCGCCCCGAGGCAGCCGCCCTGCTCGGCGAGCTGAAGAACCCGGCCCGCCCATTCGACGCCGTGGTGATCGGCGAGCCGCACCGGGCGTTCTACGGTAACCAGTACGGGCTCACCTTCCCGATCTTCGAGCATTACGGCGTCTCGCTGTGGGTGCCCGAGGTCGGCGGCCCGATCGACCCTGCCAACGAGGCGCACGACCTGGTGATGAGTGTCTTCGGCGGAATGAGCAAGGGCGAGCGTAACCGGGTCAAGATCCGCGTCCGCACCGCGATGGCCGCCCAGGCGCAAATCGAGGGCCGGTTCCTCGGCGGACGCCCGCCCTACGGCTACCTGCTTGTGGACGCAGGTCCGCACCCCAACCCGTCCAAGGCCGCTGACGGCAAGCGGATGCACAAGCTCGGCCTCGATCGCGAGACGGCGCCTGTCGTGCGGCGCATCTTCGGGGAGTTCACCGGAGGCAAGGGCATCTTCGCCATCGCCGAAGGCCTCACCCGCGATGGCGTCCCCTGCCCGTCAGCGCATGACCCGGCACGCAACACCCACCGGGCGGGCATCGCGTGGAACAAGTACGCCGTCCGCGCCATCATCACCAACCCCCGCTACACCGGCTACCAGGTGTGGAACCGGCAGCGCACCGACGAAGTCCTGCTCGACGTCGAGAACGTCGCCCTTGGCCACGCCGCAAAGCAACGCTGGAACCCGGAAGACAAGTGGATCATCTCTGACCAGCCAGCCCACCCGGTGATCATCACCAAGGAAGACTTCGACCTCGCCCAGGCGACCCTCGCGGGCCGGGGCAGCAAGACCCAGCACCGGGCGCACGCCCGGACCCGCGCCTACGCGCTGCGGGGAGTCCTGCACTGCGGCCTGTGCGGGCGGAAGATGAGCGGCAAGCAGAACCACGGCCAGACCTATTACCTGTGCCGGTTCCCCGCCGAATATGCCCTCGCCAACCGGGTCGACCACCCCAAGAACGTCTACCTGCGCGAGTCCGACCTGATCGGCCAGGTCGAAGACTGGCTCGGCGAACTCTTCGACCCCGGCAGCATCGAGGAGACGGTAACCCGGCTCGCCGAGCAGGCCGAGCTGCTCCAGGACCCGGCTGCCCAGGCCCGCGCCGCAGCCGCTCAGGCCCGCATCGCCGACTATGACGGCCAGCTCGACGGCTACCGAGCGAGCCTCGACGCCAAGGCAGACCCCGCGGTCATCGGCCCGTGGATCGCCGAGGTACAGGCCAAGAAGGTAGCCGCCCAAGCCGAGGTCCGTGCTGCGGCAGGCCAGCGCCGGATGAGCCGGGAAGAGATCGAAGTAGTCGTAGCAGCGTTCGTCGACCTTGCGAGAGTCGTCAGGTACGCCGACCCGGCAGATAAGGCAGAGATATACGCCCAGCTCAGACTGAGCCTGACCTACGAACCAGAGGAGCGAGAGGTGAACGCAATTATCAAACCGGGGCTTAACGTGCGCAAAGGGTTTGTGTCCGAGGGGGGACTTGAACCCCCACAGCCGTTACCGGCCACTAGCACCTCAAGCTAGCGCGTCTGCCTATTCCGCCACCCGGACGAGTGGGTACCGCTCATGTCGGCTGCCATAGGGTAGCAAACTTCCGTCGACTTGGCGAAGCGTCGGCGGGGCGGGAGAGGTCTCTGAGCCGACTAGCGGTGCCTGCACGCGAGGCGCGGTGCGAGGATGGGACGATGACCGAGAACTACGCTGCCGCTGCTCAGGATGAGGTCGTGGCCATCTGCCGTGACCTGATAAGGATCGATACGACGAACCCGGGGGATCACTCGGGCCCAGGGGAGCGGGTCGCGGCCGAGTACGTCGCGGGGCTGCTGAGCGAGGTGGGGCTCGAGCCGACGGTACTCGAATCGCACCCGAAGCGGACCAGCGTGGTGACGCGTATCCAAGGCAGTGACCCTACGAGGCCCGCGCTGCTGATCCACGGGCACCTGGACGTCGTGCCGGCGAACGCGAGCGACTGGCACAGGCATCCGTTTGGCGGGGAGATCGCGGACGGATGCCTCTGGGGGCGCGGCGCGGTCGACATGAAGGACATGGACGCGATCATGCTCGCGGTGACGAGGCAGCGGCTGCGCGAAGGCCGCACGCCCGCGCGCGACGTCGTGCTCGCGTTCACCGCCGACGAGGAGGCGGGCGGCAAGTGGGGCGCCGCCTTCCTCACTGAGCAGCACCCGGAACTGTTCGAGGGCGTGACCGAGGCGATCGGCGAGGTCGGCGGGTTCAGCATCTCCGTCGGCGACCAGCGGCTCTACGCGGTGCAGACGGCGGAGAAGGGTATTGCCTGGATGCGGTTGACCGCGGCGGGCACCGCTGGCCACGGGTCGATGATCCACAGCGACAACGCTGTCACCACGCTGGCCGAGGCGCTCGGCCGGGTTGGGCGGCATCAGTGGCCCCTTCAGCTGCCGGATTCGACTCGCGCTTTCCTCGAGCGAGCGGCCCAGGTCCTCGGTGTGGAGTTCGACCCGCAGGACCCGGCGGGCATCGTCGGCAAGCTTGGCGGGATGAGCAAGATGATCGGCGCGACTACGCAGCACACCGCCAATCCCACCAGGTTCGCGGCGGGCTACAAGGTCAACGTCATCCCGCAGACCGCGACCGCGGAGCTCGACGGGCGCTTTCTGCCCGGCCGGGAAGAGGAGTTCTTCGCCGAGCTCGACCGGCTGCTCGGTACGGCGGTCACCCGCGAGTTCATCTACCACGACATCGCGCTCGAGACCACGCCTGACGGGCACTTGTGGGACGCGATGACCAGCGCGCTGAACGCCGAAGACCCCGACGCGACCGTGGTGCCCTACTGCCTGTCGGCCGGGACCGACGCGAAGTGGTTCGCCAAGCTCGGCGTCCGCTGCTTCGGGTTCAGCCCGCTGCGCCTGCCGCCGGAGCTCGATTTCTCGGGCATGTTCCACGGCATCGACGAGCGTGTCCCCACGGACGCCCTCGCGTTCGGCGTCCGGGTCCTTGACCGGCTCCTGGATATCTGCTAGACACGCCCCGCGGTCAAAAAGTCCGTACGGCGCGTATTATGCGACGGCGGAGGGTAGCCTTCCTGCTGCCGTCGGCAAACAGCCGGAGCCTGGCCAGTTCCCACGCGCCATACTCCGCGTGCTCGGTGAGGATGCGCCGCGCGGTGTCGCGTGATGTCCCGCGTGGCAGGTACAAAACGAGGTAGTCGTACTCGGCCATTGCCTCTTATTGTGCCCTTGCGGGCGAGGTGTGCAAGCCGTGGCAGCGAAGCTGCGGACACGGCAGGTGAAGTCGGCGGGTGGTGTGCGGCGAGCAGGCGGGAACAGTCTGGCGGGCACCCCCGTTGCAGGGATAGCGGTACGGACGGGTATTTCGGTGTCGCGCCGCGTATGGTATTGCGGCGGGCGTCGTGTCGAAGGACGGGAGACCCGTAGGGACGGGACGACGGGCGATGGCGCAGATGTGAGGTTGGAACGAGCGTGCCAGCAAGAAGCAAGAGCGCGGCCTCGGATAGCGCGGACAACGGAACAGCCACGGGGAACGGCGCCACCGGGAACGGCGCCACCGGGAACGGCCACGGCACCAGGCTCGTGATCGTGGAGTCGCCGGCCAAGGCCCGGACGATCGCCGGGTACCTCGGCAAGGGGTACGTGGTCGAGTCAAGCATCGGCCACATCCGCGACATGCCCGATAAAGCCGCGGAAATACCGCAGAAGTTCCGTTCCGAGCCTTGGGCCCGGCTCGGCGTCGACGTCGACAACGACTTCCAGGCCCTTTACGTCGTCCCGGCCGACAAGAAGCAGCAGGTCTCCAAGCTCAAGGCGCTGCTCAAGGACGCCGACGAGCTCTACCTGGCGACAGACGAGGAC
>Ga0210395_10004311_pt1 | contig 10954 bp, 11 predicted proteins | sample IncBWH4OmetaG_FD_150861 | JGI IMG/M metagenome (GOLD analysis project Ga0210395, IMG submission 150861) | Forest soil microbial communities from Barre Woods Harvard Forest LTER site, Petersham, Massachusetts, United States - Inc-BW-H-4-O ...
CCCGCCCTCCTCGTTACGGCCGAACCACAGCGAGACGCCGCGATGGGCGCAGAATTCGTCAATCAGGCCGTATTTGCCGTTGGAGTCGCGGAACGCCACGAGCCGCTCGGACATGATCTTGACCCGCACCGGCGGGCATTCGTCCTCCGGCAGCTCCTCGGCAAGGAGAACCGGCATCCAATAGGAGCGGAAAAGCTGGCCCATGGGCGTGCCGGGGCCGGTCTGGGTCAATAATTCGTTTTGTTCTTTTCTGAGCATCGGTGCTGTCCGTGGCCAATGGCCGTTACCTTTGAGAGTAGGGATTCGGCCCCTCCCCGGCAAGCCGAGTGACCGCAACGGCAGCCGCGGAGCACGCATGGCGGCGCGCCGCGCGCGGCGTCATGACAGGCAGGCAAAAATGCGCTCGCAACCGCGCCATCCCGTTGCCCTGGGCGGCCAATTACGCTAAGTCCGCCCGCACCGGGTGCGATGTTTGGAGACGATGGTATGGCCGATCACGGCGAGGTCGAATACGCGACAGCGACGGGCAACGATTACCCCGCTCACGAACAGACGTACGAGAATTTCATCACACTGGTGAAAGTCGTCATGGCGATCGTGGTCACGATCGTCGTCCTGATGGCGTATTTCCTGACCTGAAGTCGCGTTACCGGCACCAAAACGGTTCGCAGCTAGCCGCACATACGCGGCGGCCGTCGGAGGAATCATGAAGGTTGCGGTTATTGCCGAAACCGACGCAGGCGAGCCGCGCGTGGCCGCGGTGCCCGAAACCGTCAAGAAGATGATCGGGCTCGGCGCCGAAGTCGCGGTCGAGCCGGGCGCCGGGATAAAATCGGGCGTTCTCGATGCGGATTATACGGCGGCCGGCGCCACCGTATCCGCCGACGCTTTGAATGGCGCCGACGTCGTACTCCAGGTGCGCCGCCCGCAAGGCGCGGAGCTCACGCGCGTCAAGAAAGGCGCCATCGTCATCGCCATCATGGACCCTTACGGCAACGACGCGGCGCTGCGCGCCATGGCCGACGCCGACGTCATAAGCTTCGCCATGGAGCTCCTGCCGCGCATCACCCGCGCCCAGGTGATGGACGTGCTGTCGAGCCAGGCCAATCTCGCCGGCTACCGCGCCGTGATCGATGCCGCCGCCGAGTTCGGCCGCGCGCTGCCGATGATGATGACGGCGGCCGGCACCGTGCCCGCCACCAGGGTCTTTGTCATGGGCGCCGGCGTCGCCGGCCTGCAGGCGATCGCAACGGCGCGCCGGCTCGGCGCCATCGTCACCGCAACCGACGTGCGGCCGGCCGCCAAGGAGCAGGTCGAGAGTCTCGGCGCCAAATTCATCGCCGTCGAGGACGAGGAATTCAAAGCAGCCGAGACCGCGGGTGGCTACGCCAAGGAAATGTCCAAAGAGTATCAGGCGAAACAGGCCGCGCTGGTCGCCGAGCACATCAAGAAGCAGGACATCGTCATCACCACCGCGCTCATTCCCGGCCGGCCGGCGCCGCGGTTGATCTCGTCGGCCATGGTGACGTCGATGCGGCCGGGCTCGGTGGTGGTCGATCTCGCCGTCGAGCGCGGGGGCAATGTCGAAGGCGTCAGCGCCGATACGGTGAGCGAGCAGAACGGCGTCAAAGTCGTCGGCTACCGCAATGTGCCCGGCCGGCTCGCCGCCACGGCCTCGAATCTCTACGCCAAGAACCTCTACGCGTTTCTGGAAATTTTGATCGACAAGAAGACCAAGGCGCTTGCGGTCAACTGGGACGACGACATCGTCAAGGCGACGGCGCTCACTCGCGACGGCGCCATCGTGCATCCGAATTTCCAGCCGAAGACTGCGGCGTGAATTTTCTATTCCCTCCCCCAAATCTTGTTTCAACAAGACTGGGGGAGGGACGGCGAGCGAAGCGAAGCCGAGGGTGGGGAAGTCTTCACCGCAGCGGCTCCCGCTTCCCCACCCCTACCCCTCCCCACAAGGGGGAGGGGAAAGAAGGACCGGTGCAATGATAACTATGTCGATCCTGGCCCAACTCGATCTCGCCACCATTGGCAGCGGCGCCACGCATGCGGCGAGCGACATCGTCGACCCGTTCGTATTCCGGCTGTCGATTTTCGTGCTCGCGGTCTTTGTCGGCTATTACGTGGTCTGGTCGGTGACGCCGGCGCTGCACACGCCGCTGATGTCGGTGACCAACGCCATCTCCTCGGTGATCGTGGTCGGCGCGCTGCTCGCGGTCGGCGTCGCGCTGGTCAGCAACGACGACGGCCCGCTATGGGCGCGCGCGCTCGGCTTCGTCGCGCTGACTTTCGCCTCGGTGAATATTTTCGGCGGCTTCCTGGTGACGCAGCGCATGCTCGCCATGTTCCAGCGCAAGCAGAAGTGAGCGCGGCCATGCGCCTGACATCCGTGCGCATCTTCGTCGATGACCTCGAGAAGGCCGCGGCATTCTACGAGGGTGTCATCGGGCTGCACCGCACCACGACCGCGCCCACCGCGATCCTGTTCGAAGAGTCTCCGAGCATCGTCGTCGAGACCACCGACGACGATGGGCGGCGCGACGGCTTGATCGGCCGCTTTACCGGCGTGGCCTTCGAGACCAAGGATGCCGCCGCGCTCTATGCCGACTTGAAGGCGCGTGGCGTGCCGCTGCATGGCCCGCCGGAAAAGCAATATTGGGGCGGCATCATGCTGTTCGCCGAGGATCCCTCCGGCAACATACTCACCTTCCTTCAGCATCCCGCCGCCGCGCCCAACAGAGGTCCATGATGTCAGCCGATCTCGCCGCACTCTGTTATCTCGTCGCCGGCGCGCTCTTTATTCTTGCGTTACGCGGACTGTCGAATCCGGAAACCAGCCGGCGTGGCAATCAGTTCGGCATGATCGGCATGACCATTGCCGTCTTGACGACGCTCGCTGCACATCCGCCGGCCGGATTGAGCGCCTGGGTGCTGGTCATCGCCGGCATGGCGCTCGGCGGCGGCATCGGCGCGGTGATCGCGCGGCGCGTTCCGATGACGTCGATGCCCGAACTCGTTGCCGCGTTTCATTCGCTGGTCGGCATGGCCGCGGTGCTGGTCGCGGCCGGCGCGCTGTACGCGCCCGCGGCCTTCGGCATCGGCGTCGAAGGCGCCATCCACGGCCAGAGCCTGATCGAAATGTCGCTCGGCGTCGCCATCGGCGCCATCACGTTTACCGGCTCCATAATCGCGTTCCTAAAACTCTCCGGCCGCATGAGCGGCGCGCCGATCACGCTGCCCGGCCGGCACGTCATCAATATCGCGCTGGGCTTGAGCCTCATCGCGCTGGTCGTATGGTTCTACCTGGCGCAGTTGCACATCGCGTTCTGGCTGATCGCCGCCGCGTCGTTCTTGCTCGGCGTGCTCATCATCATCCCGATCGGCGGCGCCGACATGCCGGTCGTGATCTCGATGCTGAATTCGTACTCAGGCTGGGCGGCGGCCGGTATCGGCTTCACGCTCGGCAATTCGGCGCTGATCATCACCGGCGCGCTGGTTGGCTCCTCGGGCGCTATCCTGTCCTACATCATGTGCAAGGGCATGAACCGCTCGTTCATCTCGGTCATCCTCGGCGGCTTCGGCGGCGAGGTGGCGGGCCCGGCGGCGGCCGCCGGCGACCGGCCGGTCAAGATCGGCTCGGCCGAGGATGCGGCCTTCATCTTGAAGAACGCCGGCAAGGTCATCATCGTGCCGGGCTACGGCATGGCGGTGGCGCAGGCGCAGCATGCCCTTCGTGAAATGGGAGAGAAGCTCAAGCACGAAGGCGTCGAGGTCAAATACGCCATTCATCCGGTGGCCGGCCGCATGCCGGGCCACATGAATGTGCTGCTCGCCGAAGCCAACGTGCCCTATGACGACGTGTTCGAACTGGAAAACATCAATTCGGAATTCGCCCAGGCCGACGTCGCCTATGTGATCGGCGCCAACGACGTCACCAATCCGGCCGCCGAGGACGATCCGAAGTCGCCGATCTACGGCATGCCGGTGCTGCAGGTATGGAAGGCCGGCACGGTGATGTTCAATAAGCGCTCTTTGGCGTCCGGTTACGCCGGCATCGACAATCCGCTGTTCTACCGCGACAACACCATGATGCTGCTCGGCGACGCCAAGAAGATGACCGAGGAGATCGTGAAGGCGGTGTGAGAGCGAGTGCGCATGGCTACGGATAAACCCCCGCCTAAGTCCACTTCCCCGGCCCGGTTCACCCGCTTGCCCGACTTGCCGTCATCGTCCAGGCCGCCCTACCGTTTTGCGCTCCGCATTCTCGTCATCCCCGTCATCGCGGTTGTCGGCGTGTTCCTCTACAGCGGCATCCGCGACCGCCTGGTACTGCCGGAATGCGATTCGGATCGCGCCAAAAAATCGCTGGCGGAAGTTCTCCAACAGTTCAAATACGAGCCGACGACATACGCGCCGATCAAGACGGTCTCCACCACCAAGGACCAGGTGGTCTGCATCGCCGTGCTGCCGCTGCCCGACGGCTCGAGCGTCGCCGCCGACTTCACGTTCTACTGGGAGGGCGACAAAGCCAACATGAAATATTCGGTGGCGCGCAGGGCCTCCGGCAGTTGACGCGCGACGCCACGATCGGGCGGCCGCCGCAAAGACGGGATGTCGACACGCATCGTTCTAGTTATGGTTGAACCATCGCGCGACTTACGAGGCGCCGCGACATGAACGCGCTTCGTTCCATTTATGGTTGAACTATCGCGCGACTTACTCCACAATCCGCGCACGGCACGGTATGCCGGCAAAGTCGGACAGCCGGCAGTCATTCGGCGTTCGTGTTTTTCGCCTATTCCGTCGCCGGGGACAGCGGTCCGCCGGCAAGGCGAGCAAAAGAGGAGGAGTTCATGGCGACTTCCGGCGGAATCCAACCACTTTACGGCGTCGTCATCCGCGATAAATGCAAAACGGCCGATCTGAGCACGTTGCAAGCCTATCGGACGGTTGTGAACGACCTTCTGCAAGGCGCCAGCGGCGCCGGTGCGGACGAGTTGAAAGCTTCGCTCGGCGATCTCGACAAGGCGATCAGCGGCAAGTAACCACGCCTGTGCCGCCGGTCTCGTGCGCGAGACCGGAAAGGCTCGCAAAACAGAATCGACGAGGCACGGCCGTCACGGCGCAATGCAGCCGCGGCGGAAATGACTTAAACTTGGCAAATATCTCGAACTGAGAGGAGTTGATGATGGCTGACTATGGCGGAAGCGGCGATGTTCGGCAGCTCTATGGCGTGATCCTGCGCGACAAAGCCAAAACGGCCGATAAGGACACCCTGATGGCTTATCGGATCGTCGTGAGCGACCTGATGCACGGTGCGAGCGACGATGCCGCGAAAGAGCTGCAGGGGGCGCTGGCCGAGCTCGAAGCAGCAATCCAGGCGCACTGGTGAGGCGTCGACGACGCAGCATTGCGTTGGGCGCTTAAGCTTCGCAAACCCCCGCGAGGCGGCAGGCCATGACAGAGCCGACGCACGACGACGCTCCACGCCGGAGACTGTCGCTTCGCGACCAGCTGAACTGCGTACCGGTCTACGTGGTCTGGGAAATCACGCTCGCCTGCAATCTCAAATGCATTCACTGCGGCTCGCGCGCCGGCCACCGCCGCACGCGCGAGCTATCGACCGACGAGTCCATCGACGTGGTGCGCCAGCTCGCCGAGCTCGGCACCCGTGAGGTCACGATCATCGGCGGCGAAGCCTTCGTGCGCAAGGATTGGCTGACGATCGTGCGCGCCATCCGCGATCACGGCATGGACTGCACGATGCAGACCGGCGGCTACAAGCTGTCGCGGGAGATGATCGATGCCGCCGCCGCCGCTGGCCTGCTCGGGCTGGGCGTGTCGATCGACGGCCTCAAACCCCTGCACGACCGCCTGCGCGGCGTCCCCGGCTCCTACGAGGAAGCCTTGCGCGTGCTCGACGATTGCCGGAACGTCGGCCTGATCGCGAGCGTCAACACGCAAATCACTTCGACCATCATGCCCGAGCTGGCGGCGCTGATGGACGTCATCATCGATGCCGGCGCAAAATATTGGCAAATCCAGCTTACCGTCGCCATGGGCAACGCCGTCGATCACGACGACATCCTGCTGCAGCCTTACGAGCTCACCACGCTGATGCCGCTATTGGCCGATCTCTATCACCGGGGGCGCGAGCGGAACCTGACGCTCTTGCCGGGCAATAACATCGGCTATTTCGGTCCCTACGACGTGTTATGGCGCGGCCCGGATCGCGGCTATTACGGCGGCTGCCCGGCGGGCCAGAATGCCATCGGGCTCGAAGCGGACGGCACGCTCAAAGGCTGCCCGTCGCTGGCGACCGAGCGCTACGGCGCGGGCAACGTGCGCAACACGCCGATCGCGGAGCTGTGGGCGAATCATCCGGCGCTGCAGTTCAACCGCAACCGCGGCACCGAAGACCTCTGGGGCTTTTGCCGCGGCTGCTACTACGCCGAAGTATGCCGCGGCGGCTGCACCTGGACGGCGGACTCGCTCTTCGGCCGGCGCGGCAACAATCCGTACTGCCATCACCGTGTGTTGACGCTCGCCGAGCGCGGCATCCGCGAGCGCGTCGTCAAAGTCGAGGACGCCCCCGCATTGCCGTTTGCGACCGGGCGTTTCGCGCTGATCGAAGAACCGATCCCGCTCGAAGGCACCAACGCATGAACCCCGCTCAGCCGCCGCGAGGCCGCACCGCGCCGGTGCTGATCTTGTGCCGCCAATGCGTCCAATATGTCTTCGAGGGCACCGTGACCTGCCCGCATTGCGGCCGCGACGCCCGCGAGATGAGCGCGCGCTATCGCGACGGCGGCTATCTCGGCGTCGAGGCGATCCGGCGTATCGAGCGGGTGGTGGAGCGCCGCCGCAGCTAGCGCGGTTTTCAGTATTTGCCCGGCTTGCCGTATCCACCTGCCGTCGGCGTCTGGATGATGACCGCCTCGCCGGCGTCGATGACGGTGGCGTCGCAGCCTTGCAGCTTTTCGATCGAACCATCTTTGCGCCGCACGCTGTTCTCGCCGACCTGTCCGTCACCGCCGCCGGCGAGCCCGAACGGCGGCACGCTACGATGGCCGGACAGGATCGTGCATTCCATTTTTTCAAGAAAGCGAATGGTGCGGCGGATACCGTCGCCGGCGTTCCATTCACCGCGGCCGCCGGAATTTTTGCGGATGTGGAAATCCTCGAGCAGCACCGGATAACGGAATTCCAGGATTTCCGGATCGGTCAGCCGCGTATTGGTCATGTGGGTGTGCACGGCGTCAGTGCCGGGAAAGCCGGGTCCGGCCGGCGAGCCGGAGCAGATGGTCTCGTAATATTGATAGCGCGCATTGCCGAAATTGAGATTGTTCATGGTGCCCTGCGCCGCCGCCATGGCGCCGAGCGCGCCGAACAGGCAATTGGTCACCTCCTGCGAGGTCTCGACATTGCCGGCGACGACGGCTGCGGGAAATTCCGGCGTCAGCATCGACTTTTTCGGAATGACGATACGGATCGGCCGCAGGCAGCCGGCGTTCATCGGAATGTCGTCGTCGACCATGACGCGGAACACATAGAGCACCGCGGCGCGCGTCACCGGCTCCGGCGCGTTGAAGTTCGAGGGCTGCTGCGGGCTGGTGCCGGTGAAATCGACGGTCGCTTCGCGCTTCTTCTTGTCGACCGCGATGCGCACTTTGATGGTCGAGCCCTGATCGGTCTCGATGCTGAAGCTTGAATCGTGCAGCCGGTCGATGACGCGGCGCACGCTCTCCGCCGCGTTGTCCTGGACGTGGCGCATATAGGCGCGGGCCACCGGCAAGGTGAAATAGCGCACCATCTTGCGCAGCTCGCGCACGCCCATCTCGTTGGCGGCGATCTGCGCCTTGATGTCGTTGACGTTCTGCAGCGGATTGCGCGCCGGATATTTGGCGCCTTGCAACAGCTGATAGGTCTCTTTCTCGCGGAAGCGGCCGCGTTCGACCAATTTGAAATTGTCGATATAGACGCCTTCCTGCTCGATGGTCGTGGCATTCGGCGACATCGAGCCCGGCGAAATGCCGCCGACGTCGGCGTGGTGGCCGCGCGAGGCGACCCAGAACAAGATCTTGCCGCCATCGAACACCGGCGTGCACACGGTGATGTCCGGAAGGTGGGTGCCGCCGTTATACGGTGCGTTGATGGCATAGACGTTGCCCGGGCGAATCCTGCCCTTGTTCTCGCGGATGATGGTCTCCACGGCGCGGTCCATGGAGCCGAGATGCACCGGCATGTGCGGCGCGTTGGCCACCAGCGAGCCATTGCCGTCGAACACCGCGCAGGAGAAATCGAGCCGCTCCTTGATGTTCACCGAATAGGCGGTGTTCTGCAGCGCCACGCCCATCTGCTCGGCGATCGACATGAACAGGTTGTTGAACACTTCGAGCATCACCGGATCGGCGTGGGTGCCGATGGCCCGCGTGCGCTTAAGTTTTTGCACCCGCCGCAGCACCAGGTGATCCTTTGCCGTGAGCTCGGCCTGCCAGCCACGCTCGACGACCACGGTCTGATGCGGCTCGATGATGATGGCGGGGCCTTTGACTTTGTGACCCGGCGCCAGCGTGTCGCGGGTAAAAACCAGCGCGTGCTGCCACTTGCCGTTGGAGAAAAACCGCGTGCGGCGCGTCGGATCGGGCAGCTTGGCCCGCGTGGTCTTGCGGGTTTTTTCCCGAAACGTCGCACCGCCGCCAATCGCCTCGACCGACACCGCCTCGATCACCAGCGCCTTGGCACGATCGATGAAGCCGAATTGCGCCTTGTGCGCACGCTCGAAGGCGGATTTCATGCTTTGCAGCGATGCAAGCTCGGCGTCGCGACCGGCATCGACGATCAGCGGCGTATCGGTTCCGGCGTAGCGAATGTGCGCGCGGACATGCAGCGTGATCTTATTCGCCGCAACGCCCTGGCCGGCGACCTCGTCGATAGCGGCGCGCGCCAAGCGGCGCGACACGGTCTGCAAAGTCTTGCGCGCCTTGTCGCCGAACGGCTCCTCGATCGCCTGCTGGCGCACGCTGCGGATGTCGGCGAGCCCCATGCCGTAAGCGGACAGCAGCGACGACAGTGGATGGATCAGCACGCTCTCCATGCCAAGCGCGTCGGCCACCAGGCAGGCGTGCTGGCCGCCGGCGCCGCCGAAGCAATTGAGCGCATAGCGCGTCACGTCGTAACCGCGCTGCACGGAAATCTTCTTGATGGCGTTCGCCATGTTCTCGACGGCGATCTTGATGAAACCGTCGGCGACTTGTTCGCTGCTGCGGCCGTCGCCGATCTCTTTGGCCATTGCCGCAAACGCTGAACGCACCGCCTCGGCATCGAGCGGCTGGTTTTGCGCGGGGCCGAAAATTTTGGGAAAGAAATCCGGGATCAGCTTGCCGACCATCACATTGGCGTCGGTCACGGCGAGCGGGCCGCCGCGGCGATAACATTTTGGCCCCGGATTGGCGCCGGCCGAATCGGGACCGACGCGAAACCGCGCGCCGTCGAAATGCAGGACCGAGCCGCCGCCGGCCGCCACCGTGTGAATGAGCATCATCGGCGCGCGCATGCGCACGCCGGCGACTTCGGTCTCGAAGGCGCGCTCATACTGGCCGGCAAAATGTGACACGTCGGTCGAGGTGCCGCCCATGTCGAAGCCGATGAGCCGGGTGAACCCCGCGGCGCGGCCAGTTTCCGCCATGCCGACAACACCGGCCGCCGGACCCGACAGGATCGCGTCCTTGCCGCGGAACAATTCCGCCGCGGTGAGGCCGCCCGACGACATCATGAACATGAGGCGCGTGTTCTTCTCCCCTCCCCCTTGTGGGGAGGGGTCGGGGGTGGGGGTCGGGAGGTTTCGCGTATGCGAAGACCGGCGCTTAGACGCCCGTCCACTTCTGTGCGTCGCCTCCCGACCCCCCACCCTGCCCTCCCCCACAAGGGGGGAGGGATTCAGGTCGCCGGCCACCTGCGACACATATCGCCGCAAAATCGGCGACAGGTAGCTGTCGACCACCGTGGTGTCGCCGCGGCCGACCAGCTTGATCAGCGGCGAGACTTCGTGGCTGGCGGAGACCTGCTCGAAGCCGAGGTCACGCGCCAGCTTGGCGACCTGCTGTTCGTGGTCGCTGTAGCGGTAGGCGTGCATCAACACGACGGCAACGGTATCGATGCCGTCAAGCTTCGCGCGCTCGAGCTCGGTCCGCACGGCGTCGAGATCGAGCGCGCGCTCCACGGTGCCGTCGGCGCGCACCCGCTCGTCGACCTCGACGACGCGCTCGTACAGCATGTCGGGCTTGATGATGTGCTTGGCGAAGATCCTTGGCCGCGCCTGGTAGCCGATGCGCAGCGCGTCGCGAAAGCCCTTGGTGATGAGCAACAAGGTGCGGTCGCCCTTGCGCTCCAGCAGCGCATTGGTGGCGACCGTGGTGCCCATCTTGACCGCGGCGATGCGCTGGCTCGGGATCGCTTCGCCGGCTTTAAGCCCGAGCAGATGGCGAATGCCGTGCACCGCGGCGTCCCGATAGGCTTCGGGATTCTCCGAGAGCAATTTGTGGGTGAGCAGCGCGCCGTCCGGCCGCCTGCCGATCACGTCGGTAAAGGTGCCGCCGCGATCGATCCAGAATTCCCAGCTGCCGGACATGCTCACCAACCTGCCCTCGATCCCAACCCGCTTTTGTGCCACTCTCGGGTCAAACGACTAGTTGAGGACGCACCCGTGCACAAGATCGCCATCTCGCAAGCCTCCCTCGATCGCATGAACACCCGAATGGGCAAGCTGCACCCGTTCGACACCATCGACCCGCGCGCCACCGCGCTGCTGGTGGTCGACATGCAGAACTATTTCGTCAAGCCGGGCCATCAGGGCGAGGTGCCGCTGGCGCGCGAGATCGTGCCGAACATCAACCGGCTCGCCGCCGAGCTGCGCCGCCGCGGCGGCCATGTGGTCTGGATC
>Ga0210395_10004312_pt1 | contig 10952 bp, 10 predicted proteins | sample IncBWH4OmetaG_FD_150861 | JGI IMG/M metagenome (GOLD analysis project Ga0210395, IMG submission 150861) | Forest soil microbial communities from Barre Woods Harvard Forest LTER site, Petersham, Massachusetts, United States - Inc-BW-H-4-O ...
GGTCGCTCGACGGGCACCCGATGTGCGGGGTCCTCGAGGCCGAGGGGGCGATGACGGGCAGGCTCACGCTCGGCTACCGCGACGCCGTGGCCGCCACCTCCTCACCGCTCGGGCCGGCGGGGACCCGCGCCCACGGTCACGAGTTCCACCGCACCGCCGTCCGGTCGCCGGGCCAGGCGGCCAACGCGTGGCGGTGGACCGCGTCGGGAGCCACCGTCACCGAGGGCTTCGTCCGCGGCCGGGTGTACGCGTCCTACCTGCACACGCACTGGAACGGGATGCCCGGCGCGGCCGCCAGCATCACCGCCGCCGCCCGCGACTACCTCCAGACGCGAGGGCGTGACTGACGGCACGCAGGGTGGACCGTTCGGCCATAAAAATCTCGCTCGAGCAGAGCGGCGGCTCATAGAAGCCCGGCACCGGGCCCTGTTCGTGACCCCAGTCTGCATTACCTACCGATCGTGTCGTAAATTACGCGGATGGGCGCAGCTGTGCTAAGCATGGTCTGCGGTTACTAAGGGAGGAAGACCATGCCACTGACCATCGGCGACACTGCTCCGGACTTCGAGGCGGAGACGAGCGAAGGGCCGATCAGGTTCTACGACTGGCTCGGGGATTCCTGGGGCGTCCTGTTCTCACACCCCAAGGACTTCACCCCGATCTGCACCACCGAGCTCGGCTACATGGCCAAGATCAAGCCGGAGTTCGACCTGCGCGGCGTGAAGATCATCGGCCTGTCGGTGGACTCCACCGGAGACCACGAGCGGTGGGCCGCCGACATCGCCGAGACCCAGGGCACGGCGCCCAACTACCCGATCATCGCCGACCACGACTTCAAGGTGGCCAAGCTGTACGGGATGCTGCCGGCCGACGTCTCGGGCGACGCCAAGTCGCGCACGCCCGCGGATAACCAGACGGTGCGGAACGTGTTCGTGATCGGCCCGGACAAGAAGATCAAGCTGGTCCTGGTGTACCCGATGACGACTGGGCGGAACTTCGACGAGGTGCTGCGGGTCATCGACTCGCTGCAGCTCACCGCCAAGTACAAGGTGGCCACGCCGGTCAACTGGAAGCCGGGCGAGGACGTCGTCATCGCCGGCTCGGTCTCCAACGACCAGGCCAAGGAGCTTTTCGGGGAGTGGGAGCAGCCCAAGCCGTACATCCGGATCGTGCCCCAGCCCAGCTGAGCCTCCCGGCCGCGGTGCCCTCCACGGCGATCGCCGTGGAGGGCGCTGCTGGCAGTGTGCCGTAACGTTCCCGGAACGGTCCCGCCGTAGCCTGCACGATATGAGGTACGCGATGATGACCGGGCTGCTGACGGTGGCGTACGCGGGACTGGTCCTGCTGGCCACCCAGGTATTCAGGTTCCACACACCGGCGGCCGTGGCCGCCGCTACGCTGACGGCGGCCGTGCTGTTCAACCTGCCGCGCCGTCGCCTCCAGCAGGCGGTGAACCGGCGCTTCCGCCGCCTGGCCTGACACGACATGCAGCCGACGGCGACATCAGCGTGGACACGCAACCGAGCAGGGATCAGGCCTTCCGCCTGCCGAGTCCGGCCCAGACGTTGAACGCTTCGGGATGATCGCGCCGGGCAAGTGATTCAGCGATCAAGGCGTCGCCTTCGGCGGGCGAGCGCCTGCTCTTGACGTGTCCCAGGTGACTTTTTTCGCCCAGGTAGGTCGCGACCCCAGGGGGCGGGTCGAGCGGATCGGTCCCGGCGGGCTGCGAGCAGACCCGGCATTCCCACTGCGGGGGTGGCGTCGCGGTCCAGATGAACGGCACCGTCGTCCTGTGCCCGTTCGCACAGTGATAAAGCACGACGACTTTGGCGACGGTAAATCCACGGCCATAAGGCTCACCGGCAGGACCGGCTCCTACCCTCGTCCCCCGTATTGTGCCGTGGCTTGCAGTCCGCATAATTCCTCCGTCAGTCCTCACTCTACAGGTACGTTCGGGCGGTTTTTACCGTTAACGCTGGGTCGTGACCTCCAGGACGAGCTTCCGATACTTCGTGACAAGAAACAACTGGGGACTCCGACTGGCCCCTGGACGGGCGCTCCCCTGATATTCCTGAAGCCGCGAATTACCACCGTGAGCTAATTCAGCCGAGCCTGAATTACGCACGACCCCTGGTATCGGGCGCTCACCTTGGGTACGAAATTACAAGCGCCAGCAGGGATCAGGAGATAGGTGGAAGCAGTGTGAATCAGTGATAGTAGGCGGAAGCCAGGATGTACGATTTACTAGGCGGTTCGGGCTAAGCCTGACTCCATTCCATCGCCTCGACGTCGAGCATGGCGTAGTTCGCGTTGCTGCCGTCCATGTCGAGGCCCGTTACTTCCACCGGGCCGTAGCCGAAGTCGCACTCACGCTGGTAGCCGATGTGCAGGTGCCCGTGCATCAGGTGCGCTGGCCGTACCGCGTCCACGACCCGCTGGAGCCGCTCCCGGTGGGCGTCGTTGCGCGCGAGGTCCCTCGGGTCCCACCAGGACGGGGGCGGCGGGAACGTGTGCGTGACCCCGGCGGGACACTCGTGGGTCGCCATAACCTCCGCGTGGCCGCCCGCGATGACGGCCCGCTCCTGGTCATCGGTGATCTCCTCCTGCGGCCACCAGTTGCGCCCCTTGGTGCGGCCCGCCTTGTCCAGGCTTACGCCGCCGCCGAGGGCGAGCCAGGTCCGGCCGTGCCATGTCCAGCGGTAGCCGCGCGGCAGGTGCCAGATCCGGCCCGCGACCTGCTCGCGGCCGTCCGGTCCCGGGCGGAGCCGGGCTAGCTGACGGAAGTCCTCGTGGTTGCCATCGACGAACCATAGCTCGCTGGTCGTGGCCGCGAGCGTGGCGTCCAGCTGGGACAGGTAATTCCGGCCGGCGCGTCCGGGCCAGATGCCGAAGTCGCCGAGCTGGACTATGATTCGCCGGTCTTCGGCCGCGAGGGCCGTCGCCGCCTGCCGGATGACCTTCTGCGCCCATGGCGTGTTCCCGTGCCAGTCGCCTGCCACGACGACGCGGCGGGGTTCGCTGGGCACGAGCTGGCTGGTGCGGCTGGTCATGAGCCCAGGATGCCCTGCGCGGGTACTCCGCGTCCGGGTGCGGGCATCCTCAAGACATGGAAACCGGCGGCTGCCCGGAGTTCGGCGTGTGCGCCGCCGTGGATGTGCATTACCTCGGGACCGGCGGCGCCCGGGCAGCCGCCGTCCTGGCCGCCGATGCCGCCTTCGCGCAGGTGCTGGCCGAACGTACCGCGATAGTAGCCCGGGTATCGCCCTACCGGCCGGGCGAGTTCTACCTGCGCGAGCTCCCGCCGCTGCACGCGGTGCTGGACGATCTGGTCGGGGTGGGCCTGCTGGTGGTCGACGGCTACGCCGATCTGGACCCGGCCGGCCGGCCCGGCCTGGGCGCGCATGCCCACGCCGAGTTCGGTATCCCGGTGATCGGGGTGGCCAAATCCAGGTTCCGCACGGCTACCCACGCGGTGCCGGTCGTGCGCGGATCCTCGGCACGCCCGTTGTTCGTCACCTCCTGCGGGCTGCCCGCCGCCGACGCGGCGGACCTGGTCCGGCGCATGGCCGGCCGGTACCGGCTGCCCGACGCGCTGCGCCGCGCCGATACCCTCGCGCGGACCGGGCCGCCCGCAGTAACAATGGCATGCTAGGAGGCCGGCGCTCATAAGGAGATCAGCGATGACCCATCCGTCCGGCGCGCAGCCCGGGTACCGGCAGGTCCGGCTCAGCGCGGAGGAGCAGGCCCGGGGCGAGGCGAACTTCGCCCCGCTCGTCGCCCAGATGCTGGTCGCCGGCGGACGGTTCAGGGTGAGTGCCGACACGCCGGATCAGGTGGAGCTGTTCCAGGGGGTCGCCCGCAGGGTGAGTGAGATGCTCCAGCGGCCGGTGGTCAGCTATGCCAACGGCCGGGAGATCGTGATCGCCTTCGGCCAGGAGGAGGCCCCGGCCCTGGCGTGAGGTTCGCCCGGCTGGGGGTTTCCCGGCGGTCAGGTCAGGCCTGATGCAGTACTTCGACCGTGCCGTGGCCGCCGTCGACCCTGACCCGGTCGCCGCTGTGCAGGAGCATGGTGGCGTTGCCGCATCCGACGACCGCGGGGATGCCGAGTTCGCGGGCCACGATCGCGGCGTGGGACAGCGGCGCGCCGACGTCGGTTACGACGGCCGCGGCGCGGGGGAAGATCGGCGTCCAGCCGATGTTGGTGACCGTGGTGACGAGGATCTCGCCGTTGCCGAGCTGGGCGGCGTCCTCGGGCGTGCGGAGGACCCGCGCGGTGCCTTCGACCACGCCGGCGGCGCCGGGGAATCCGGTGATCGTGTCGTCCGGCTCGGTCGTCCGTGCGCGCTCGTCGTAATAGTCGCTGCGCCGGTTCGGGTCGGCTGCCCAGCGGATGGGGTCGAAGCGGCCACGGATCAGCGCGGGATAGGCCGGCAGCGCCCGGTAGGTCTCGTAGCTGGCCCGGCGGGCGGGCACTTTGGCCAGGGCCGCTTGGTCGCCGCGGAGCAGGCCGACGGTCTCCGGCAGCGCCAAGAAGAACAGGTCATCGCCGTGACCGGTGAGCTGCGCGGCGCGCCGCACCCAGGTACGCGCCACCCACGCTGACCGCACGACCTCGGACCTGGCCGCCTCGCGGTCATGGGCGGTCGGCGCCCAGCGCGCGATGAGCTTGCGCGCCGCCGCCGCCTTCTTGGGGTTCTGGCGGTCCAGCCGTGCCCAGGCCGCGGCGCGGGCCGCTTCCTGGTCGGCCAGCAGCGCGTCGGCGTCGTGAGCGGTGTCGTGGAGGGCGGCGAGCTGGTCGTCGATCCAGGCCGGATCCTCGGCGGGCCGCGGGATCGATAGCTCGATCTCGTGGGAGCTGCGGTGCCCGTACTGGCGGACGAAGGTGTCCCGGTCGATCTCGCTCCGGGCGAGCCGGGCGAGGCCGGTAGCCGGGCCGAGACTGGCCAACGGGGTGCCCCCGGCCTGCTGGCCGGAGAGCAGCAGGGCCGAGTCGGCCTCGCCGACCAGGTTCGTCAGCTTGCCGGGAACGGAAAGCAGCGTGGTGCCGTGTGCCGTCGCGGCGGCGAGCATCTCACAGGCCTCCTCGACCAGCGTCCGGACCTTCTCCTGCCACAGGCTGGCCAGCACCGAGGCGTCGGCAGTCTGCTCGATCTCGGCACGGAGCTGGTCGCAGCGGCCCGGCGCACTGGCGAGGAACTCCGGCATCCGCTTCTGGCTGGTGCGGATCCGGCGCGCCATCGCGACCGCCGCGGGTACCGTCAGCCGGAGGGCCTTCCATCGGGGAATCCTAGGACGCGGGATCTCTTCGATCGGAGGGAGCTTGCCCAATACCGGGCCCAGCAGCACGGCGAACCGGCGCGGCGAGATGCCGACCAGGGCTTCGAGCGAGATCGACATGCTCACGTTGGCGTAGAAGCGTCCGCCGATCCGCCCGTAGCCACGGTAACCGGGCAGGCTCGGCGGGAAGGTCATACGGGACATGAGCAGTTCGATGAACGACCAGGTGGCAGGCGTCATGACATCGGGGAGGGCCTCGCCGAGGTTGCCGTTGCTCCATAGGTAGTCCCCGGCCAGGCTGTCGTTCCACTGTTCGCCCGCCCCTGCGGGGCGAACAGCAGGAGTCGTGACCGGCCTGGCCTGGAGCACGGACAGCTCCCCCGCGGCGAGCGCCCACTCGATGTCCATCGGCTCGTCATACAGCTTTTCGATCGCCAGGCCGACCCGGGCCAGCTCACCCGCCTCGCCCGCCGAGAGCACCGCCGCTGAACGCATGCTGGCCGGCGTGTCTGTCGCCCGGGTGGCCGTGCCGTTGGCCACGGTCATCATCTCCTTGCTGCCCACCTGGTAGCTGACCAGCACCCCTGATGCCCGGTCGACGGCCGCGACGTCGGGGGTGACGTCGCCGGCGACGACGGACTCGCCGAGGCCCCAATTCGCGCTGATGACGACCGTGTCGGGTTTGCCGTCGAGCGGGTCGACGGTGAACATGACGCCGGCGGCCTCCGCTGGCACGAGCTGCTGCACGACGACGGCGATGCTCACCTCGCCAGGCTCGATGCCGCGGCGTGCGCGGTAACCGATGGCGCGCGCCGACCAGAGCGAGGCCCAGCACCGCTTGACCGCCTCGAGCACGGCCGCCTCGCCACGGACGTTGAGGTACGTGTCGTGCTGCCCGGCAGCGGACATGCCGGGCAGGTCCTCCACCGTCGCCGAGGACCGTACCGCGACCGGCGCCTCGTGGCCGAGTGCGGCGTAGGCCCCGGCGATCGCGGCTGCCGTCGGCGCCGGCACGGGCTGGCCGGCGAACAGATCACCGATGCGCGCGGCGGCCGTGTCGAACGTGGCCGGGTCGGACGCATCGACAGCAGACAGGGCCGCCAGCACCGGCTCGCGCAGGCCGCCACGGCCGATGAAATCGAGGTACGCGCTGGTCGTCACGTGGAAGCCTGGCGGGACACGGAACCCGGCGCGGGCCAGGCGGGCCAGTGAGGCGCCCTTGCCGCCGACCACCCCGGGATCGGCGCCTGGGTCATCCAGCGCCATCACCAGCGGAACCTGAGCATCCACGAGCTACCTCCTGCGTCTACGCCGGGCGAGTCTCACCGGTCACCGCCGGATTCCGAGGTCGAAGAGGCGCATGACCTCCTCGGCGTAGGCCCCGAGGTCGGTATCAGGGTCCTGTCGTTGCCGCAGCGACATGGCGTGGGTGATCGCGGAGCGCAGTACCCCGGCTACCACCGCCACGTCGAAATCCCTGAGCTCCCCGTCGCGCTGCCCCTGGCGCAAGATGTCCTCGACCGAGGGCTCCGGCGCCTGGAGGGGCATCGTCGCGACGAGCGGCCGCCCGTCGGCGGAGGTGGCGTTGAGGGCGATCTCGATGACGGCCACGTGCAGGCTCCGGTGCTCGGCGGCGTAGTCGGCCGTTCCGGTCATATAGACCCTGAGCTTGTCTGAAGCGCTCGCCGCCCCGGCCATGCGGGGCGCCATGAACGTCGCGTAGGTGGCCAGAGCGGTGCTGAGCACCTCGCGCATGAGCCCTTCTTTGTCCGAGAAGTGGTACGAGACGACGCTCTTGGCGACCCCCGCCCGTCTGGCGATCTCGGCCATCGACGCATCGGCGTAGCCCACCTCGGTGATGGCCTCCGCCGCGCACTGCGCGATCTGGGCACGCCGGGCCAGGTCGGTGAACGTCCGGCCGCCGTCAGACGCCTTGGCTCTCATAGCAGTCCCGTAGGGTTAGAACGATCGATCTAAACATAGTACGTCCGGTCTAGAGCTCAGTGAAGAGTCCAGCCCCCACGAGCCGCCGACTTGGCTCAGCGGCGGGAGCTCTCCGGAGCACATTTTGCCCGTCATGGATAAATCCGGGCACCAGACTTGCTAATTTCTAAAACGCACCAGTTTGTGGGTTTTCGGTCCTATTAAAGCCTCCGGCGTATGTATACCGCTACCGTTCTGCACCCGTCGGCGCACCAATAGCAATAACCTCGCGGGCGGACTCTGAGGTCAGAACACCGGAAGCGCAGTCAACTGCTCCCGGTCACGAACTCGGGGGACTCTATGACTGGCCGGCCGGAGATTCTCAGCAGGCTTCAGGCCCGCTCGCGAGCCGACGGGATAGACGGGGCTCTCGCGATCGCGCCGTTGGCACTGCCGTCAGCCGGCCTGACTGACCTTCTCGGACGACTATGGCGGTACCGCGCCGTACGATTCGGCGCAATAGCCGCATCCTGCACCCTGGGCCAGTTGCTGGCGCTCGCCTGGCTCGTCCGGCTTGGCGTCAGCGAATTGGTGGCGAACGGAATTGGATTCGCGCTATCAGCCCAGGCAAATTTCGTGCTCAGCGCGCTAGTTACGTGGCGTGATCGCAAGCCCCACCGGGCCCGTTCGGCTCGGGCCGGGTTCAGTGCCAGCCTGAGCACGTGGCCAGGACGCTGGGCCCAATTCAATACGGTCGCAATCGCCGCCCTGGCTGTTAACGAGCTCGTGTTCACAATCGGTGCGCACGCCGGTATCCAGCTTTTCATGGCATCGGCCGCCGGCATACTGGCCGGTGCGGCCTTGACGTTCACGCTCAACAATCTCGTGACGTTCCGTGACGAGACCGCGGGAAAGAGCATCAGCGGCCAGCTGGAATCCCGTCCGGACCATGCAGAAATAAGCGGGCGAGCGCAGCAGGACGGGGTTGCCTTCTTCCTGCCTGCCTTCAACGAGGCAGCCAACCTGCGGAATATCGTGCCCGAGATCGTCGGTTACTTCCGTGGGCTGGCCTGCCCGTTCACGATCATCATCGTGGATGACGGCAGCACCGAGGACGACACCTTTGCGACGGTCGAGCAACTAGCCCGTAACTACCCCGGATATGTCCAGGCCGTGCATCACGGCACGAATAAGGGCTATGGTGCCGCTCTTCAGACCGGTTTCCGCGCTGCTCTCGATACCGGGCATGGTCTGATTGGGTTTTGCGACGCCGACGGCCAGTTCGAGATCGCGAGCTTCGGAACGCTGGTCGCGGCTCTGCAGGCCGATGAAGCGGACCTCGCAGTCGGTTATCGCATCGCGCGGGCCGATTCGCTGAAGCGGCGCATTATGGGACGCTCCTGGCACTGGCTGTCAGGCCTCGTGCTCGGCGCCAAGACAGCCCGTGACGTCGATTGCGGATTCAAGATCTTTACCCGTGCCGTCCTGGCCGAGGTGGAGCCGCAGATTAGCGGCGGGTATGCCGCGGTCTCCCCGGAAATCCTTACCCGGGCCATATCGGCCGGCTACACGATGGCCGAAGCTGGCGTTACGCACAAGTCCCGGAGCCATGGGCGGCAGACCGGCTCGGACCTCAAGGTCGTGCTTCTTTCCCTCGCCTATCTCTTCCAGCTCCGCCTAACCCTCAGAACGGAAAACTGACGTGGCAACCGGCATATTGCAACGACAGCCGCTGCCAATTAACCATCAGCCAGCGAAAGTACGAGGAAAGCGCGATTATACGGCCTGGGGAGTCGCGCTCGCGGCAGCCGTCGTATCGCTGGTCGCCTACGTCATTACCGTCCGCCTGCACGGAGTCCTGCTCTACGTGGACTCGATCTCGCATCTGGAGATTGCGCGCCGCGTCGTCAGTAGCACGAGCCCAGGCCTGGCTCAGCTTGGCTATGTGTGGCTGCCGCTGCCGCACCTGCTCATGCTGCCCTTGGTCTGGATCACCCCGCTTTACCAGAACGGCTTCGCGGGCAGCATCGTCTCCATGGCCGCCTACGTGGCGACGGCGGTACTGATCTACAAGATCGCTTTCAGGCTCACCGGCAGGAAGTTCGCTGGTGTCGTCGCCGCGGGCGTCTTCGCGCTGAACGTCAACATGCTCTACATGCAGAGCACGCCTATGACCGAAGCATTGCTGTTCTGCATGCTGGCTGCCATGGTGTACTGCATCCAGCAGTGGGCCGACACGGACAAGTATCAGTATCTCGTGACCGGGGCCGTCGCGGCCGTGTGCGCCACGCTCACCCGGTACGAGAGCTGGCCGGTCCTGGCCTGCCTGGTGGTCGCGGTGGTCGTCATCGCCTGGCAGCGCACCTACACCCGCCTGACGCCGAGGATCCGCTGGACTAGCACGCAGGACCGCTTCGTCGTCTTCGTAGTGGTGGGATTCGCCGGGATCGCGGCGTGGCTGATCTGGAACTGGGCCATCTTCGGCAATCCGCTGGACTTCCAGGGCGGCGCCTATGCCAAGCCGTCGAACTGGGTATCCAGCGGCGAGCCGTTCATCGGCAACTGGGTGATCGCGGTCAAGACCTACTGGTACGCGATGCTGGACAACGAGACAGGCCCGCTGCTGCTGCTTGCGGCGGCCGGGCTGGTATGCCTCATCGCGCGCGAGTGGCGCAGCAGGAAGACCGCCGCCCGCTCGCTGCCGGTGCTATCGCTGCTGGTCATCGTGCCGTTCTTCATCGTGTCCCTGTACAGCGGCCAGCGGCCGCTGCACGTCCTGCAGATAAGCAACGACCTGTACAACGTGAGGTTCGGGCTGATCATGCTCGTGCCGACCGCCATCCTCGGCGGCTACGTGGTGGGGACGCTGCAGCGGTTCCGGCCGGTCATGTATGTCGCGGGCACGCTGGTGCTGGCCCTCGCGGTCGGCCTGAGCGCGGGCCTGGTCCGGGACCACAACGTGGTCACGTACACCGCGGCACGGGAAACCCTGTCGTCAACGACGGTGCTCGAGCAGGACCCGGTGGTCGCCTGGCTCAAGACGCACTACACCGGCGGCCTGGTGCTCATGGAGTCGTTCGGAAACGAGAACATCGCCTTTCAGGTTCCCTCTGACGAGCTGGTCTATGAGGGCAGCTACCGTCAATGGCTCCCCTCGCTGCGGAACCCGCCGGCGAATCACATTGAGTGGATCATTACCAGGTGCGGCAGCAATTCTCCTGGCCTGGACAAGGTCTGCCAGGCGCTCGGCAAAGCGCAGCTCAGCAGCTACTCGCTCGTCTACACCACCGCCGACCACGATTACCGGGTCTACCGGCTCAGGAAGTGAGGAATCGTGCACACGTCGCACAAGCCGGAGACCGCGGCGCGGCTGCTGAGCACCGGCCAGAAGGTGTTCGCCGCCGTCTCGCTCCTGCTGGCCGTCACGGTTGCGGCGGCTTTCGGGCCTTACGTTCTGCTCGAGGTGGCCGTCGCTTTCGGCATCGCGTTCTACATCGTCTTCGTGGGCTTCAAGTGCATCGTCTGGTATGCCGCGTCGAAATCAGCCGATCCCCATTACGATCTCCCGGCCGACGACGACCCGGACCTCCCCCAGTACACGATCCTGGTGCCGCTGCACCACGAAGCCAACGTCATCGGCGAGCTGGTGAAGGCCCTGTCGGGCTTGCGTTACCCGGCCGAGAAGCTGCAGATACTGCTGCTGCTGGAAAAAGACGACCACGAGACCCAGGCCGCAGCGGCGGCGATGGATC
>Ga0210395_10004317_pt1 | contig 10943 bp, 11 predicted proteins | sample IncBWH4OmetaG_FD_150861 | JGI IMG/M metagenome (GOLD analysis project Ga0210395, IMG submission 150861) | Forest soil microbial communities from Barre Woods Harvard Forest LTER site, Petersham, Massachusetts, United States - Inc-BW-H-4-O ...
GATCGTATGGAGGCAAGTCGACTCTCGGTTTGGGACGAAATTCTTCCGGCATTTCGAGCCCGTCGATGAACCGTCCCATTTGGTTCTCAGTGATCTTTCGCAGGCGCTCCAGGTACTCCATCTGCGCATCGAGCCGGTAATCTGCACCATAGAACCAGTAGCGCTTTCCGGTAGCACGATGGATTCCGAGCGGCCCGCGGATAGCATTGCCGAATTCGTCCGGGCCGAGTTGATCCTGACGCGGAAATACCTCGATTCCTTCCGCCAGACCAGCGCCGCCCTTTACCGGCACTTTCAAGCGTCGCGCCAGGTCGTAGATGTAGATACGGCAGTGCCGTGCAAGCAATGGCTTGTCCGCGAAGATCCAGAGATGAGCACCGCGACGGGACTTTTCGAGCGCTGCCTCAACTCCGTCCTGGTGCAGCTCCCATTGCAACTTCAGAAGATCCTCCAGCGCATTCTCATAGTCAGCATCAATTGCCACCCACTTCGAGCGCTGCGTCTTCGGATTCAGCGCGTACAGGCCAGCGGTCAGCTGACCGTTCAGATGTTCACGAATCGTCGGGAGCGACAAGCGCCGATCCTGCTTCGGACGATAGTAGTAGTGCTTCCCGTTCACGCCCGGCTTGTGAGACTGCAGGGTGTAGGCCAGGCGATTTACGAACAATGCAAAATACCGCGATGCCATTTCCGCGCTCGTTTGGCCTACTCCTTTCATAAAGTCCCCTCTCTAAGCTCGCCGTCACGCCACCCCAGGTTTCCCAACGGCCCTCCGGAGAAGCGCCGGATGTGCCGTCCACGAGACGAGGTTGTACTCCGTGACAAGGTCATCAAACTCTGCCGCGGTGAGGCTGTCGTCACGTCCTTCGTCGAAGACCACAAAGTAGAAGACCTGCAACTCGCGGTCGTACAGGTAAATGGCACCGGACGCGGGATTGTCGGGCACGGTCTGCAGCAACAAAACACCTTTCGGCATTTCAATCCAGCGAGAAGCCACCCCTTCACCGAGGGTGATAAAGACTTTCATTACGTGTTCGACATTGGCCTCCTTGCGCAGGCCAATGTCCTCTGCGGTAAACAGCGGTTCAAAACTTACTGCTCCTCTGCTTTGAGACATCATGTGCTCCTCCTTAGTTGATCTGACTTGAGTCGGTCTGACTTGCCCTGCTGTCCACGGAAGAGGCACGCCAGAAAGTGATCGGTCCGAAGTGAACTTCTTGCGTCGAGTTCCGCATTTGAAACGCCGCACAAAGAACTGTGGTTATCGGCGAGTGACATCCCGATGTGGACAGCAAGTGGACCGCAGCGACCGCATACAGTGCTGAGTTAGGCGAAAACAAGGTGAACGCCAACGCGTAGGAATAGCGTCCATTGTTGCCGCGCGGAGGTGCACACCAATGTTCGACGAGATGCACCAATTGCTCGTCGATGTTAAGACCATTGGTGCTGGAGTAATGCTGAGCGTCGAAAGCACGATCCACAAAGGGCCACGAAAGAAACCACCAGTTGGAGCCAATGAACGAAACTGGGATCGCACGAGCAGAGGGGAGTCCAGCCCGATAGGACGGCGTCAAAGTACGCACATACCGACGTTCTAACCAAGTCAAATTCAGGGGGTAGTCAGAACGCAAGTGGCTAAACGAAGGCATGTTATCGAACCCCGAAAGAAGGCAAACCTACGGCGTCCGGACTGCGCAAAGACGCCGCGCAAACGGCAATGACAAGCCAAAGAGAAGGCAATGCTGAGGCGATCGATTGAACCCTCATTGAAGCAGCTCCCGGAATCTGGTCCCGGTGGCGTCCCCGCGGACAAAGACCCTGGTTTCAAGAAGTGTCTGCGTAAAATCCTTGGCGTTGGCAAACGCCAGCTTCTTGGGCACGGATTCCAACTCATGCACGAGATGAACCAGCACTTCCATTCCAGATGTCAAATACAAGACGCAGGCGATTTGGCACTCAGCCTGAAGTGCGGCGCGTACGCGCTCATATTGTTTCGAACTCTTTAGAGTGCGCTCGTACTCGAGTGCAAAGCGTGCTCTGTTATCTCCAACCCACACGTCGACTATGGCGTCATAATCCTTCTCGTAAGGAGACCGCGAAATCGTGTTGAAGGAAGCGATTTCGACTTCCGATTGCCAACTGACAAGCTGGTTCTTGTGCGCCAAGGCGATCTGGATTGCGTTTAGTTCGAGCGCATGAAAGACCTGGGAAACATGAGGAAGGTGCTCTGTATTTGAGTGCAAGACCGTAGTGAACTGGCCATGATGTTCGAGCAAGCCAAGACCTTCTTTGGTGATTCGATATACCCACGAACCTGCGCAAAAGACGCCGCCACAGATGCTGACATGACCCGACTTAAGCAGCCGTCTGACGCGCCAGTTAAAGCTGTCTCGTGAGCGATCTGAGCCGCCAAACTTCATCAACTCAAACAACTGGTTATGGCTGACGAACCGCGAGTTGCGGACCTGACGTAACAGAGGGATGTCACGTTCCGGGTCAATCACCAAGCCGCCTTTAGCGTAACGCATAAGTGGTAACCTTCAGTCCAGAACTCCGTCTTCGAGCAATTCGAGGCAAGCGCCATGCCGCAGATTTGGCGCAGCTCTGAGCTGCCAGATGCCGAGTGTGCTTCGGACCCAATCGCCCGCTTTCATAAGCAACAGCGCTTCCTGTCTTTCACCGATATGGCTCACGGCGATAGGTGTCAGAGACTCTGATTTCCAGTCAGAAGCCTCGAAGCTAAGGAGACCGAACCTGCCGCTCGACACAACCAAAAGGAAGTAGTCGGGTTGGCACGATTGTCGGGTTTTCCGTCGAAACAACACCCGATTCCCGCCGCACGCGAAGACAAGATCGGCGCATTCAAACACCTCCCCCACAACCCGGTTCGGGAACTGTGGGCTAAAATCTCCGACGCCGTTGAACCGGATCAAGCCAGGAACGACCCAGTAGCGCCTCATCTTCCTTCCGCAGCGCACACCCGTGGAATTGAAGTAGGCGGCATGTCTCGTGTACCGGTAACGGTCCTGCGGATCACGGCCGAACCGCGCCCACCAGTTACTGCCGAATTCGAGGATCTTGACTAACATCATTGAGGTACTCCATCAGTTCGCGATTGATGTCTTTCATAGCGCGAATACGATCCGACACTGGAAGCTTGGAAACATTTCCAACCCTCTCGACGATGACCGGCGGGATATCCATCTTTTGGTGCGAGAAGTACTGGCAGAGATCGGCAAAGCGCGTGCTTTCTTCTGCGAGATCCTTTTGCTCCGGAGGCAACGAATTCAGCCGTCGCTCGTACTCGTTGCGGTCATCAAGCGGGCCCGACGGTGCGCCTGGCTCGAACTTGTCGAGAGCGCCAGATCTTGGTTGCAACCGGTTCTCCTTTTCGTCTTTCGACATCTATTTGGAACTCCTTCTCTATTTCTGCGCCGCGCTACGCGCCTTTCAGACTGCGGTTCCTCTGTTGTTCCTCATGGAGACGCCGGTCTGACTCGTTTAACTGACGGCGCAAAAGCTTTACCTCATCCTGGGATCGACCCAGCTGCTGCTCCAGCGAATTCACTTTCATGACAAGGTCTACTTCTGGTTTGAAGAGTCCGATCTGATTGGCGGGCGGTGTCGCGGTCGCTGCACGCGTAGAGCGGCTAAGCGCTATTGCGGCATTGCCATTCTTTGGTGTCGCCACTTGGCTGGCCGGTATGCTGGATGCTCGGCTGCTAGCGGTCTGCAGTGCCAGACGGTCTCGGGCCTCTCCAGGTAATGCTTGGGAACGGAGCGCGGATTCTCGCAGCGCGGTTAACGCTTCCATCAAGCCGCGATTCCTGCTTGTGGCCTCCTCCACATGAACATTTGCTCGCGAGAGCGCGTGCGCGTGTTGTGCGAGCAGATCCGCCGTAGTCCACTCCCGGTGGGTTTGCACTTTGCGCTGATACACAATGATGAAGAACAGGCACGCCAGCAGCCCTAATGCAACCACGTTCGACCAGAAGTAGCCGTTCCTCATGGTTTCTTCGAGCAGCAATGTGCGGCCCTCATCAATACACTGTCCGTAGTCTTTGTCGGCGGGATTAATGCGCTTCAGGGCGAAATCGACGAAGCCATCCTTTGGACTTGGAGACTGCACCTGAGCGGCAGAATCGTAGCCCGAAGGGCGCGCTTGGGCGAAGCGAAGCGATGGCAGCATGGCCAAGAAGAGGCCGGCAACGACAATGCGGGATGGACGGCTCACATCCATGTCAAACGGCCAGTGCGCGTGGCCAGGCGGCCATTGCGACGAACGACTTCGGGATCCTTGAAGCGCAGGTTCGCGCCTTCAATGTGAGAAACAGCGTGGAGCCTTGGATAAATTCTCGGCTCAAGTCCCGGGAATCGGTACTGGCGCGGCACTCGGACATGCAGATGGGAATGGAGTGTCCCGAGCCGGTTCTCGGTCATCAGGATCTCCATCTGGCCGACAGGTAGGTTCTTGATGTGTTCGTCCTGCGCACGGGTGTCCTTGATGTCGGTTTCACTGCCAAATCCGACGGGTTCGTACTTGTCTTCAAGCAGTCCGGTTCGCTGGACGGCCAGGGTGCGCCGCTTCTGCGGAACGCGCGCCGATGCTTTCAGGAAATACTGCGCCGTCTCCTCATCCTTGGTGCGCAATAGCATGTTCGTATTCGGCGCCGAGGACACGTCATCTCTGAAGCCGCGCCCAACGGTCAGAAGCTGGGGCAGGGCCTGGAGGGCGAACAGGAACGCGGTGTTGGTGCCGCGCGCAGTCTGCAATATCTGGGCAAAGTTGGAGTAAGCGAAGGGCGCAAACTCGTCCAGGATGACGCTGACCATCGGCCGGTTCTCGCGGCGGCGCTCCTGCTCATTCTCGTAGCGCTTGCCAATCATCAATTGCATGTTCTGCAAGAGCATCCGGCCCAGGGCCGTGATCGCCTTCGAGTTCTTGTTGGTGTTCAGCGAAACGAACAGAATCAATTCGTGGTCAATGACTTCGTCGAGCGACAGCATCTCATCGTAGGCGCCAGTGATGAGGGAGAGTTCGTCCTGGAGAAAAGTCATCAGCTGGTTTAATAGGCCCTGGATCTTGGTTATTCGCTCGCGGTCTTGCAGGGACTGCAACAACATCTTCGCCGACATCTCGAAGTTCAGGCGGTGCTGATGACTGACGCCCTCAAGCGCCTGAATTCTGGTGCGGGCAATCGCAATCTGTTCCCGCTGGACCACCGGGTCCAGCGCCATCACCATCACATCGTAGAAGTTGTAACGCTTGCCGGTATATGTCAGAACGCGCGAGATGTCGGTGAGATAGTTGCCCTGATGGCCGCGGAAGAAATCTTCCTCCTGATCGAACGATTCGAACACGAGATTTGAATGCTCTTCGTACAGTCCAGCGTCACTGAAGAAGGGGTTGTAGCGCACTGAGATTTCTGGCCGCGAGGGACTCAGCACTCTCAACTGATGCATCCGGCCCGCGGCTTCGATGGCTGGCAGAAGATCGGAGAGAAACTCCTGGTCTCCCTTGCCGTCAAAGATCACCATGGGAATGCGGCGCCGCTCTTCGGCGGGTCCGAGCACTCGGAACAGGTCCTGGGTGATGATGTTTTTCAGAAGTGTCGTCTTGCCCGAACCACTTGCGCCGAGCACCACCGACTGCATCACCCGCGTCGCGTCCGGCCAGAACCAGGGTTTGCCATGCACGTCGTAGCCGAGCACGATTGCGTTTTGTGCGTACGCGGCCTCGACGGCCTCGCGGTCTTTGGCTTGGCTTATAAATAAAGGAGGATGAGGCCAGTTTGCCTCCCGCCGGCGGCGCAGGGTTAGCAGATGCCAGGCAATGGCGATGCCAGCAACCAAAGCAAAGGACGCATAGAGGCAACCTTCCAACAGTTGCACCGAGCGCACGTGAAAACGGTTTACAAGGATGTAGGAACCGCCAGCAAGCAAGATGACTGCAACGATGGCTAGGGCAACGGCAATGCTCTCCTCCTGTTTACGATGGAAGACGCGCCGCCCGAGCCGATATTCGTTTTCTGCGGTCATGACTGAACCATGCTGAAAACCAGGAATATCCCGATGACAAGCGCAAACACGACTGCCAGAAGCAGTAGAATCGGATTCACACGGAGACGGCCTTGCTCATCTCGCGGCTTCAGGGGATCCTCCACCCACATCAGCAGCACATTGCCAATGCGCTCCTTCGGGTTACGCAAATGGAAGTCAATCAGCCGATCATGCATCTCGCCGAGTTGTGCATTCGCTTTCATCTCAGAGCACAACGGTCGCTTTTACCCCATCGCCAAACACCAACTGCACGATGACCGGTGATCTCAAACCCTGCCGAATGGAAACTACTCCTTGTGTGGTTTCCCCCGGGTGAAGATCGTCGGCCTCAGCTTCGGCAAGAGCGACAGGCAGGGCGAGGTCCTCTGTACCGCCAAGCTTTTCGAGCATGGCTCGGTCGAGCTGCGTGTGGGCGAGGCTCGCCAACGAAATGGGCGGGTCGTCTATCTTTAGTTCGTACGCGCCCGGAGTATTTACTCGGTAGAAAAGATTGCTGTTGTTCTCAATCGTGTAATGGATATAGACAGTGCCCGGCGTGCGAAACACACGTTCCACACGCACGCTCACCTGGTTTTTCGCGGCACGTGCGAGAGTGTGTTTGATCTCCTCGCCGCCCAGGAGCGCACGGGTCAGCGCCACGTCCGCAGACTGATTTGTCTCGGGTTCCACAGCGGGCTTTGGAGGCGGCGCGGGAGCCGGTGGGGCGCTATCGATGGCAAAATTCATGTTCTTCGCTTCTTGGGTGATTTCAAGCTCGTAAGCAAAGCGTCGGGAAGCCGTCCAAACGAACAGATCTGTCGCCGCCCCCGATTTCACAGGCTTGACGAAAACTTTGTTCGACTCCCGCTCGATCTGATAGTCCGAACTGCCAGCGGCCGCCATCGTGACCGGCTCATGAAATTCCAGAACCGTCAGGTGGTTCAGCGCGGTCGCAACGTGGACGACGGCATCCGGGCTGGGAGGGCTGGACTGTTGAGACCATGCAGGGATAGCAAAGAGGCTATATATAAGGATGAGCGAGACAGGTCTTTTCATAATTCCTTTTTAGGCCCTGAGCGGAATCCGAGAGGATTCCGCTCAAAGCGGTTGCTGCCTTACATGACCCAGGGCACATCACTCGCATCCTCGTCGCTGAAAGTACTGGGAAGAAACTCCACAGCCTCATCGACAATTGCGGCGGGTATTGCGCGTTCCACCGCGATGTCTGTTTCAGCGTAAGGTTCGCTTGAAGGTGGTGCTTGAGCCTGCTCGGGTTTGTCGTCATCGAGGAGGACCTTGCCATCCCTGTACTTGAACAAGAATGTGTGTTTCTGTCCCCCTCCCTTGAGTGGATCAACCAGGAAGGTTCGGCCGGAAGAGTCGGTAAAAACGAGTCCCTCGTAGAGTCTGGGGACGTGCACGCGAACTGGCTTGCCTCCCGTGCGCTCCGCCAGCTTCAGGATCAGCTCCTGAGGAAAGGCAAGAAAGAGAATCGAGCCGCTTGAGCGTTCACCGTTGCACACTACGCGGTTCAGCGCTTGCAGCCAGCCCATGCGGTTCTCTGACTTGTTCTGCGCCCAGATGCGGATATAGGCCAAGACGGCCTTCATCTCGTATTTGCCACGTTCCTCGTCACATCGGCATGTGCCGCGTGCCTGGTTCATGGCGAACAGCTTCTGTCGCCGCAGTTCCTTGTCGGAACTCTGACGTACCGTGTCCCACTCGGCGCTTGTCTTCTCCAGTTGTTGTTTGAGTTGTTCTCGCCTCTCGGCGATCTTGCCGACCATCGCAGCATAGACCCGATTGATGAAACGGCAGTCTTCGAGCATCTCGCGGGTGACTTGTTCGCCCACCACGAGCGCCTTGAATGCCTCAATCGGAGCCTTGTTGATCAGCAAGTCCTCGATCTGCTTGCGAACATGGTTATAGAGGTGGCCGACACGGTCGGTTTTCTCCACCTCCAGATGGAGTGGTAAATCAGAGCACCGGCGTTCGTTCTTGTAACGGAGCCAAGGTGCCTGACGGATCTGCTGGCGTATTTCGGCGACCAGTTTGAGATCGGGCTGGACCTGCCATTTGAGGCTGTCGAGCGCGTTCTGGAGCTCTTTGGCCAATTGCGCAGCCAGTTCTTCCTGGCCAACTGCGCGGCACGAGGTCATCAAGTCGGTGATCGAGCCGATGTGATTCCCTCGGGCCTTCATGGCCACGTGCTCCAGGTTGAACCAGGGATCCTTTGCCTTGTTGGCCTTGTTTTTTCCCTGTTGCAGTCCGAGACCTCGGGAGAACCGGTCCTTTACAAATCGCGGGAACCGGTCTTCTTCGACTACGCAAATCCAGTCGAAATCAAAGTCACCGCCGTTCTTCTTTGCCGTCTCGGAATGGAGAACATACGTGCCCTCCAATCGCACTTGCTGCGCGACCAAGTCACGAAGCTCTGTTTCGATCAGAGCGCACTCCTGCCGGCAAAGGTCCTTATCGAGATGCGCGATGATCTCCTCGTCGGAGAGGTTTACGAAGGGGAGAAGATCGTCAACCATGCGTATGGGGTAGCGGACACACAAGCCCCGTTTCGAAGCCAGTGTGACGATGGCCTTGTGCTCGGGAATCCAATCGGATCCGCAGAACACTTCGCCATCTTTAAGAAAGAGATAACCATCGTCCATCAAAGCAAATGCAGGAAGACGGAAACCTCCGCCGGTCGCTGCCTTGAACGCCCAGCGCGCGAGCAGTTTGTTCAGTTGATTGTTGACGTAAGGATGACGGACGATTTCACCGCTGGCATCGGCCAAGAGCAGTCCTTCAACGACCCGGAATTCTTCGCTGGGGTCCTGATCAAGTCCATCCGGCAAAGACCTGTCCGGATGGTGGCCGAGGACTTCGAGAAGATCCTCGTAGCGGCCCTCGCCTACCGCCTCACTCAGCTTGGCCACCTGCTTCATGGCCTGTGGTAAAATTTCCAGCTGAATTGAGTCCTCAGGTGCATGTTCTACGAGCGTGTAACTGGACTCAAACTCGAGCTGGCGGGAGACTTCGCGAATGCCTACCACGACATCTGCGCGAAATCTTCTGCCCGGGCCGAAGATCGAATACATTACCGCCGGTATCTTCAGCCCTGGTTTGACCGCGCTTTCCGGCAATACAAAATCCGCCTCCAGCGCGTCGGCAACATCATCCTCCATGATTTTGAATGCGCCTTTCGCCTGGGTATCGGCGAAGGCCATGCGGAACTGATAGAAGCGTCCTTCCGCAAGACGTTTCCTGGCACTTTCCCGCTTCGCGTCCTCAAGAAGGGCTGATTGTTGATGCCGGTCCAGGTCTTCGTCGCCTAGTTCTCCATGCCGCTCGCGGCGAAGCCGTTCCATCTGGACCGAGAGGATTTCGCGGTCATGCTTTTCTTTGAGACGCTGGAACACCGATCGCCTGATCCAGCCACGGCAGTCATTGGTTCCCAGCTTCCGATCGGGGACGACGAGCACACGTGCCTCGGGTTCCTCCATCATCACCTTGCAGGGCGAGACAAGGATCCCGAAATAGACAATCGCCGCCTGCGGCCAGTGCTGAAACCGCTCGGCGATCGCCCGGCTGTGCTCATTGTCCACAAAGTAGAACTTGCCCTTCTTTGCAGAGCCGCTTGCCCCGACCAGTTTATAGTGAACCCCGTTCCAGACGAGCCGGGCTAAGGCGTTCTCGACCTGTGCTTCTTCGTAATCGTCGAGAGGCTCAGCTGGCACGTTCACGCTTGCTACCCTGATTCCGGGATAGAGCACGCTGAGCAGCGTGTTCTGGAGTGGATCAAGATCGTGCAACCGCGGAGTGACCCGTCCGTTGCGGTCGATCTCAAGGTTCTGGAGCTGATCGGCCGGGATTCTGTAGTTCTTCGTCTTGGTATTGTTCGTCATTTTTTATTCTCCTTAACTGTTTGTTCCGGGAGACCGGAAAGAGTTAAGGAGTTTGCGTGACCGCAAGCTTTCTCGCTCTCGTCTGGCCACCCATTTCGGGTTCGCTCGGCCAGGCCTTTAAGTGAAAAAGCCTCGGTCAGCACATTTCCCCACATAAAGCCGCGGGGCGCTCAAAGGACCAACATCATCGTTTGGTCATCTGAGAACTCTTCATGCTGATCTTTTCGAACTAACTTTGAGTCGGCTTCTGGACGACAGCCTGTTTCACGATCACAGGACTACCGCCGCCATTTACCTCCGGAACGGCTTTCCATGCCGTCAACGTATAGAACGGCTGGCCGTTCTTGAACGCTTCGATTAACGCTTCACCTTCGCTCGCCATCTCCTGGCCCAACTCCGGCTTTGCAGGAGAAGATCCTGATTTGGGGAGAAAGTAACGAAGGTTCGGGTCACTGCCATTACGGTGTCTGCGACGTTTATTTGCAACACCGACGCTTGTCGTCGCTGGCGCCGCAGAGCTGTCTGCTGTTTTGGTTTCCATGTTTCCAACTCCTTCCGTCCCGCCTCAATTCGGGCTATTCAGACCGGCTTGCTGCAGCACCCAATCGCGTTTTTCGCCTTCGATCGCGCGTTCCCAATACTCTCCAACCAGCAGGCCGCCGGGGTTTTGCTCCGACCGCCTCTCAACCAGCAGCCTCACGTGGAATTCGCTGACCACCTTGTCGATGGTTTCGTTGTGTTCGTGAATGTGATGGACTTCTTTGACCCCGAATGCCGTATAGGTGAGCGGATCTTCCTTGGACGCCTCAAGCGAGCGCATCTGAAAGTCCGAGGTCGTCTGATCGTCTTCAATCTTTCCTATGAAGTCATCCTTCTGCATGCCGGCGTACGCCGCGCGGCGCAGATTGGCAGTCATCATGTTCAGGCTGTCAGCCCAGTTGCGGCTCACGTTCGTCGGCGAAAAATTCAGATAGCGGTCCAGAAACAAGCGCACGAATGCCCGCT
>Ga0210395_10004319_pt1 | contig 10940 bp, 8 predicted proteins | sample IncBWH4OmetaG_FD_150861 | JGI IMG/M metagenome (GOLD analysis project Ga0210395, IMG submission 150861) | Forest soil microbial communities from Barre Woods Harvard Forest LTER site, Petersham, Massachusetts, United States - Inc-BW-H-4-O ...
GTCCGCAGAAACCGCGATACACACCCGCCGCCTAGCGCGGGCTTTTCATTCACTTGGATGAACCGGCCCGACAAGTAGCACGATCCTCGGTGGGCACCTGCTGGTTACAAACATTCGCGAAGAGCTCGCTACAAGATCGAAGATCTATTTGCCGAATTCAGGCAACCGATACAACTGCATCGCGTGCGCTTGCAACGCCTGTGGAGTGTCGCGGAACAGTTCCAACTCGCGGCAACGGCTCAAAACCTGAAGAGGCTAGTGCGTTACCGGGCCCACAAGCAATCGCCAGCACTCAGTGCGACGTAAGCGTCACAGAAAAACGAGAGGGTTGCGACGCTTCTGGCCCCAAGAGGAAAGCAAAAACGCTGAGGCAGATTCTCGCCGCGACCAGCCCCCCCGGTTCACCTGATTTTTCAAAAAACTCGTGTGGTTTTGACAGGGGAGGTGGCGAATGCCAGCAGGCTAACAGATCGTAGCTCCGGCAGGTAGTTGATCCTATTCCCTCAGGAATGCTACCAAAATCTGCCTGCTACTCTCATTCAATCGTCCTGTGGCTTTGTTGAAGGCAAGTCCGCAGCATAAGGAACGGAGGTCATATCGAAAGTTAAGCGTTGGTTTCTCGTCGGCGTGGCTCTCGTTATTACCGGGTTTTCCGGGTGCTCCCTGGTGCGCCCCAGACTGGCTCTGACCGATACAGCCACTTCCGAGAATGGGAAGCCGATCGAGGGAATAGCCGTCTCAGCTAGAGCAAGCGACAAGACTCTTACGACGACGGTGGATATGGACCAGAGGTGCAGATAAATTGTTACTGTCGACGTCCGTTCCTAATATAGCGAGAAGATGCGATCGAGATCCCGTCCGGGCGGTGATAGGAGTGCGCCCCCATCTGCGAAACACGATACAAGCCGCCCAATTGGCCCGTGCTGCAGGTGATGCGAGGGCGGACCAACGCGGGATGGTTTGATTTACAGACCAAAGAAACCGAGCTCGATGCCGTGCGCTCCGTTTTCATGCGGCCCCCGACCATTCATGCGAGCGGGCTTTTCTACTTTGCACAAACCGGACACTCCCCTTTTTGCAGCGACAATCAAAGAAATGGAGTTGTGCTAGGGGCCTTCAAAGTGATATTAGAAGTGCGGGTGGACGAATTGGGGGATTCAAGCCGAAGTTCTGGTGCTGCTAAGAGTCCAGGAGAAACGTTAAGGTGGAGACTCTCATGTCAACATCCTTGGTTGGATCCTATTCACAACCCGATTGGCTGATTGATCGTGAGCAGCTTTCCCACCGTCTTCCCCCACGGGTCCACGCGCGGGAACTCTGGCGGGTTGCGCCAGAGTGGCTCGATCAAGCACAAGACGATGCGACACTTCTTGCCATTAGAGATCAGGAGCGAGCAGGCCTGGATATTATCACCGATGGCGAGATTCGACGAGAAAGCTACTCGAATCGCTTTGCGAACGCGCTCGAAGGTATAGATCTCGACAACCCCGGGTTAGCGCTTGATCGGACCGGGCACCCTAACCCCGCCCCGCGCGTCGTTGGCAAGATCCAACGTAAGCATCCGGTGCAGGTGCGCGATGTTCAGTTCCTGCGCGCGAATACAGACCGCAAGATCAAGGTCACCGTTCCTGGTCCTTTTACCATGAGCCAACAGGCGCAGAACGACCATTACCGCGGGGAAGAAGCGCTGGCCTTAGCTTATGCGGCAGCGGTGAATGACGAAATCAAGGATCTATTCGCGGTCGGTGCAGACGTGGTCCAGATTGACGAGCCGTATTTGCAGGCGCGCTCTGAGAAGGCACGCAAATATGGAATCATTGCTCTGAAGCGGGCGCTAGAAGGCGTGACCGGTACCACAGCAGTCCACATTTGTTTCGGCTACGCAGCCGTTGTTCACGAACGGCCATCCGGATATTCATTTCTCGCGGAACTCATGGAATCTCCCGTACAACAGATTTCCATTGAAACAGCACAGTCTTCACTCGATTGTTCGGTGCTCGAGAAGCTGCGAGGTAAGACGATCATCCTCGGCGTGCTCGACCTTTCGACTCACGAAATTGAGACCCCAGAAACTGTGGCCGCTCGGATTCGACGTGCGCTTCCTTTCGTGAGTCCGGATCGGGTTATCGTGGCGCCTGATTGCGGCCTTAAGTATTTGCCCCGCCAGGTTTCTTTCCGGAAGATAAGCGCCATGGTCGAAGGTGCACGGTTGATGCGGTCAGAATTAACGGCTCATGCGGCCAACAACTGACCTTCGATCCCGTGGATATTGTGACCCTCAAAAAGTATCCACGGCGATCGCGGATCCGGTTGTCCTTTGCTCCGTACTGCAATCATAGGGAAACCTCGTAACTTATTGTCACTTATGATTGTGTCGAGGGTCCGAACTTTTGTTGAGTCATAGGACCGGTGAAGCTGAGGAATTAGCCCTTAACTTGGTCATCTTCCGCTGGTAATGCACTAGCTATCGCTCGCTGGAACAGGGTGTCAAAGTGAGTTAGAAGCATCTCCATAAAATGCCCGTGGTAAACCGCATAAATTCCTTTGGTCTTGTGCGTTTCTTGCGGCGTCAAGATACTGAAAATAATCCTGCCATCCGAGACTTCGGACGAAACCAAGCCTTTAGCCTCCATTGCGGCGTGCTATGTGTAAAATCCCCTTCGGCATCTATCGACCAGGTGGCGAGTTTTCCCGCAGCGGCCGCGGCGCGAATCGAGTCAAGAAGAGTTTGTGGGTCAGGAACATACACAATCACTGCCATGTCTTACTTTCCCTCCGGTTTCTGAGGGTCCACGGCCGTCGACTTAGGACCATCGGAGACCGGTTCCTCTTCGCTGGAGCCCAGAATGTAAACAGTAGATTTCGTGAGTAGGATATCGGGAACTTCCTCAGCGGTTGCCTTCCGAACCTGTGGAAGTGGCTCGGACTCTCCGCGTTCTTTCAATTCACGGATCGCCTTTGGATCAACATGCCCCCTATAAATCTTTGGGATCGCTCCAGATACTTATCGGAAGAGTACATATGAAATGGCCCGGAGCAGCAGCTGCGAAATTCTACGACTAGTTCCGGGCGAGGCCCAAACAATTGGGGAACCCTCTCTTCTCCACCGGTCGTCTTTAGCATCGTCCGTTACCAATATGATAGATGCATTATTCTTGATGGCAAAGTCCAGGTCCGAAAGAAATACTTAAAATTGAGAACAACTCGCTTGCGCCGATGCTAAGCCAATTGGCTGGACTTGTTGCAGATCCGGGTTTACAGAAAACCACCCATCTATTCAATCTTGTCTCGCGTAGAGAAGAAGTCGACCTCAACGATGCGATCGACGCACTGGATAAACTTTAAGCGTTACGGAACGTAGGTTACTGCCCGCACTGTGGCAGAAACTGTTACGGGCAACCGGACACGAAGAATGCACGATGGCGCACGGCCTCCATGCTCAATCGAGCCGGTTGATGTGTCGGTTTTTGTGTCGGTTTGCCTTGCTGTCCGGTGTCCTCGCCTGTCTTCGTGTGACCATGTGTGAAAAGAGTCGAAACGACTTAGCTTGCAAGCCGTTTATTTCCAGCGGCAAAATTCTCGTTCGCAACGAGGAGGCCGCCGGTTCGAGCCCGGCCACGTCCACCATGTTTTCAATCACGTAGGCCGACTTTCTCATCACGACCAGTTGCCCAAGCTGCCCGACTGGGCGGGACGTCTCGAAGCCAGTTCCGGTTTTTTCCGTCCAGGCCAAGCGGAAATCACGCTGTTCGCGCAGTTTCGTACAGCGCTCAAAGACGTGGCTCGGTCCTACTCCGCATGTCCGATTATCCGAACTGATCAGATGGGATGAGAAGGCCGGTCTCCAGCGGGATGCGATACGCTCCCAATGAACGACGCGCTCGAGGCGCAAAGGAGACCGGCAATGAAGAAGATTAGCACTGTGGCAATCGAGAGGATCGACATTTTCAAAGAGAACCAGCTAACGATTGGTTTGGATCTGGGAGACCGAACCAGCCATTACTGCATTTTGAATGAGGCGGGTGAAGTCATTCTGGAGCACAAGCTACCGACGATGCCCCAAGGAATGGAAGAAGTCTTCGGTAGGATTCCGTGCAGTCGGATCGCGCTAGAAACCGGGACGCATTCTCCCTGGGTAAGTCGGCAGTTGACGCAGCTAGGCCACGAAGTGATCGTGGCCCATGCACGCACGGTGCGACTGATCGGGGAGAGTAGCCGAAAAGATGATCAGCGGGATGCCCGGACGCTGGCTCGGCTGGCCCGAATCGATCCCCCGTTGCTGGGTCCGGTGCGCCATCGCAGTGCCCAAGCACATATGCATCTGACGGTGATTCGCGCCCGAGCGGCACTGGTCAGCACACGCACAGCGCTGGTGAATGCGGTACGCGGGTTGACGAAATCGCATGGCCAGCGGTTGCGGAAGTGCGGCACCGAGCAAATGAATCGGGAGATGGCCCAGGGACTGAGCCAGGAGTTGGGGGATGTTTTGGATCCGTTGCTTGCGGAAATCGAAACGCTGAACGAACGAATCGCGGAATACGATCGGCGCGTCGAGCAAATCGCCCAGGAAGTGCATCCGGAGGTCGCACTACTCCGACAAGTGAAGGGAGTAGGCCCCCTGATTGCGTTGACCTACATTCTGACCTTGGACGATCCGTACCGATTTCGCCGCAGTCGAGATGCGGGATGTTTTGTGGGGTTGCGTCCCGGGCGCAAGAACTCTGGGAATAGCGAACCCCAGATGCACATCAGCAAGGAAGGAGACCGTTATCTAAGGACACTGCTGGTGCAAGGCGCGCACTACATTCTGGGTCCCTTTGGAGAAGACAGCGATCTGCGGCGCTGGGGGCTCAAGCTAGCCGAGCGGGGAGGAAAGAATGCCAAGAAACGAGCCGTCGTTGCCGTAGCGCGGAAGTTGGCCGTACTGCTGCACAAGCTGTGGGTGAGCGGAGAGGTTTACGAACCACTGCGGAACAACCACAAAGTGGAAAGTGCCGCAGCGTAGAGTGGGATCCCAACAGCCGAGCTCAACCGCCGAGATCCGGTGACTGCGCCTAACTCCTGGCCCAACTCCCATCGACGAGATAGGAGCCAAGGTCGATAATCAGGTCGCAGCACCGACTGAATTGAGGACGCCCACCTTGCAGCGAGCGAAAACCGCTCATAACAGACTGCGGATGGAAGGATCGCGACAGAGGCGGCTCGGCTCGAAGGCAAAGACTCTACAGAAGTAAAAACAAAACTGTCTTGACTCACACCGGCCTTCTCATGGAAGGAGTTAGCCTAGATCTTTCGCGGAGAATGTTGCCGGCGATTTTTTCACTCGGGTCGTCGTGATCACCACGACGCTGATCAAGACAAGCAGAGCCCCCAGAATCGTTCGTCGGCCAAACGTTTCGCCACCCAGGAAATATCCGAGCAGCACGGCCACAACTGGATTCACGTATGCGTAGGTCACGACCTTTGTTGGCGACTCATGATGAATCAGCCACAAGTAGGCTGTAAACGCCATGATCGAGCCGGCGACCGTCAGGTAGAGCAACGAAAGCCACGCTGCGCGGGAGATGGTCCACAGGTGAAAATCGCGAACTTCGCCCAGCGCGGCCGCCGTAATAGCCAAGAAGACTCCGCCGATGATCATCTGCACTGCCGAGCTCATAACTGGGGAAGGCGGAAGCGGTAGTTTTCGCGTGAGCACCGACGCCACCGACCAACTCAGCGCTGCGACGATGATCGCCACGGCGCCGGCCATGTCGATCGGCGCCCCGCCGAGATTGAGCGAACGGCTCATCAGAACCGCTACCCCGCCAAGCCCGATCAAAAGGGCCAAGGCCAAGCGGACGGTAAGCCTCTGGGTTCGCAGGAGACTGATTTCCCACAGCGCCATGAAAGCCGGAGTCGTGGCCATCATAACCGCGGCGATTCCCGAAGGCACGCGCTGCTCAGCCCAGTACACCAGGCCGTAGTCGAGGACGAAGAACAGGATCGCGAGCAAAGATGCTGACGCCCATTGAACCCCGCTTGGGGAGGGCTCGCCGTGCGCGATTATCCAGCCATAAAGAACGAGTCCCGCGATCAAGAATCGCATCGCCGCGAAAGGGAACGGCGGAACTTCGCGGACGCCAACACGAATTGCGAAATAGGTGGATCCCCACACCAAATAGAGAATCGCAAAAGCTAACACGGTTTTCCACATTGGTGGATGTGTGAAGGCCTGCATTGTAGATTCCTACCGACAATCTATCAATTCCCTCGCCTGATTGCTCCCCCCTGATCAGGCCAAACCCGCAGGTAATTCACATGCCCGATTAGCCCCCGAAGTGTCTCCTCGGAGTGTGCTACGGTACACTGTGCGCTGGATTAACTTCTTTCGCCGCCAGAACCAGCCCAGCCGTACTCGGAGAGTGGAACACTTTCCTGAGCGGCGCCGAGCAAAACGCATGTCAGCCGCGATACCCGTCCTGCTTTATGGCAGGCTCAGCGATGAGCCCTTCCATGAAAATACTGAGACGATCGACGTGTGCGAATATGGCGGACTAGTGACAGTCTCGGAGGATATCAATGATTCGCAGACGCTAATCCTGACGAATGCGCAAACCGATCAAGACGTCGCCTGTCGGGTGGCTCGACTCGTTCGAACTGAGAGAGGCCATAGGCTGGCCGGGCTGGAGTTCCTTCGGCATTCGCCACGCTTCTGGGACAGCCGAAGTCAACGGATAACCGCGTAATTCCGGATAAACGCTCCGATAACAAGTCAGGTACGAGAAGATGGTACACATTGGTGGGCATCAACTCTCTCGCGCGAATGCGTGCAATCGAAATCTGGTGCAACCGTCCCGTCGAAAGCGCAATCTACTTGGGTGGCCTGGCGTCTTCGGTACAGCGAGGCGCGAACGATGAGCTTCTCCCGGCTCATTTTGTTGTCCACGATCTTGCTGTTCGCTTCCGCGCAGGCGCCCCAGCAAGGCGGCTTCATCTATATGGACGGGCAGAGTTTCCCTCCCGCCGACCCGCGCGAAAAGGCCGAGTGGACCTTTGCCCGCTTCCACTACGATCTCGGATCTCAATACGGAAGATTCGGTTTCGAGCGATGGGCGGCTGACTATCCCAAGGCCGATCGCCAATTCATTCCCGGCGTGCGTCGCCTAACTCGACTCGAGGCCCGATCCACTGAACAGATTGTCGACGCCAATTCCGACGACCTCTTTGACTGGCCATGGATCTACATCGAAGATCCCGGTGGCTGGAGACTGAATGAATCGCAGGCCGCCCGCCTCCGCCAATATCTGCTCCGTGGCGGATTTCTCATGGCCGACGATTCACACGGCGATTACGAGTGGCAAGTGTTGTCGGAAGGCATGCACATGATTTTTCCGGATCGGCAGATCGAAGACCTATCCAACAACGACGAAATTTTTCACGCCGTCTACGACCTCGATGACCGCGTACAAATTCCAGGCACGCGTTACATTTGGGGACGCCGTTGGCCCGTCGGTCCCGACGAAGCTGTGCCCAAATGGCGTGCCATCCGGGACGACAAGGGCCGCATTATGGTCGCCATCTGCCACAATTCCGACGTCGGCGACGCATGGGAATGGGCTGACAGCCCCGAATATCCCGAGCACGAGGCATCGGTCGCATACCGCCTCGGCGTGAACTACGTCATCTACGGTATGACCCACTAGAGCCGGGCGGTTCCGGTAAGTCGTGTCTATTCCCGCCTCATGGAGTGGCGAGCAACCGCCGCGTGGTCTCTTGGTCTGCTCCACGCGGAATAAGGATCGATCCCAGAAGAATTCCGTCCTGAAACTCCCACGGGCCTAGCGCTCCCAAACGGTTTTCCAAGGGCCTAGGAGGCCATATCCAGTGTCACCTGGATGCGTCGCGCGGGTTTTTCGCACCTTTCGAGTAAAGCGCAGGCTGCAGCGCGACTTTCGGTGCTGCCCACGGGAAATTCCTCTGGCCGTGGCAGGGCAGTGCTGTTCGATACGCTCACGAATAGCCTCCGAGATGCTCTAAAATCACGTTGGCAATTGGCCGTCGCGTGCGTATGTTTCCCGCTCCGCTCGGTTCATGCGTTCAACGGCTTCTTGCCAGGCTACGCGGTGGATTTCAACGGACTGCCGGGCGCGCGGCCTTCGGCGCGATCGCTGAGTGGTTGTGCCGATGAAGCGTTTTGCTGCTATTTTCCCGCTTTCTTGGCGGCATCCGCGCTTTGCTTGCAGCGGTCTTGCAGGCTGCTCGGGACCTGGCCACAGCGACTGAATGCATCGGCGGCCTCAGAATAACGGTTCAAGCTCTGCAGACCCAAGCCGAGAACGAAGAGGTCTGTCGGATCCGGTCTGGCCGCGAGCCGCACCGATTGCTGAAGTTCTTTCACCGAGTCCTCAGGGTCCTGGCGGCGGAAATAGACGAGACCCAAACCGCTGTGGGCCGCGGACAGAAGGCCGGACTCGGATTGGGCAAACTGAGCGTCGGTGATATTCACGGGTTTCGTCAGTGTGGGGATGATTTCCATGGCGCGTTTCTCGTAGTGCTCCGCCTTGTCGAGGTTCTTGAGGGCGTCCGCACTCTCTGGCTTGAAGTCGTGGGGAATCATCCAACCAACGATCACGAGCACGGACGCGTCATTAGGATTCAGCGCTAGAGCCTTGTCCGCGTTGGTATAAAAATTCTTGGTGTCCTGTTTCGTAGAGTAAGCCTGTGTCAGCGCCGCGTAAACGGATTCGGCATACCGGCTCACCGGATACTTCTGAACGAAGGCTTCGCCGATGCGGATTCTTGTATCCGGGTCCTGCGGATTCGATCCGTAAAATGCTGTGTAAGCCGCTTCCTCCGCAGGATCGACTCTTGGAAGGGCTGGTGCAGGAGCCTGGTTCAGCTGACGCACCTTCAACTGCTGACTCTGATCCTGCTGTTGCTCCCCGGCAGGAACGAGATTCGGATTGGTTCCCTGGGCGCGAGAAACCGCCCCAAACGCGAGGTTCACGGCGAATGTAATGGCCAATGCGCGAATTGCAGGTCGCATGAACGTGCCCGTCACTTTAGGTTTCCCCTCTCTGCAAAGGCTGTCTGGGTGACCTCCGCATGAGACCATTGGAACGGGGATGTGGTTGCCCACATTGTAAGGGGAGATCAGCTAGACATCAAGACTCCCTCCAGCGCGAAAAGACTCGTTCGCAACGAACAGGCCGCCGATTCGGGCGCGGTCAGGTCCGCCAAGTTACATCGTCGTTTCAAGCTCGGGATCGACTGCGAAGCTCGATTCCTTGGTCTCTGTCGTCACCTTATTCGAAGCCATCAGCGATGAAAGATCGGTGGGTTCCTCGAGCAGATCCGCAAGGAGGAGCCGCAAGTTGCCGGGGTTCGTGGAATAGGAAAGCCCGGTCTGGATGTCAACTTCGCCCGCGCGAATCAGCTTTTCGACCTGGTCGTCGAAGCACTGCATTCCTTCTGTGGAGCCATCGCGCATCGCATCGAGCAGGGTTTTTCCCTCGCCCTCGCCCTTTTGAACGTATTCACGCGTTCGCAACGTTGCTTTCAGAATTTCAAACGCAGCCACTCGCCCTTTGCCGTTCTGTTTGGGGATCAAACGCTGCGAAATGATGTAGCGGAAACTCTTGGAGAGACGCATGCGCACTGCGTTTTGATCGCCGAGCGGGAATGCTCCGACGATTCGCTCAACGGTCTTTGACGCATCGATCGTGTGCAGCGTCGAATAGACCAGGTGTCCCGTCTCCGCGGCCTCTAGCGCCACTTCAATCGTTTCGCGGTCGCGCATTTCACCTACCAGGATCAGTTTCGGCGCTTGCCGCAGCGCGGCTCGGAGAGCCAGCGCGAAGCTCGGCGCATCGCTATGGAGCTCCCGCTGGTGTACGGTGGACCGCTTGTGCGAGTGGAGAAACTCGATAGGGTCCTCGATCGTAATGATGTGGCAAGCTTTCTCTTCGTTAATCTTGTTCACGAGTGCGGCAAGCGTCGACGACTTGCCGCTACCAGTCGGTCCGGTCACCAGTACGATTCCCGGTTGCAGTTCGGCTGCCTCTGCAAGCTGCGTCGGCAGGTTCAGCGCTTTGAAGTCGGGGACGTTGCTGGCGATTACGCGCATTACGATTGCGCAGCTACCTCGCTGGGTGAAAATGTTCACGCGGAAGCGCGAGAGCTTCGGCAGGCTGTAGGAAATATCGCACGAGCCTTCCATTCTCAGCTTTTCCACAGCGTGAGCGTTTCTTCCGATCAGGTCGCCGGCTATTCGCGCCGTATCTTCGGCGCTCAGCACGCCCACACCCGCAATCTTTAGTTGTGCAAGTTGCCCGCTGATCTCCACCTGTGGAGCCCGGCCGGGAGAAAAGATCAAATCGCTGATCTTCTCCGACGCGCGAAGCATCGACGCGATAACGGTCGCTGTGGGTACCGGTCCTGCGGCTGCGGCCGGCTTTGCGGCTGGCGCAGTCGGGGCGGGTGATTGTGACTGGGTGGAGCCCATAGGATTCTCCTAGCAGATGACGTCGCGGTGGCCCGGGCAGGTAGGACCGGGTGTCGCTACGAACTTAAGTATGAAGGACGCCTATGTGTCCAGCCTGGCCAAGATAGCGCAGGTGTCCTCAAACGATTAGCGCCGGCTTTCCACCGCCTATGCCGGCAGAAGGGCGAACCTCTCACGAACGGGATTGTTTTCATGGTGGTCTCAATCTGAAAAAAGTTGCGCCATCCGGCCAGAATTGGCTTACCATCGAGTTACTGTGGTGGCGATAGCATCACGTGGCGAGATTCCTGCTGGCATCGAGTGGTCCAGCGAACCCGAACGGCAATCGGGTCTGTCCAGGTTCCCCGTGATGTTCAAACTTTCAGCTAGGACCGCGTGCGTCCTCGCACTCAGTCTGCTGGCTGTGCACGCTGCCCCGGCGCAGAAGACTCGCGGGCCCATGCCGAATCCCGCT
>Ga0210395_10004320_pt1 | contig 10940 bp, 11 predicted proteins | sample IncBWH4OmetaG_FD_150861 | JGI IMG/M metagenome (GOLD analysis project Ga0210395, IMG submission 150861) | Forest soil microbial communities from Barre Woods Harvard Forest LTER site, Petersham, Massachusetts, United States - Inc-BW-H-4-O ...
GAGCTGCTTGCCTTTCAGCGCCTCCGGCACGTCGCCATTGACGATACGCAGGGCGAGGCCGTCGACGATGGCGGTCTTGCCGACGCCAGGCTCGCCGATCAGCACGGGATTGTTCTTGGTACGGCGCGCCAGCACCTGGATGGTGCGGCGGATTTCCTCATCGCGCCCGATGACCGGATCGAGTTTTCCCTCGCGCGCCAACGCTGTTATGTCGCGGGCGTATTTCTTCAACGCGTCGAAGTTCGACTCAGCATTTGGGCTGTCGACAGTGCGGCCCTTGCGGATGTCGCTGACAGCCTTCTCAAGCGCCTGGGCAGTCGCGCCGGCGTTGCGCAGCGCGCGAGCGGCCGGCGTGTCGGAGGCGGCGATTGCCACCAGCAGCCGGTCCTGCGCGACGAACTGATCGCCGGCCTTGGTCGCGGCCTGCTGCGCGGCATCCAGGATGCGCACGAGGTCGGGAGTGATCTGTGGCTGGCCGGCACCTGAGCCTTGCACCTTTGGCAGCCGCTCCAGTTCCGTCCCGACCGCGACGAGCGCCGCCTTCGGGTCGCCGCCAGCGGTCTTGATCAGGCCGGCCGCTGCGCCTTCTTCGTCGTCAAGCAGCGCCTTCAGCACGTGCTGCGGCGTGATCTGCTGGTGAAACTCGCGTATCGCGATGGTCTGGGCGGCCTGCAGGAAGCCACGCGCCCGCTCGGTGAATTTCTCAATGTCCATCTCTATGTCCCTGTACGTAGGCGACCGGTCTCAAGCTCCCATCCCTGATCAGGCAACGGAAACGTGACCCTTTGGCAATCCAAGTGGGTCCAGGCACACTATGACTCAAGAGGGAGCGAGCCCATGCGCATCGAATACCTGTACCGCTACCCGGTGAAGGGCCTGACCGCAGAGGCGCTCGATGCGGCCGAGGTGGAGGAGGGTGGCTGCATCCCGTGGGACCGCGCCTTTGCCCTGGCGCAGGGCGATGCCGGGTTCGATCCGGAGAGGCCGCAATGGCTGCAGAAGGCCAACTTCATGTGCCAGATGAAGAACGCGCGAATCGCGGCGCTGTTCTCCTTCTTCGAGCCGCGCACCGGCATGCTGGCGATCCGCGCGCCAGACGGATCAGCCGTGGTGGAGAACGCGCTGACCAGCGCCGGACGCGAGCGGATTGGCGCGTTCCTGGCCACCTACATGGGCGAAGAAGTCCGAGGCGCGCCGCGCTTGCACCACGTGCCAGGCCACAGCTTCTGCGACCAGCGACGCAAGGTCGTCAGCCTGATCAATCTCGCCAGCCTGCGCGACTATGAGGCGAAGGTGGGCGCGCGTCGCCACCGGCGTCGGTTCCGTGCCAATGTGTGGCTTAGCGGCGCTGCGGCATGGAGCGAGCGCGACTGGGTGGGCCATCAGCTCCAGGTGGGAGGCGCCGTGCTTCAGGTGACCAAGCCGGTCACCCGCTGTGCCGCAACCCAGGTCAATCCGGAAACAGCGGAGCGCGATGTCGATCCGCTGGAGGAGCTGCGACGTATCTATGGTCATGTCGAACTCGGCGTGCATGCCGAGGTGATCGAGGGTGGGCGGTTCGCGATTGGAGACGCGATCGAGGTCTTGCCGGAATAGACTTCCCTGGCAGCGCGCGATTGACGCGGCCTATTGCGCTCTAACCTGCGAGGATGCCTCCATCGACTGCCATGGCATGACCAACCATGAAGCTCGCGGCCGGGCTGCAAAGCCATAGTACGGCAGCGGCAATCTCTTCCGGCTCACCGAAGCGTCCGATCGGTTCCTGAGCCACCATGCGCGCCACCATTTCCGGATCGTAGTTCTTCGTGACAAAGACGGCCATCGGCGTGTTGACCATTCCTGGGCAGACCGCGTTGATGCGGATGCCCTTGTCGGCGTAATCGAGAGCGGCGCTGCGTGTCAGACCGATAACTGCGTGTTTGCTCGCGGAGTAAGCGCTACGCCCTCTGGAGCCCTTCAAGCCGCCGATCGAAGAACAGTTGACGATCGCGCCACTGCCCTGCGCTATCATCTGGCGAAGTTCGCCCTTCATGCAGTTCCACACGCCACGCAGGTTGACGTTCATCACGCGGTCGAATTCTTCGTCGCCGGTCTCCAGGAACGCGGCAGCCTCAGAGTTCACGCCGGCATTGTTGAAGGCTGCGTCGAGCCGGCCATAGGTGCTGACGGCGCGCTCGATCATCGCCGTGATCTGAGCGGTATCCGTCACATCACAGGTGACACCGATGGCGTTGTGACCGGTTGCGCACAGGCGCTCGGCTGCCTTGCCGATCATCTCCGCGTCGCTATCGGCAAGGATCACGGATGCGCCGGACCTGGCGAAGGCCTCCGCAGTCGCAAAGCCAATGCCACCGCCGGCTCCGGTGACGAGTGCCACTTTTCCGTCGAAAGCCGCCATTGTCATTTAGACTCTCCGATAGCTCGCCTGCCAGATACCCGCCGCCTGGCACGGTGTGTGTGGGCGGCCGCCCTCGCCGCAAGCGTCGCCATAAGCGCGCCCGGCCAACGCAGGCGGCGTTGATAGCTGTTCCGCGGCAGCCGATGCAGCGATCGCATCTCTTCCTGCGTCGGCTTGAGTTTTGTCACGTCAATGCAAGCCGGTCCCATGTTCTCAGGCTGCTCGAGCCGCAGGGTGGTTAGCAGGTCCGGCGCGGCGGTTGCTCGATCGCCCAACGGGGCGCCAAGATCGAACTGCGCACTCAACGTTGAAATGATCGATGTGTGGTCGAATGGTGGTCCGCCCTCCGGTGGCCGAAGAATGCTGCCCGCCGGCACGTAAGGCGAGACGACAACAGCCGGCACGCGAGGGCCGAAACGATCGAAGGCGAACCCGTTGGAGGCAGGACGACCCGTGGGCACCGCGGCAGGTGGCGGCACGTGGTCATAGCAGCCGCCATGCTCGTCGAAGGTGATGACGAGGAGCGTGCGATCCCAGGCCGGGCCGGCACGTACAGCGTTGTACAGCGACGCGACCAGCTGCTCGGCAAACGCCACGTTATGGGGCGGGTGAGCGTCGGTTGCTACGCGATGCAGCAGACGGCTCGTAAAGTACCGAGGTTCGATGAAGCTGTAGTCGGGAAGCCGCCCATCCGCCGCGTCCTCAAGAAATTCCGGATCGAAGAAGCGAAAATGTGTAGGAATCTGCGGCCACAGATCGACCAGTGATGCCGTCTGAGGCGCGTCGTGGAAGTAGACCTTCCAGCTTCGCCCTCGGGATCCCAGGCGGCGAAACACGCTGGGCAGGAGGAAGGGCAGTGGAATCGCGGTGTTGTTAACTGCGCCGCCACTGCTGCCGGCATGTGCGAACAGGCGGTTGGGCCAGGTCTCGCTGGGAACGGACGAGAACCAGCGATCAGACACGCCAAAGTTGCGGGCCAGCATGCTCAGCACCGGTAGTTGTTCGGGGGTGAAGCAATGCATGACTGCTCGCGGGTCCAGCGGCGTGCCGCTCGCAGGCTGGCGCATGTAGTTATCGACAAACCCGTTCATTCGCGGTGTGCCGTCCGAGTGCAAGCCGAAGATCTGCATGCTGACATCGTCGAACAGCTCGCCGGGATCGGGGTCAGGAATGCTTGCGGCTTCGGGCGTGAGCGAACCGTCGTTCCAGACCGGGATCTGCTGCACTGTGCCATCGTCGCGGTGCCAGGGGTTTGCTTCGTCACCGCGCAGCCCGTCGAAATCCGACCGATCTCGGTACAGCCACCCGAGCATGCAGTCGAAAGAGCGGTTCTCCAGCATGAGAACCACGACGTGCTCGATCCGGGCCATGCTGGCGAAGCAACGATGAACGGCGGCTTGGGTTCTTACACCACTGAGCCAGGCGGAAATGATGGCCGCCGCTTTTCCATGTGGGACGCCAGGCCCTCTTTCGCCTCTGGTCCGCTAAAGCCGATGAATTCCAGCGCGAGCGAGGCGTCGAAAGACGGGCCTGCCATTCTCAGCCAGTTGTTCAAAGAGTACTTAGTCCAGCGGATGGCGCTTTGGGCACCTTCCGCCAGTCGCACCGCGATCTCGAATGCCTTCGCATCCAGTTCGGCATCCTCGACCGCCAGGGAGACTAGCCCGATCCGCTCGGCCTCGGCGCCGGTCACCGAATCGCACAGCAGCAGGTAGTACTTCGCCTTCGCCAGCCCGCACAACAGCGGCCAGACGATCACCGCATGGTCGCCCGCCGCGACGCCAAGCCGCGTGTGGCCGTCGATGATGCGGGCATCCTTGGTGGCGATCGATATGTCGGCGAGCAGTCCGCACACCAGGCCCGCGCCCACCGCCGGTCCACGCATTGCACTAACCACTGGCTTGCCGCAGTTGATGATGTTGTATACGAGATCGCGCGCTTCCTTCCAAACTCGTGTGCGGGTCTCGAAGTCCGCGATCACCTGCTCGACCATTCTGAAGTCACCACCTGCCGAGAAGGCGCGACCGGCGCCGGTGATGATGACGGAGTTCACCTCCGGATCGGTATCGATATCGCGCCAGACGTCGCCGAGTTCGCGATGCATCACGGCATCGACGGGGTTCAGACGTTCCTCACCACCGCCCATGGTGATGCGCAGCACGCGCGGATGTGGCCGGTCGAAGCCAAGGCGCGTGTAGCGTGCATAGCGGTCTGACATCGGCATCTCCTGAATACGCTGTGATTGGGTTTGTCAGGCCGGGCGCAAGCGGCCGATTGCCGTCTCCGCGCACCGCCGCAGCGTACCGACCCGCCCCACGCCAGCCAGCCGCCGGTCGAGAAAGCCGAGCGTCGCGGCGTCATCCTCGCCGGCATCGCGCAACCAGAACAACACGGTTGTCACGTACACCGCCGCAAGGATGGCTCGCTTGGTGTACCAACTGAAGTCGGCCGATCGATCGCCTGCGGCATGCCAGATCGCATCGACCGTTCGCGCCGTGCATGCCGCAGCCAACCGCGCGTTGCGTGGCAACGTGAGAAGCGCGAGGGCGCGGCGGATCGTCTCCTTGTGGGGCCGGTTCTGCTCGAGTCGCAGCGCGATGACCGCCCGCACTCGCTGATGCAGTCGCAGAGCGGGGTCCAGCGTGGCGGCAGCCGTCTCCATCCGCCGGTCGGCCCAGTCGCAGAACGCCTCGATCATGTCGGGGGTGCCGCCGGGGAACAGCAACTCCGCATCATCGGGAGATGCGGCGATATCGGCGAGGCCCATGCGCAGCGAACGGCGCGTCCAGCCGTCGAACGGCACGTGCGGCAGCATGGCGGCGATGGCGGCATCGCGTTCGGCGCTTCGCTCAGGGGGTGTCATCGGCTGTCCTGCTGCGCGGCCGCGGCGCGCGCCAGTTCTTCGGTGAAGCCGAACAGCGAGAAGTCCTGCATCCGCATCGGGTACAGAATGCCATCCAGGTGATCGTATTCGTGCTGCACCACGCCGGCATGGAAGCCGGCGACCTCGCGTGAGACCGGCCGGCCGTCACAATCGACGCCGCGATAGCGGATACGCGGCGCGCGAGGCACCGCGGCGCGCAGCCCGGGGATGGACAGGCAGCCTTCCCAGCGCAGGATGCGGTCCTCAGTCAGCAATTCGATCTCGGGATTGATCACCACGTTGTTGCCGATCGGCGTGTCGTCGGCGTCCTCGTTGCCGCGCGCCTCGGATACCCGGAACACGAACAGCCGCAGCGGCACATGAACTTGTGGCGCTGCCAGCCCGGCGCCGGACGCGTCCTCCATCGTGTCCATCATGTCGGCAACGAGGCGGCGAATCTCCGGGGATCCCGGATTTGCCACCGGCTCACACATTTGCAACAGCACAGGATGTCCCATGCGCGCTATCTTCAAAATGGCCATATGTTCCTCCGGAGCCTGTCCGCGGGTTGACCCGAGGGGTGGGCTGGCGAATTGTCCTCGCGGCATGATATAGGGCGCGTCCCTGATTGTCGGGGACGGATGCAACTGAGAAGGAGAAGGCGGCCAAGTGCAAGTACTTGTGCGTGACAACAATGTCGACCAGGCGCTGAAGGCGCTCAAGAAGAAGATGCAACGGGAAGGAATCTTCCGCGAGATGAAGCTGCGGCGGCACTATGAGAAGCCGTCGGAGCGTCGGGCACGCGAGGCGGCCGAGGCGGTCCGCCGCGCCCGCAAGCTGGAACGCAAGCGGCTCGAACGCGAAGGCTTCTGACGGCTTCCAGTCGATAGCAGCGAGCGAGGGGGCGGGTGTACACACGCTCCCGGCCTTGCAGAGGCGTGCCCTTGGTCCTACGGTCCAATTGGACCAGCGTTTCAGGGCCAGTTCCCGATGTTCACGCCAGACCAAAGCCGACAGCAGGCCGTATTCGACCGGCTGCGGCAGGGCATCCTTGCCGGCACGTTGCCGGCCGGCGCACGGCTGCCACCCACCCGCGCGCTCGCCGAGGAGTTGGGTGTGGCGCGGCAGACGGTGGTGCTGGCGTATGAGCGGCTCGCCTCTGAGGGCTACGTGCGCGCCCGCACCGGCAGCGGCACCTATGTCGCCCCCGATCTACCGGACGCTGCCCCGGCCCCGGCAGTGCCGCCGCCGACTGCGGCCAGTTCGCTCTCCCGCCGCGGCCAAAGCCTTGCTGCCGTCCCCGCCTCGGCCGCGTCGCGTGACGCCAGCCTCGGCACTTTGCTGGCTGGCGGCATCCCGGCGCCCGATCTGTTCCCCAAGGAGGCCTGGGCGCGTTGTGCCGTCCGCGTGCTGAAGTCGCTGTCCGGCGACATCACCGGCTATCCTCCGCCGCAGGGACTGGCTGAACTGCGCAGCCAGATCGCCGCGCATCTCGCCGCGACACGCGGACTGCTGGCCGATCCCGCGAACATCGTGGTGACTGCCGGCACGCAGCAGGCGCTGCGCATAGCCGCGGAACTCCTGCTGGATCCGGGCGACGCCGCGTGGGTGGAGGATCCCGGTTATATCGCCGGCCGCGGTGCGCTGCTCGCCGCCGGCGCCTCGCCGGTGCCGGTACTCAGCGACGCCGAGGGTCTGGATGTCACCGCGGGCATCCAGCGTGCGCCGGACGCCCGCCTGGTATTGGTCGCTCCATCGCATGCCACACCGCTGGGTGGCGCGCTGCCGATCGGCCGACGCCTCGCATTGCTCGACTGGGCGGGCCGCGCGAATGCCTGGGTCCTCGAGGACGATTGCGATTCGGAATTCCGCTGGAGCGGCCACCCACTGCCGCCGCTCGCGACCCTCGATCGCGCAGGTCGGGTGATCTATTGCGGAACGTTCAGCAAGACACTAGCGCCGGCGTTGCGTCTCGGCTTCGCCGTGGTGCCGGCGCCGCTGGTTGCGGCGTTCGTGCGAGTTGGCACGCTGATGGATCGCGGGATCGACACGCTCAACCAGGCGATACTGGCAGAGTTCATGCGCCAGGGTCTGCTGTCTCCGCATGTTCGCCGCATGCGCACCGAGTATGCCCGCCGCCGCGCGGCACTTCTGGCGGCGATCGCGCGGCATGCGCCCTCGATCGCGCCCATTCCGGCGCCCGGTGGACTGCACATGGTGGGGCGGCTGCCGGACGGCATGGAGGAAGCAACCGCGGTGCTGGCCTGCCGTGGCCGCGGCCTCGCGGTGTCGCCGCTGGGTGCGTATTACGCCGGGCCCCGGCGCATGGCCGGGCTGGTCATGGGCTTCGCCGGTACGCCGACCGCGTTGGCCGCTGATACTGCACGCCGTCTGGAAGCGGCGCTGCGAGTGAGTGACGGCAAGTGACGAATGTCTCTCCACTTGCGGGAGGGCGTTAGGGAAGGAGGCCGGGGGGCAACACCAGCGACCCCTCCCCCACCAAGGGGAGGGGAGTAGATGCGGCTACGTCCCCTGCCGCTGGCGGAATGGCGCGGCAGGGTAGACTCCCAGAACCCGCACCTCGGAGGAGAAGAACGACAACTCCTCTAGCGCGCGCCGCAGCGCCGGCTGTTCGGGATGGCCGTCGGCGTCGCATAAAAACTGCGTGGCAACGAAATGGCCGGCGAGCATGTAGCTTTCCAGCTTGGTCATGTTCACACCATTGGTCGCGAAGCCGCCCAGCGCCTTGTAAAGCGCCGCCGGCACATTCCTGACCCGGAACACGAACGTAGTCATCAGATCGGGTTGCGTCGCATCGGGCGTCCGCGGCTGGCGCGCCATGACATAGAAACGCGTCGTGTTGTGCGATGCGTCCTCGACATTCGCCGCGAGAATCTCAAGCCCGTAGATCTCCGCGGCCAGGGACGAGGCGATCGCCGCCTCCTCCTTGCGGTTCCACTGCGCGACAAGCTGGGCGGCGCCCGCGGTATCCGCCTGAACCACAGGCGTCAGCCCGAGTCGGCGCAGGCTGTGGCGGACCTGGCCAAGTGCCACGGTATGCGAATGCGCCCGCTTCAGGTCGTCTATCGCGGCGCCCTTCACCCCGAGCAGGCAGTGCTCGACCCGATGGAAGTGCTCGCCGATCACGAACAGACCCGATTCCGGCAGCAGGTGGTGGATATCAGGCACGCGCCCGGCGAGGCTGTTCTCGCAGGGCAGCATGGCAAGTTCCGCGAGCCCCTCACGCACCGCATCCATCGCCGACTCGAACGACTCGCACGGCAGCGTGGCGAGGTCCGGGTAGGCGACGCGGCAGGCGAGGTCGGAATAGGCGCCGGGCACACCCTGGAAGGCGATCGTCCCGGTCATGCGCGGCTGGCCGGGGCAAGCAGGCGGCGCGCTCGCTCCAGGTCCTCCGGCGTATCGACGCCGAACAGTCCGTAGTCGACGCGCGCGCAGCCGATCCGCATACCGGCCTCCAGTGCGCGCAGTTGCTCGAGCTTCTCGCGCATCTCCAGCGGCGATGGTGGCAGCGCAACGTAGCGGGCGAGCGCTTCCCGACGATACGCGTAGATGCCGACATGATGCCAGCGCGGCCCATCACCCCACGGGATCGGCTGGCGCGAGAAATACAGAGCAGGTGCGACAGCCTGCCCTCCCGCGAACGCGCAAGCGGCCTTCACGAACGATGCCGTGTTTGCCTCCGCATCGGACGCGATCGGCAGCACCAGGGTACCGATGTCGCAGGCCGGATCGCCCAACGGCGCGATCACCGGGCGCAACTGCGCCTCAGTAATCGTGGGAACGTCGCCCTGCAAATTGACGACGACGTCGTGCCGCCCGTCCGGATCGAGCTCGGCCAGTGCGACGAACACGCGATCGGAGCCCGACGGGAGGTCGGGATCGGTCAGTATCGCGCGGCCTCCTGCCGCCCGCACCGCGTCGGCGATCACCGCGTCGCCGCATGCGACCGCCACCGGCCCTAGGTCCGCCTCGCGTCCGCGCTCCAGCACGTGCACGATCATCGGCTTGCCGTGAATGTCGGCGAGCGGCTTACCGGGCAACCGTGTCGAGGCCATTCGGGCGGGGATGATGACGATCGGGTTCACGGGTTGATGGGCAAAGGTCGTTTCCCTATGGTGCATGCACCTTATGGAGGCGAACGGCCGCGTGCAACGCCGTGCCGGCGGACCTCCGTGCGTCTTTGACCTGGTTCGACGGGGAACTCGCGCCGCATGGACAGTATGGAAGTCAACAAGGGCATTGCCGCGATCCTGGTCGCTGGCATTGTCTTCTTTCTCACTGGCCTGATCGGCGACACCTTGGTGCGCGAACGGCTGCCGGAGAAGCCTGCGCTGATCATCGCGGCGGCCCCGGCCGCGACGGGCGGCGGCGAGGCAAAGCCGGCCGGTCCCGCACCCATCGCGCCACTGCTCGCCAGCGCGGATCCCAAGGTGGGCGATCAGTTCGTGCACCGAGTCTGCGTCGCCTGTCACACCTTCGACAAGGGCGGCAAGCCCGGGGTCGGGCCGAACCTTTACGGCGTTGTCGCCGCGCCGCACGACCACGAAGAGGGTTTCAGCTATTCGCCTGCGTTGGAGAAGTTCAAAGGCCAGCCCTGGACCTTCGATGCACTGAACGAGTGGCTGTACAAGCCGAGTTCCTACGCTCCCGGCACCCGCATGTCGTTCGCCGGCATAACCAACGACAAGCAGCGGGCGGACGTGATCGCCTACCTGCGGACACTGTCGGACAATCCCGTGCCGTTACCGGCGCCAGAGGCCGCGAAACCAGCCGCCGCGCAGCAACCCGCCGCCGGGGCCGCCGCCGCGCAGCAACCCGCCGCCGGGAAGCAGCCCAGCTCGGCGCAGCCGAGCGCGCCGGCATCCCCGCCGGCGGCGCAGAGTCAGCCGCCCAAGCCGTAGACGTTGCCAGGGAAACCGGTGGTTCTGGCCGAACTCGACCGGTTTCTGGCAGCCGCCGAAGCTGCTGCCGATGTTGCCGGCGCAGTGGTTCGGCCGTTCTTCCGCGCCGGCTTTGCCATCGACACCAAGTCCGATCGGTCGCCGGTAACTATCGCGGACCGCAGCGCCGAGCAGGCGATGCGAGCCGTGCTGGCAGAGCGCTTTCCGGAACACGGGGTGCTGGGCGAGGAGTTCGGCCTGGACCGGCCCGAGGCGCGATTGCGCTGGGTGCTTGATCCGATCGACGGCACGCGTGCCTTTGTCAGCGGCCGGCCGACGTTTGGCACGTTGATCGCGTTGCTGGACGACGAAACGCCGGTGCTCGGCGTGATCGACCAGCCGGTGACGCGCGAGCGCTGGATAGGCGCCAAGGGACGGCCCACGGCATTCCGCGGCCCATTCGGCGGACGCGCGGGTTGCCGGCCATGTGCCTCCCTGGCGCATGCGGAACTTTCCTGCACCAGCCCGGAGATGCTGGGCGCGGACGAACCGAGCTGGCGGGGATTGGCATCCGCGGTGCGGCGCAATTACTGGGGCGGTGACTGCTATGCCCATGGCCTCCTGGCACTCGGCCAGATCGACGTGATTGCGGAGACGACGATGAAGCTGTGGGACTGGGCGGCACTGGTGCCTGTGGTCGAGGGCGCAGGCGGCCGGGTGACCGATTGGGCCGGGCAGCCGTTGCGGCCGGGCGGCGACGGGCGAGTGTTGTCGG
>Ga0210395_10004321_pt1 | contig 10939 bp, 9 predicted proteins | sample IncBWH4OmetaG_FD_150861 | JGI IMG/M metagenome (GOLD analysis project Ga0210395, IMG submission 150861) | Forest soil microbial communities from Barre Woods Harvard Forest LTER site, Petersham, Massachusetts, United States - Inc-BW-H-4-O ...
AGACAATCGATTCCGGCCATTGAACATCGGCCCGTGCGACGTCAAACTTGAAGGTTCGATGTGAGCAGTAAACCTTGAACGTGTCGAACGTCACATCATCAGGATGAAAGTTGGCCCGTTGCATTGCGCACATGCCTCCAGAATTAAGGCTTAAACCCGCTCAAACGCTTGCTGCTGCCCAACGGGTGCAGATCATAGCAGAAGCAGTTTTAATTTTGGAGAACAAAAACGGCAAACCTTGATTGCGTCAAACATCGCGCCATCAGGTTAAAAATTCGCCTTCTGCCACTGCACGTTACCCTCCGGGGCTATGGCCTCCATTTGCTGAAGTGCCTCGTTCTGCCCAACGGATGCTTAGGGTTGCCGATCATAGCAGAAGTAATTTTAGAAGGCAAACAACTGTGACACTCTCGTTAAGAAACCGCGCGATGCGAAGTGTTGCAACAATCGCAAATCGTTATCCATATACAGGGCGCGCGCCATACCCGCCGACGTGCAGCAGGATATGCGCGAGCTCACGAAGGATCGTAAAAACTTCAATCATGAACTTTGCACGCGAGCGCCCACATCGGGCTATAATCGCTTCGTCACGCGGGCCTCTTGAATCATTCTCCCTTGGTTGCGATGTTGTGGTAGCAATTCTGAACCGACAGTGCTGATCGTTATTCATTCGATCGTTCGCGCCATAGCCATTTAAGGAGACAGTGTATGGCTGACCCATCCATCACGTCACGCAGGCTCAAGGAGCCGTCGTATGCGGATGCGATTATTCCGGCGGTTACCCTTATCGTCCTGGTCGCAGGGGCTGTCTTTCTGTATGGGCTGGATGCTGTTGACGGTCCCATGCAAGTCGCACTGATCTTCAGCATCATGGTCGCCATGCTGATCATTCTCAAGAATGGACATTCCTGGGATGACATCGCCAGATCCAGACAAACCGCATTCGCGACCATCGTCACTCCTGTTTTTATTTTGTTTAGTATCGGTGCACTGATCGGTACATGGAACATGTCCGGTACGATTCCAACCCTGGTTTTTTACGGCATTCAATTGCTTCACCCGGCTTATTTCTATATAGCTGCGTTAGTCATTTGTACTGCCATATCGCTAGGCACTGGGAGCTCCTGGACGACGGCGGGGACGATTGGCGTGGGTCTTGTGGGACTTGCAACGACGATCGGCGTCTCTCCAGCGATCACCGCGGGAGCTGTCATTTCTGGCGCCTACGTTGGCGATAAGATATCCCCTCTTTCCGAGACAACTGTGCTGACAGCTCAGCTGGCGAAGGTCGATATCTATACACATATCCGCGCGATGCTTTGGTCAACCATACCTTCCTTCGTTGTCGCCGCCGTTGTTTTCACGATTCTGAGCCTGCGGGCGGGCGGCATTCATTACGAAACCGACACGGTGAGCGAACTATACAAACTGGATCATCTCTTTTGGATCACACCATGGAATTTGGTTCCACTGCTTTTTCTGCTGATACTCTCGTATCGCAAAGTACCCGCTTCGCTTGCAATCTTCGCCTCGGCGTTACTCGCTGGTATCATGGCGGTATTTCTGCAACCGCAAGCCGTGTTACGACTTATCAATGAGCCGGCGCTTCCGACCCCACTCCTATATATCAAAGGCATTTGGTCGGCGATTGCGACTGGCTACCATGTGAATACGGGCATGAAAGAGCTTGATCAGCTCCTTTCGCGCGGAGGCATGGCCAGCATGCTGAAGACACTTTGGATCATTATTGGCGCGGTAACCTTCGGCACATTGCTTGAGGAATTCAGCCTGCTTACCAAACTCATCGATCCGATTCTTGAACGCGCAAAAACACCGGGACGTTTGATTGCCGCGACCGTTGCGACGGCGCTTGGATTAAATATCATCGCCGCGGATCAATACATCGCGTTGGTATTGCCTGTGCGCCTGTATCGCCTCGAGTTTGAAAAGCGCGGCTTAAAAGCGCAAAACCTCTCGCGAGCGTGTGCGGATGCGGGAACCGTGACATCGCCCCTCGTGCCATGGAACTCGTGCGGCGCATACATGTCCGCTGCACTCGGCGTATCGACCTGGCTGTATTTGCCGTTTTGCATCTTCAACATCACCGCTCCGATCATGTCGCTATTGCTGGGATTCACAGGTTTCAAGATCGAGCGCATCCAGCCCTCCGACGTCCAGGCAGAGATCGCGCCGACCCCTAAATGAACGACGTATGAATGATCGACTGGGGCTCAAATTGCCATTACCCAACCAACAAAAATTGCACAATCTGCTAATTATCTTGTTATAATAGGGCCCCGCAAAATGCTCGGCGATGTTTTTGTTCCTTGTATTCGATGTATCCGATGAACCGAACGCCTGAGGAGATCGAGTATGCAGAAGATGCTGAAGACGATGCCGTGGGTAGCCATATTGCTTTTCGGTGCGGCACAGATGGTGGCACAGGACAATGGAAACGCGCAGCAGGATGCGATAACCAAACTAGAAAATAGAATGAATGACATGCGATCTCAGATGACCGAGATGCAGGCTGAACTGGATGCGCTACGCGGAGCAGGTGATCTTTCTCAGGCAGCGAAGGACCTGAAACCTGTGCCTCCGCCTCTTCAGACGGGAGCTGTCGAGAGAACACTACCGCCGCTCCCGTCCGCGGTACAGTTATCTCCCGAGCAACAGCGGGAAGCCGTAGGCAAGGAGACCGCAGCTTACGAGTCATTTGCCGAGGAGTCGGAGCCTGTACCGCGCCTCTTCAACGCTCCGCTGGAGGCCACGTATCCAGGATTCTTTGTCCTGCCAGGCACTCAGACCATGTTGCGTATCAATGGATTGTTTAAGACCGATTTTATGTTTGACCCTAGACCGGCTGGGTTGGCCGACTCTTTTATTCCTTCAACGATACCGATTCCACAGACAACAAGCACCAACAATTTCAATGCGAGCATTCGTGAAAGCCGCATTTCGGCAGACTTTCGCATCCCCGTGCGCGATATAGGAATGGCGCGATTGTTCATGCAGTTTGATTTCTTTGGTTCCAATGGGGCGACGACGCCCCGGCTCCGCCATTTGTATGCCCAGATTCACAACATTCTGGTGGGCCAGACGAATACGGTTTTCATGGATCCGGACGCGTGGCCGGACATTATCGAATTCCAGGGACCTACCTCCGGCCTTCTCGCGCGCATTCCGCAGCTTCGCTATAGCTTCCCTCTCGGAAACGCTTTTAGCGGCGCGGTCTCTGTGGAGCAGCCAAGCTCCGATATTAACTTTTCCGTGAATGGTGCGTCGTCTTCCGCGATCACTCCTGCTCCTGACGTCGCAATGCGGCTTCGCTATGAAGGCGAACGAGGACATATTTATTTGTCGACGGTCTTTCGGGACCTGGCAGCGCATCTGCCGAACGGAGGACCGCAGGAGTCCGCGTTCGGATGGGGTTTGAATCTGTCGAGTACCTGGCGCGTCGTAGGGAGAGACACTCTTAATTATCAGGTTGCTTACGGCAATGGAATCGCAAGATATACAGGCGATGCGTTCGGCCTGGGTCTGGATGCAGCCCCGAGGTCGGAGACAGACCTGACGCTGAAAGCACTGCCCACCTTTGCTCCGTGGATCAGCTATCAGCACCATTGGACCAGATCTGTTCGATCGAGTGCGACGTTTGGATGGTTGCAGGTGCAGGACACCGCATTCCTGCCGGACAACACGTATCACAAGAGTTCCTACTCGTCCGCCAACATTATCTGGAATCCATATGGCAGCCTGTCTTTCGGTACGGAGTTTATGTATGGATGGGTTGAGCAAAAGGATGGTCTCCATTCCAATGCACCGCGCATTCAATTTTCCGGAAGGTATACCTTTGTGAAATTGCATAGGGACGAGTAAGCGAAGCTGTATTCAAGGAATCGAGCTATGTTACCGGAGAAGTATATGGTGCAACAGGCGGCCTCGAAATCTCCGGGCTGACTACCTGGTTACTGTCCATGTCCTTAACAAATCATTGTTAACGTCAGCCTATCCGGCAGCCATCCCCAAACGGAATGCCGTTGAACGCCCACAGCGGCAATTGTCCGGCCTGACGCCGCAGTGTCTAATTGTTCCGTTAGCCATCTGCGACAGCCAAACGTCCAAGGTGTTACGTCTATTGTCAGTGCATGTCCAGGATCAAAGCTCGTTCAAAAACTTACGGAGCGATTGCTCGAATCGATCCGGGTCTTCGAGGAATACTGCGTGCCCTCCCTCGAATACTTCCAAATGATGGTTGGGAAATTGTTTAAAGGAAGGCTCGCTGCGTTTGCGCGGGATCACAACATCGTCTTCCGCCCATGCCAGCAGCACCGGGCAACGGATTTCGTGCAGAATCGGAAATAAGTTTTCTTCGGGCTTCGCGAAGCTCCTCCATGCTTCTTCCAGCGTGGGGGCGATTTCGTAGGCTGAGCGAACAATTCTCTCCCGCTCTTCGCGTGCCGGGTCTTTCAACAAAACCTTACGGTAGTACTTATCAAAAGCCCATGGAAACCAAAACGCACCGCGTCTTCCTGCGGCGAAGAATTGAACAAACACTCCAACGAAAGCGCGACCGAGGCTGGTGAGAGGGCCTAACCCACCGCTGTCGCACAACACGAGCGCCCTTACACGCTCAGGATGCAAATACGTATATCGGATAGCGGCTGCTCCTCCAATGGAATTGCCCAGCAAAGTGACGGATGGCAGATCAAGCCGTTCGATGAAATCACTCAGCAGTTCCGAATATCGAGTAGCGCTGGCCGGCTGAAAATCCGCGCCGGAGTTTCCCTGATTCGGGAAATCCAATGCGATCACCCGGTATTGAGGATTCAATCTACGGCTCAGATCTTCAAAGTCCCGCGCTCCATGCCCGATCGCGTGCAGGCAGATGAGAACCGGACCGCTACCCCCAGAATCCATGTACGCGATGGAGATGCCATGAAGGGAGACGTATTTTGGCTCCTGCACACCCACAGCGGACCGATAGTCTGTCTCGCGAGTTTTGAGCCCTGCTGTGCCGACAAATCCCATCGCAAATAGTCCCACGAGAAGACCAGTATGCTTGCAACAACCCACCCTGCGACATGTTTTTGCGGCGGTCTAAGCCTCAGGCGACAGATTCGCGATCCTTCTTCAGATCGTCGATGCTGATTCGACCGGCTCCGAACTGCGTTATAAGAAGCGCTGCCCCGAGCATGGACAAATTTTTGGCAAACATTGCTTGCTGTACGTGAATTACAGCCGGATCACTCTGTTTCCAATATGCGTGCATCATCCATGTGACGGGCACGAGGAACGCTACTAAAACCCAGGCTCCCCAGCGTGCTTTGTAACCGAAAGCGATGCTCAATCCACCGACAATCGCCATGACTCCGGATAAGGGAACGATCAGGTGAGCAAAAGGCACGCCTAAATTTGCGGCGTGTCCTATTCCCTCGCTTGAGAAATGACGTGGAGCTGCGGTAATGAAGATCAATGAAAACATGATTCTCGCGATAGGGAAAAGTATGCGCATGAATCACCTCTTTATGGGGGGCTGACATTAGTGACGTTTGTATCACTATAAGTGATACGACTATCATTAACACTTGGGTGGTGTCAATATTCTCATGACCGACCGCAGGAAGAAAAGACTCAAGGCTGACCGTCCCAGACGGGGCACACCAGAGCAAACGCGCGCGCGCCTTGTGGCCACGGCGGCGGAGATTTTCAATCGTGTCGGCTATCACGGAACTGATTCGAATCGTATTGCGAAGGAGGCCGGATACGCGACCGGCACCTTTTATAAGCATTTCAAAGACAAGCGTGAAGCCTTTCTCGCTGTTTACGAGAGCTGGGTTACGTCCGAGTGGGTCGCGATCGATTCGGAACTGTCGGCCGGCAGAAACTCGAAAGAGACGGCACGAAGACTCGTCGAGCTGGCCATCGATTTCCATACGAAATGGCGCGGTCTGCGAGCGTCATTGATGGAGCTGGTTTTCACGGATGAGGAAGTGCGGCGGTTTTATCGGAGCCAACGTCGCAGACAACTGGATGTAATTGCTCAACTCCGTCTTCGCCACGGAATTCCGGCAGGGCGGCGTGAGGATGACGCAATCCATCTATTCACAACAGAACGAACCTATGATGCGATTGGACAGGGCGAAATCAAGGCCCTAGGCCTCGATCACGACATCGTTGTTGAGGCGATGGTCGAGAAGGTGTTTACGCTATTAAGTTGACTGTCGATCATTCGCGAGCGAGCTCTCCGAGGTATGTCCACCATTGTCGAACTGCAGCATCGAACACTGCTCAGAGAGTTTGCTCATCCTTGTGGTCAGTGGGTCAGTGTGGGGTCTCACCAGACGGTGAGGGCGTCTCCGGACTGCCATTTTTCTTGGAATGGTGGAACGGCTTCGCGATCAGCTTTCCGGTACCTTTGCCGATCTTGCCGGTGCCCTTGACCGCACCTACTCCCGCATCCTTGCCGGCTTCTCCCGCACCCTTGCCGACGTTCCCGGCTGCACCCACGGGATGCAGCGTCACCAGGTCACCGGCCCCTTTACCGACGCCCTCGGCAGCTTTGCCAGCCCCCTCGCCAGCGCCTTTGCCGATGTCACCACTGCCGCTGCCGATATCACCGCCGGCGCTTCGTCCCTTGGGTGGGGTGGCGGCCTTGGATGGGGTAGTCCGGGACTGCGTGGCCGGCACTTGAGTCTGGGGAGGATTCTGACCGTGAGTGACAAGGCCAAAAGCCAACGGCGCCAGAAACAATAATGCGACAGGACTTCTCATAAGCTACCTCTCCTAGATTGGATGCCAGGCTGTGCCAGCCTGGCTACACTTTCGACGGCTTCTATTAGCCAAAATCTCCTCTCAGATTTGCCAATAAACCATCATCCAAGTCGGATTAGAAAAATTCGAAGGCGATCCTTGCAGTAAACTGGCACCATTTATGTGGTCTCAACCGCAAGGCTCGATCAGAACGCAGCTTCGCAAGGTGCTTGCAAGCATTACTTTTGCGCACGCTGAGCGAATGCGGCGTTTTCTGGAGTTCATCGTCGAACACGCTTTGTCTTCTCCGGGCGAGCCTTTGAAAGAGATGACCATTGGAATCAAGCTTTACACTGGGCACGAGGAATTCGATCCTCGAATCACTTCCGTAGTCAGGGTTGATGCTACGCGCTTGCGGGCAAGCTTCGGGAATATTACTCATCCGAAGGCACAGCGGATCCACTCATTATCGATCTCCCAAAGGGAAGCTACGTGCCAGTTTTTCGCGAAGCTTCGACTCAGCGTGGCTCGCCACGCTCATCGGCGCCTCCTATCAGCGAACCCTCCATCGTGGTTCTCCCTTTCTCGAATCTAAGTCCCGAACCTGAGGACTATTTCAGCGACGGTCTCACGGAAGAGATCATCCATGCACTGTCATCCATTCGGGGAATTCGAGTCGTCGCCCGTACATCTACATTTGCCCTCAAACACGGGAATGCCGACGTTCGGGAGATCGGTCGGGCGCTCAATGTGGGTTTCGTTCTTGAAGGAAGTGTTCGCAAGTCTGGAGCAGCGCTGCGCGTAATGGTGCAACTGGCGAGTACTTCAGATGGTTACCAATTGTGGTCGCGTCGTTACGAACGCAAGATTGAAGACTTATTCGCAGTACAGGATGAGATTGCTCTCGCGATTGTAGATATACTCCGCGTCGACACGGCAAACCCGCCACGACATGTGTTGGTCAACAGCACGGGAAATTTTGAAGCGTACGAGTGGTACCTCCGAGGCCGGCACCACTTGAACCGCCAAACAAGGGAGGAGTTTCATCGGGCTATTGAGTGCTTTGAAGAGGCCTCCGCGCGCAGTCCCGGATACACCCCTGCATACGGCGGAATGGCGGTGGCATGGCTCTATCTTGGCGTGTTTGCAATGGATGCCCCGCTTGACACCATGCCGAAGGCGCAGAAAGCGGCGGCGCGCGCGCTTGAGATCGATGGACGCAAGGGAGATGCGTTATCCGTCTTGGCATGCACCAAGGCCATGTTTGAGTGGGACTGGTGCGGTGCTGAGGCATTGTTCCGGGAGTCGCTCGATGCTCAACCCCGAAGCGACCTCTCAGCACATCTGTTCGCTTTGTTCATGCTTTTGCCGATGGCCCGGATCGAAGAGGCGCTCAGCATGCTCGACTATGCAAAGCGAATCGACCCACTCTCTCTGCTTGTCAGCGCGAGCAGAGCCGCAGTGCTGCTGATGGCGCGCCGAACTGCGGAGGCAGAGTCGGAGTGCCGCCGAGCGCTGGAGCTGGATGCGGATTTCTGGCGGGCGATTGTTGGCCTGGGACGTTGCCACGAGGCGCGTGGAAACTATGAAGACGCGATCGCCTGCTTCGAACGCGCAAAAGCGGTCTCTGACAACGTTCCAACGACCATCGGAGCTTTGGGCCGTGCTTATGCACTGATCGGTAGAAGGAAGGACGCTCATCGGCTACTGGACGAATTGGACAACCTTGCCCAGCGCCGTTACGTGTCACCTTACGGACGTGTGCTCATTTATCTCGGGCTGGACGACGAAAGAGTTTTCGACTGGCTGGAACGCAGTTATAACGAACGTGCGGGATGGCTCATGTACCTGGCCACGGATCCACGATTCGATTCATTGCGCCAGGATACCCGTTTCCGTTCGCTTCTCGATCGACTGGGCTTGCCGTCCGTGGCTTATCCGGCGACCGTTTCACGGTAGCTTGTTCAGCGCTTGAAACCGTTTCAAACTTGCCGTTCGGCGCCGGGTCGAGCAGACTGATTCGGGTGCAAGATGTCGCTGACCGCCGCATTGAACCATTCTCGAACTCGGAATCCTCAGAAGGCAGCCATCGTCTTTGGCGAGCACTCGTGGACGTATGCCGAGTTCGATGAACTTACCGACAACATTGCGGGTAATTTCCTGGCTGCAGGGCTGGAAACAGGAGACCGGATCGCCTTTCACCTGCTGAACGGGCCGGAACTCGCTCTGGGTTATTTCGGGTGTCTGAAAGCGGGATGTATTGTCGTACCCATCAACACGCGATTGAAGGGGCCGGAGATCGACTACATTCTCCGCCATAGCGGATCGGCATGTTACGTGGGACAGCCGGATCTGTATGCGGATGCGGCCAAGTCATGTCCGGCATTTGCTGCCTTGGAACTCCGCTACCTCACCGGTGACCCACCAGATATGCCGACGAGTACCTTCGCCGGCCTGCTGCGGCCTACTGCTGACGTCTCTTCTATCCCAGAGATCGCGCCTGATCATGTTGCAGCTATTCTCTATACCTCCGGCACGACCGCCCGACCGAAGGGTGTCATCCATTCTCATGAGACCCTTGCTCAGATGGCTCACGCCATGCGCCACATGCGGCTCGATCAGGACCAGGTGATCGTTGTAATGTCATCGATGGCACATCTGGTTGGATTTGGCATGGCGTTTTTGTCCGGCCTGCTCAACGGGGCAACGGTTATCATCACGCGGCCCTTCGATTTTGAAAATGTTCTGCGAGCTTATGCGAAGTGGGGCTGCACCTACGCGATGGGGCTTCCGGTGATGTTCCATGGCCTGCTTCAGGCATATACCGAGGCGCCGCAGAATATTGCATCCGGACGATTCTATTTCTGCGGTGGAGACTCGGTACCCCCGGCGCTTCAGGAGGCTTTTCAGGCTGCTCTTGGCTCTGTTTGTGAAGTCTATGGCACGACAGAGATCGCCCCTGCATCCTGGAATCGGCCAGATCATGTGCGAGTCGGTTCGATAGGCCAGCCCGGTGAAGGGGTTGCGTTTCGCCTCGTGGATTCCAAAGGGCGCGATGTGAGACCGGGCGATGTCGGTGAGATCTGCGTGCAGGGCCCGCACCTGATGACAGGTTACTGGCAGGATCCGGACGCCTCACAGGCAGCAATCCGGGACGGCTGGTTCCACACCGGAGATCTGGCCAGTTGCGACGCGGACGGCTTCTATTGGTTCGCCGGACGCAAAAAGGAGATCATCATCCGCGGCGGCAGCAACATCTCTCCGCAGGAAGTCGAAGCCGTTCTCTACCAGCATCCCGCGGTAGCAGAGGCGGGTGTGGTGGGTCTGCCAAACCATCTCTGGGGAGAAGTCGTGGTCGCCTTTGTGTCCCTGCGAACAGGGCAGGCAGTCACGGAAGCCGAGTTGATTGCGTTTGCGCGGGAACGGCTGGCGGATTACAAGACGCCGGAAAGCATCATCTTTCGAACCGAATTACCCAAAGGCCCAACCGGAAAAATTCAGCGGCGTGCGCTTCGCGAGGAAGAACGCGCACTCGCGCACGTGATGTGAGCTTTCACTAAAATTTGGAACTTTGCAAAGGAGAAGATTCCATGGCAACCGTAACGTCTAGTATCCCGGAATCCCGGGCAGTCGACACAGAAACCAGACTCCTTATTGGCAATGAGTGGATTCCCAGTGAGTCGGGCAGGACATTCCCCACCATCAACCCGGCGACGGGCGAGGAGATCGCACAAATATCCGAAGCCGACGCGGCAGATGTGGACAAGGCAGTCCTGGGCGAACAACACATCTTACGGTCTTGCCGCCGGGGTCTGGACGCGGGATATCGGCAAGGCACACGCAATCGCAAACACCGTCCGCGCCGGTACAGTGTGGGTCAACTGTTTTGACGTTTTCGATCCCGCTGCTCCCTTCGGCGGATTCAAGCAGTCCGGGATAGGCCGAGAGATGGGCGAATATGCATTGCAACAATACACGGAAGTGAAAACTGTCACCGTCAAGCTGTAACTACAGGGATCGCGTCGATTTTCCTCCTGAACTTTTTTGGCCTTCGTGCCGTTTGCGGACGAGTATCGCCGCCAATTGGAAAAAGAAGTCTAACCAGAGAATGAAAATGCGAACTGCGCTGTCTCTCCTCCTGATCGCGTCTGCTTTCCTGACTACTTCCTGTGCTCCATCCGCACCT